>OGVQ01000044.1_pt1 | contig 37860 bp, 32 predicted proteins | sample 1575801 | NCBI WGS metagenome assembly OGVQ01 (sample SAMN07581550, study PRJEB24739) | freshwater metagenome | place: Singapore | collected 2015-04 | reverse complement strand
TGGTCCAATAGTTTGGAATACATCGAAAATTTTACCAGATGAACAATTCCCTGGTATTATTCTCAAATCATTATTTGGTTATAGAGACAAAATTTATATTGTCCAAGCAGTAGGATATTTTCTATTTATAAAGCCACTCAAAAAGGCAAAGGACAAAATCTTGTAGAACGAGGATTTCATCCTGATGATTTTCCATACCATCCTCCAACTGCGGACGGCAAATGCTATTTTGCAGCACCCAATAGCAGAAGTCTCGCTGAGGAATATCATCGGTATTACAAAGATGGGATTTTGGAAGTTACAATAGACTCAGAAATCTATGAACAATATTTCCAACCCCTGGAAAAACCCTATCAAGGGGGAGATCAATTGGAATTACCAGTTCCTCATCATTTGTTTCCTATCCTTAATCAATATCCAAGAGTATTAAAACCAAGGTAGTGCTATGAGCGATCAGTTTTGGCAAAAAATCAAATCTAAATATCGGTTAGGTGAACTGATTCACGGTACAGTCGAGTATCATGCAACCTTTGGGATTTTTGTTAGTTTAGATGATGAAGTAGTGAAGGGTCTTGTTCAGATTACTGATTTTGTTGATAGTGGAGATATGACTCCAGAAATGTATCCAGATATTGGTTCACCTATTGGCGCTGTTGTTGTTGGGTATACTGAAGATGATCGTAATCAAATTTGGTTGAGTGTCAAGCCCAGTGTGTTACAGAAAGCATTGGTACATCTCAAAATTCCCGCAACAAGCGATCAATCATCAGCAGCATAACGATCTAAATTCACACGAACCACCAAGAGGTTATTAAATATCTTTAAGAAAAGCGATTCCTGCGGAGTGCTTCGCTATCGCTCAGAAGTAGAATTGTTTAAGGTAATATGAGAGAATAATTTAATAAATTTATTCCTATTCTACCCTTGATAATTCATATTTTACAAGAACCAGCAACACCGACCCAAATCAACCAGATGCTTCAAGCCAATCGTTTCTATATTAAAACATCTGTAGATATACGTCATCAAATTTTGGCAGGTGGAGGTGAAATGCACTCTGACTGTGAAACTTTGAATTAGCTCAAATACAACGTCAATTATCCAAATGGCATATTCATTGGTTATCAACTTGGGCAAGTGATTCTAGTCGTCTGGAAATTTCAACTTTGTCTCAAACCTGGGCAAATCGAATTAGGCAAATGGCAGGAGTTCTGGTTTAAATTCCCATCTCTTAACCTTGATATCCTCCTGTTAAAAATACTCACGCCCGAATCACAGTAATTCGACGTTGATTTTCTGTCACCACAACCTCAGTTGATAACCTTTCTTCCATTGGTAAAGCATTTTTCCGCCTATCAAACACAAATAACCAACCAAAATCCAACCCCAAACGCCCTAAATAAGACTCTAATTGTTCAATACCATCAGCTTGAGGATCGCGTTTTTTATCCCGCCATACCTTTAACTCAATACCTAACGTGACATCTTTGTAACGCAGACATAAATCCATTCTATCACTACCAATTGCATATTCCCTTTCTAATATTCCACCACCATTAATAACACGATGCAAGAAAGCCATTAATACAATATGCGGGGCAATTTCATGATAGCCAGTGCTACCTAATAACGGTTCTCCATGTTGTCGCCAAAATTTGAGAAATGCTGCAAGTAACGCATCTATATTTAATTCACCTTCTGGGGTTAACCAAGTTGGTGCAATCATGGGTAAAGATGCCATTGGTGTTACTGTTAAAACCCTGGGTAACACTTCCCGATAAATGGGATTAGCAATAGTTAATCCTCCGTAGGGGTGCATTTTACATAATCCCAAATCAATTACAAATTGAATATCATCATTGGGTATATTTCCTAATTCTAAACCTGCTAACATCGGCTCAATAATTGCTTTTATCCTGGGTTCCTGTAAGCGTTCAGCTAAACTATCTAAATGAGTATCTTGACGAGTAATTAATATTTCTTTAGCTTTTAAAATATGTTCTTTTGTAATAGTAATATTTCTATCTTTAACCATTTTTTCGACAATTTCTTTAGCTAAAGCATTGACTAACCAAGGTTGTCCTTGGGTTAAATCATAAGCTGTTTCTATGGATTCTGGTGTGAAAATTTGTCCTGTTGCTGCTGTATGTTGTTGATATAGTTCTCCTACTTCTTCAAGATTAAAATTTCGCATAGTTATAGAAGCGACTTTAATATTAAAAGGACTGGATGTATTTAGTCGTTCACTACCACCGGATGCTACTTTATAATCTCTGACATCTCGTAAACCAATTAATCCTACAGATGAGGGAAAATTTTCGGGACGTTTAGGAAAACCATCTCTTAATTGTCGTAAAACAGAAATTAATGTTTGATCTTGTAAAGAATCAATTTCATCTATAAATAATACTATCGGACGATTGATAGCTCTTGACCATGCTCTTAAATTTTCAGCAATTCTCTGGCCAGGAACATTATAAACCCAAGTTTGAGGTTGTAGTTCTGGAGGTAAACTATCCTCAATTGTATTTCGCCAAATTCCTAAAATTGCTAATTCTGCTGTATTAGGATCATGATTAAATGCACTTCCTACTTCTACTGATACCATGACCGCTGCATAATTTCCTGTGGCGGTAAGTTGCTGTGCTAGGGATAACATTGCTGTTGTTTTCCCCGTTTGTCGCGGTGCATGAAGGACAAAATAACTTTCTTGTTCAATTAACATTGATAAATCGGGTAAACGACTTGTGGCTGAGATGGTATAGTTTTTTTTAGGGTTACAGGGACCTGCAATATTAAACCAACGAGTCATGATGATTTTATTATTTAGTAGACACTTTGATGCAATTAAGTCATTATATGCGATAAATGAATAAAGACGTTAAAAAGTTTGGTTTTATGGCGATAGAATTTGGTAGTGTCAAAAGCTACAATGCTATAATGTGATTGAAGTCAAAAAACCTTAACCTGATATGAGTATAAAATCATAACATTAGCTTAAAAACCTGAAAATACTCATAATTTATCACAGATGTTATCTTTAATAGATTCTATTAATCCCTGGTTAATGGGATTAGGCTTAAATGTAATTTTGTTAGGAATAGTCGCCATTATTCCTAAAAAGTTACTCACACCCGCAGGTATACTTAATGCTGGATTATTAGGAATAATCATTTGGGGAACACTAGGTTGGCAAGGGTATGTAGTGGTAGTGTTTTATTTTCTTGTTGGTTCTGGAGTAACGCGCATTGGTATGGCAGAAAAAGAAGCCGCCGGAATTGCGGAAAAACGTGCCGGTGCAAGAGGTCCAGAAAACGTTTGGGGTTCGGCTTTAATAGCGGCTTTATGCGCCTTGGGAGTATGGTTTTTACCTGATTTTAAATATTTGCTATGTTTGGGTTATGTTGCCAGTTTTAGCACCAAACTTTCTGATACTACCGCCAGTGAAGTGGGTAAAGCTTATGGTAAAAGCACCTTTTTAATTACTACATTGCAACCAGTTCCTAGAGGTACAGAAGGGGCGGTAAGTTTAGAAGGAACATTGGCTGGTATGGTAGCATCAATAGCGATCGCTATTATTGGTTGGGCAGTAAATTTAATTAATCCTCTGGGTATTATTTGGAGTATCATTGCTGCATTTATCGCCACAAATTTAGAAAGTGTTATTGGTGCAACTTTGCAATCTAAATATAGTTGGCTAACCAATGAAGTTGTGAATATTTTTAATACTTTTATTGGTGCAAGTGTAGCTATTATAATAGGGTTAATTGTAAGTATTCAAGTATAGCACTTGTTTCCGGATCCCCGACTTCTTTGATTGATTGTATTCGGAAAGAATAAATATATCCTAGAAGTCGGGGATCTTATCACATCACCTGAATCCTTACGGTTAATTTACCAAAGTGTCTTTGTTTAATTATTAGCTAAAATCTAATCACTTGTAGGTTGGGTTGACCGAATAAAACCCAACATTTTTGTTTTTGTTATCCTGCTTACAGATTTTAAAATAATTATCACCTAAAATCATTTGGTTCATTATTTAAGAACTAGATCCCCGACTTCTCAAAGAGGTTGGGGATCTGGTAACTACTCATTAATTACATATTTAATTTATCGAATCTTTATGATTAATAGATATTATTCTCTACTGTTTTACCTATTATTTAATGGAAAGTCTTATAGATGTTTTAGTTTTATTCTCACAATTAGTTCATGGAATCTTCATCTTTTTTAACTGTCAATAACCAAGAAATTACCATTGCTGAAGTAGTTAAATATCTACAAATATCTGGTAAATTAGGTAATTTTATTAGTGATGTATTACGTCAGCACGTAATTGAAGAAGAAATTAATACTAGAACAGATATCGAAATTAGTTCTGCATTAATTGAACAGACAATTATTGATTTTCGCCTCAAAAATCAACTCAATGACCAGCAAAAATTCCAAGAATGGCTAACAAATAATGGTACAGATTACACAACTTTTTATACATCTGTTACCTTTGGATTTCAATTAGAAAAACTTAAAGCATTAGTCACAGAATTCCAATTACCAGAATACTTTATTGAAAGAAAGATCTACTTAGATAGAGTGGTACTTTCACGAATTTTAGTGGATAGTCGAGAACTAGCAGAAGAACTACAAACTCAAGTTGAAGAAGGTAGTAGTTTTGAACAACTAGCAAAAGAGTATTCATTAGCAGATGAACGAGTTTTTAATGGCATGATGGGGCCAATTAGTCGGGGGACTATACCCGATATTTTGCGTGCGGCCATAGATGCAACTAGTCCCGGACAATTGATCAAACCGATGGAAATAGAAGGACGTTTTGCTTTATTTAGATTAGAACAAATTATCCCAGCATCTTTAGATGATCCTCAATTAAAACAATCACTACAAAATGAGTTATTTGAGAAATGGTTAGGGGAGAAAATTCAAAATTTAACAGTGAAAATTCAAGTGAATTAAAACATCTTAATCATCATCTTTCATCAATAAATGTGTTAAATAATTTACTCTGGAATCAACCGCCTCTATCTTTTCTAAATTCTGAAGAACAAAGCGAATTAAAACAGCAAGCAAAAATTCGTCACTACAAACTCGGCGAAAAAATTTGGTCACAAGAACTCAGTAAGGAACAGTTTTTAATTGTTACTGGTAAAGTGCGTTTACGAGAAGAGGGAGAAAGTAAACCATTAGCAACTTTAGAAGTAGGTAATTGGTTTGGTGTTTGTCAACCATTATTTACTAATTGTAAAGCTGTAGCTGCTAGTAAGGAAGTAATTGTCGTGTGTTGGGACGTAAAAATATGGAAAAATTTTCTCAATCCGCAAATTGATGAATTTTGGAAAAATTCTACAGATGTAGAGGAGACAGAAGCGGTTTTGCCAATTCCTAATTCTCCTATTTATCCATCTCCTTCCATACCTCCCCAAGCGATAATTTCTAACTATCCCTTTGTGGGTGGTGGAAATACAGGTGCAGCTTGTTTAACAATGGTAGCCCAATATTTAGAAAATCCTGTACAGTTGGAATGGGTACAACGTCAATTGCGGGGACAAAAGCCGAAAAATTTGGTAGAAGCGGCAGAAAAATTAGGGTTAGTATTGCGAAAACTACAGGTTAATTGGAGTGAATTGCGCCAATTATCTTTTCCTGCTTTGTTATTATGGAATCAAGGAAACCAGCAGGACGAAAATTCTCAATTTAATTGGGTTGTAGCTTATGGAATAAAAGGTAATAATTTAATTATTGCCAATCCCCAAAACCCTGATTATATTTGCGAGAATTTACCTCAATCTGTGGTAGAAAATTGCTGGGATGGGACATTATGGCAAGCTGAATTAATTTCCCAACAAGAGAAATTTAATTTAGCTTGGTTTATACCCGCCGTTTGGAAATATCGGGGGTTATTAGGTGAGGTTTTATTAGCTTCCTTTACCTTGCAATTATTGGGTTTAGCTGCACCACTAATTACCCAAGTCATCATTGATAAAGTGATGGTACAGGAGAGTTTAGCGACTTTGGATGTAATGGCGATCGCTCTCTTGTTAGTTGCTATATTTGAATCTATCCTGGGTATGCTGCGGCTATTCATATTTACCCACACCGCCCGGCGTTTAGATTTGAGTTTATCAGCCCAACTTTTTCGCCATTTAATGCGTTTACCATTGGCTTATTTTGAGTCGCGCAGAGTAGGAGATACGGTTGCAAGAGTCCAGGAATTAGAACAAATTCGCCAATTTCTCACAGGTACAGCTTTAACAGTTATTCTCGATAGTATCTTTGCTGTCGTGTACCTGGCACTGATGTTTTATTATAACATTCTTCTCACCTTTGTTGCCTTAGCTGTATTACCTTTATTTGCAACTTTAACCATTTTTGCCACACCAATTTTACGCAATTGGTTAAATGAAACCTTTAACAGAAGTGCAGACAGTCAATCTTTTTTAGTAGAGACAATTACTGGCATTCATTCAGTTAAAGCCCATGCAGCCGAACCAGTAGCTAGGGAAAGATGGGAGGGTTTATTTGCCCGCTTTATTCGCACCAGTTTTAAAGCTTCTACCACATCTAATATTAGTAGTAATATTGGTGACTTTCTCACTAACTTTTCTACGCTAATAATACTCTGGTTTGGGGCAAAATTAGTTATTGATCATCAAATTACCATTGGTCAATTAATCGCCTTTCAAATGTTATCTGGTAAAGTAACCAGTCCCCTACTACGCCTAGTACAATTGTGGCAAAATCTCCAACAAGTGCTACTATCAGTAGATAGAATTGGTGATATTCTCAACGCTGCACCAGAAACAGAAGCCGGAACAGGGTTAGTATTACCACACCTCAAAGGTGAAGTTAATTTTGAGCAAGTTTTCTTTCGCTATAGTCCTAATACTGAACCCGTATTAAAAGGAATTTCTTTTGATGTTAAACCGGGGCAATTTGTTGGCATTGTGGGACGTAGTGGTTCAGGAAAAAGTACCCTTTCTAAACTTTTACAAAGACTTTATCAAATTGAGTCAGGACGAATATTAATTGATGGATTTGATATCAAAAGTGCTGACTTAGCATCTTTACGACAACAAATTGGTGTAGTTCTCCAAGAAGACTTTTTATTTAATGGTTCTATCTTGGAAAATATCACTTTAGGAAATCCAGATATTAGTGCCGAACGAGTTGTGGAAGCCGCCAGATTAGCAGTAGCCCATGACTTTATTAGTCAGTTACCTTACGGTTATGAAAACAACGTTGGTGAAAGAGGTACAGCATTATCTGGAGGACAAAGACAACGCATTGCTTTAGCCAGATTATTTCTCGCTTCTGCACCAGTTCTCATATTAGATGAAGCTACCAGTGCTTTAGATAGTGAAACTGAACAACAAGTATTACAAAATCTGCAAAATGTTTCTTATAACCGCACTGTGTTTTTAATTGCCCATCGTTTTGCCCCCCTCAAACGTGCTGATTTAATATTAGTTATGGAAAAGGGAATTATTGCTGAACGAGGAACACATTTAGAGTTGTTAAAACAAAAGGGTTTGTATTGGTCACTTTACCAAAGACAACAGGCAAATATTTAATAATCCAATAGGGTTTAGTTAATACCAAAAATCTTTTTTTAAACTTAACCACAGAGAAAAGAGAAGAACAAATTATTAACTGAACTGTATTGTTTAATAATCAAGAATTAAGGAGTCAGGAGTGAGTATTAAATGTGTAGGTTAAATTTGTTTATCTACGTACAAATTCATTAGTCCAACACATTTAAACCCAAGGCAACTGCCCCCCACAAGGGTGCATCATCTCCTAACAAGGCACGAACAACTTCAAAATTTACCTCTGGTAATGCGGTTTCTCTCGCTACTTTTCGTACCACAGTCCAGAAATTATCCCCGGCCTTGGTGACACCACCACCTAAAACAAAGCGTTGGGGGTTCATGAGGTTGGCTACGTTGCCAATACCTACTCCCAATGCCCACGCGCCTCTGTATAATACTTCTTGTGCTATTTCATCGCCATAGCCAGCGGCGGTACTGACTACTTTGCCTGTGATTAAGTTAAGATCATTACCTGTTAAATATCTCAGTATATCACCTCTGACCTTACCATTGTTGCTGGGTGGTTCATTTTCCAAAATTTCACGGGCATTTTGCGCCATATAGGGACCAGAAGCAAAACGTTCTACACAGCCCCGTTTTCCACATAAGCATAATGGACCTCTGGGGTCTACTACTATATGGCCAATTTCTCCCGCCATGCCTAATGCGCCACGCCAAGGTTTACCATCAAGTATCCAGCCCCCACCTACACCAGTGCTAATGGTAATATAAAAGAGGCTATCATATCCCTGTCCAGCCCCAAAACGGTGTTCCCCTACAGCCGCAACGTTAGCATCATTATCTATGCTTACAGGTGCTTGATAATCTTCTTCTAATATTTGTTTGAGGGGAACATTTTCCCACCCAGGAACGTGGTGAGATAGACGGACTAAACCTGTAGTTGCATCTACTGGTCCACCAAAGCTGACACCGATGGCATCTGGTTTTTTTCCTTTTAATACGGTATCAAGGAGCGATCGCATAATTTCTAAATCATCCAAAGCGTCTCCATTGTTCGGTGAAAAGCGTGAATCATGATTCAACCACTCTTTTTCACCCGCTTTAACTGTTGCTGCCGCCAATTTCGTACCGCCAAAATCCAGAGCTAAAATTAATGTCATATAATTTAAAATAGACAATTTACGCAACTACTATCAACCATTTACCATTATTACTTCATAATTATTTCCAGGAGGTTCATTATGAAAGCATCTTCACTGTTTAGATATAAAATTTTTCTGTATTAATGATGCTGATACCATATATACAATCTAATTTATCACATTGGTAAATCCAATCATCAAAATTCTAAATTTTTGTTAAATTATGCTTAGTATTAACTTTAATAAAGTATTAATTTAGATTAAGATGTATTTTTCTATAATTTACCTAAATTCTAGACAGAGTTGCTTTAAGAATTGAGTTAGGTTAAAGTTGAAATACATGACTCGGATCAAAATAAAGTCTTAAAGCTTTTAGGAGTTACGTATTGACAGGAAATACAAAATAGGGGGTGTGACTTTCAGGGATTTAAACCCGATTTTTCGATGATCTTTCAGCGAAATGCTTGCAGCAACGCTTTGCTATCGCTATTTGTCTAAGACTTCATCCGCAAAACCTAAAACGACCAAATCTCGTTGATACACATGATAGTTAATTTGTACAGTTCCTAAGTCCTAGCTTTATATTTTTTGGCAAATAATTGAGAATCTTTTGCAATATGTATAAATTAAGCTATAATTCACAAGCTAGTCCTTATCTAGCATTGGATATACAAATAAATAATAAAATTTTCTATTTAGATGATTTAATGTTGTATTTTAAGCGAGTATATTTTTTTCAGAAAAATACTGATTTAACCGGAAAGATTCCTAAAAATCAGAATTTGACAAAAAAGAGCATACCCAAATAGAGGAATGATATTTAATTTTTGACAATCTAAGTAGAAAATAAGATTCTCTAATTTTCTGACTTGTTAACTACCTAGATGAATCATTCCAGTTGTTAAACTGGAGTTCTATACTTTTAATTCCTAAACATTTTTCCCAAAAACCTCTAGTTGAGTTACGATAAATGAACAGATTTTTTTGTGCTGACAATTCACGAGAAAAACAAGAAGAGATCATTGGTACTGCCACCAACTACCAAACATATATTCTTGTAGAATGTCCAACTCCCTGGGTTTATGAAGCGTTTAATTCTAAATGGGTCCCAGACAACTTACGGATGTTAGTAGAAAATATTAATCGTGCTAAATTACCAATTCGGTTTTTATTAATTGCCAATGATGAATCTCATGGAAAGGAAGAAACAACTTTATTAATTTATCAACAGCAAGAGGGATTAAGTAATGGGTATCGTCAGCAAGAATTTAAGCTACCAAATATTGAACAAGTAGCAGGAGTTGTGGATAAATGGTTAGCAGGTGTGAGTGTTGATGATGAAATAGAATCTCATATTACCAGAGATATATTAATATGTACCCATGGTGGACATGATCAATGCTGTGCTAGATATGGCAACCCCTTTTATTTTCACTCCCAAAATGCGATCGCTGATTTACAATTAAATCATGTCCGAATTTGGCGATCAAGTCACTTTGGTGGCCACAGATTTGCACCTACCGCCATAGATTTTCCCCACGGTAGATATTATGGAGTTTTGGATCAAGATACTTTTAAATCAGTTCTTACCCATACAGGTGATATTCAATGTTTGAATAAAATTTATCGTGGTTGGGGAATATTACCCACTCCTCTACAAATTTTAGAAAAAGAACTGATACTGCGCTTAGGATGGGATTGGTTTAATTATCAAGTAACAGGTAAAATTCTCGAAAAAAGTTTAGATAATCAGACAATTTTGGGTGAGTTAAGTTTTGAACAACCTACAGGAAATCTTTATACATATCAAGCAAAAGTTGTCAAAAATGATCTGAAAACACAACCATTAAAAGTTTCTTGTCATGCTGCACAAGAGACAGTATGTTTAAAATATGCAGTTTCTCATCTTTGGCTTGTAGGCCAAAAAGTAGCAACTTATAGTTAATATAGCAGGGCTAAATGATAGATTTAGCAATTATGAAATTTCTAGAAATATTAATACTATTTCTGGGTGAAGATGCGCTTTATCTTTCGTTGTAGAGACGTTCCACCGCAACGTCTCTACCAAATTTATTTGGCGCGGTCTTACATAAAATTGATGTAAGAATTCAGGTGAGGCAAAAAAAATCCCCGACTTCTGTGATCAATTTATCATTTATGGACACAATCAATGAAAGAAGTCGGGGATCTGGATATGAACAAGTGCCATATCTGAATGATCATAATCGCACACAAATTAATTCCTATTTCAGTTAAGCTAAAAAAAGCAGTTTTTATCCTCAAAACAATGACAGCAAATAGTCCCACGATTTTGGCCTTAGATTTTGATGGAGTAATTTGCGACGGACTAATTGAATATTTTGAGGTAGCATGGCGTACCTATTGCCAAATTTGGCATCAAACTAACGACACACCACCAGATGATTTAGCTTTAAGATTCTATCGTTTACGGCCTGTAATTGAAACTGGTTGGGAAATGCCTATTTTAATTAAAGCCTTAATTGAGGGTTTTTCCGATGAGAAAATTCTGCAATTATGGACAAATATTACTCCACAAATTTTAGCAGAAAATCACCTAGAAGCCAAAACAGTTTCTACACAATTAGATCATTTGCGCGATGAATGGATAAAAACCGATTTAGATGGTTGGTTAAGTTTGCATAAATTCTATCCTGGTGTCATTGAAAGACTAAAAATAACTCTAGAAAGTTCAACTCAGTTATATATTGTCACTACCAAAGAAGGGCGATTTGTTCAGAAATTGTTACAACGAGAAGGCGTTAATTTACCACCAGAAATGATTTTTGGCAAAGAAGTAAAACGCCCTAAATATCAAACACTGCGGCAATTAATTGACAAAGCAAATACCCAACCCGTGAGTTTATGGTTTATGGAAGATAGACTGAAAACTTTGCAGTTAGTTCAACAGCAATCTGATTTAGATCATGTCAAACTTTTCTTAGCTGATTGGGGTTATAATACTCAACCAGAACGGGAAGCTGGCAAAAATGATCCGCGTATTCAACTTATATCACTGTCTCATTTTGTTCAAGATTTTTCCACTTGGTTATAGTTCTATAGACGTTCCACCGGAAACTTACCACCAACGCATTTCTAAGTAACCTCGCTGTGCTTGATTCAGTTCTTCTTCTGTTAACCATTCTATAGGTTGATAAGTACCAAAGATATGATCCCACCAATCTACACCTAAACCAAAATTATGATGCCATTGATTGTATTTGTGGTGAACATAGTGAACAGGCATTTTCATCCAAAAACATTTTGTGGCATTCTCATGTTGTAATTGATGGGCATAAGCAGAAAAAGCCGCATAAACCATGCTACCCAAAAACCAACCAATACCCACAGGCCAAGAGACAAAAAACATCACACACATGAAAATAATACTGCCTTGAACATAGTCTTTAAATTCCCAAATTACCCCTTGTCCTTCATTGCGACGATGATGATCACGATGACGTTTACCAATTCTGGGGGAATAGTGCATTAAACGATGTAGCCAGTATTCTACTAAACTAGCAAAAATAAAAGCCAGTATAAAACATCCTATACTTATAATAATGTTTTGTACATTCATGATCAATTTTACTACTTAATACCTGCAATTTTGTTCAAGATTATTTTATTATGAAAAAAACACAAATTTGCATAATTTAAAAAATTTTTGCTAGGTAAAAACATAAAATGGAATTAACTCCAACATTAACCAGCCAAAAAGTCCAAAATCGCGTTAGAGAAATTGGCATTAACCCTAATTACTGGTATCCTGTTGCTTGGGCGAAAGAGATAAAACCCAATCAAGTTAAACAAGTAATAGTTTGGGAACAAGAAATTGCGATTTATAGAGATATCCAAGGACAACTCCATGGTTTAGAAGATGCTTGTCCTCATAAAGGAGTTAATTTACATAAAGGAGAAGTTGCGGGTAGTAATTTAGTTTGTCCTTATCATGGTTGGGAATTTAATCAAAGTGGTGAATGTGTGAAAATTCCCTATTTGCCACCAGAACAAAAGCTTCCCTGTGCTAAGGCTCGTTCCTATCCTATGCAAGAAAAATATAACATTATTTGGGTTTTCCCTGGTGATATTAATTTAGCGGCAATTACTTCATTACCGGAAATTTATGAATACGAGAGTCCCGACTGGTTAGTTGTACAAATACCTGCTCATTTTCAGGCACATTTTTCTATTTGTAATGAAAATACCATGGATGTATTTCATGGATTTTTGCATCGTGATTTACAAGGCTGGTTTGATCCAGTGTTGCTGAATTTATCTCAAGACAGTAATTCAGTAAATGCGGAATATCGGGTATCTTATCAAGGTTGGTTGACAAAGTTTCTCGGTTTAAGTCATCAAGGTAATACAGTAACAACTAAAACCATTAGTATTAAATATCAATATCCCCACTATCATACCACTTTGAGGGGAGTTTCATCTCTATACTTAATGCGTTTACCTGTTAGTCCTACCGAAACGCGCTCATTTTCTCTATTATTCCTAAAAATTCGCTTACCAAAATGGTTAGTTAAATCTCTGCGTGAACAAGTAGCGGCGATTATTTGGCAGTTCTTATTTAAGAAATTTTTGGATCAGGATGTAGACATGGTTGAGAGTGAACAGCGTAATTATTTAACCAACCCTCAACGCCATTACGTAGAAATTAATCCAGCTATTATTGCCCTACAAAGGTTGAATATTAGTCAATATGAGAAATTTGTGCAACAATCTCAAGAATAATTAAATAATGAAAAATGATACTAAACTCCAGCATTGGATGAGAAGGAGAAAACGTGGAAGTTGTTCAAGAATACATGCAAGCACTCTATGAGAGTGAACTTTATCCAGAAAAATTTATCTGTCATTACAAACAGGGAAATTTAGTGGATGTGGAAGATCCGACGACAGGTAAGCGACATAAGCTTCTCACCTTCTGTACCAATGATGTTTTAGGGTTAGTGCAATCAGAAGCAGTTAAACAGGCTGCCGTTGATGCAATTTGGCAATATGGAACTTCTAATAGTTCTTGTTCTGTATTAAGTGGCCGGATTGATCTGCATCGTCAACTAGAACAGGAAATATCGGAATTTAAGCATCTACCATATACTCATTTGTTTGTTAATGCTTGGATGGCAATGCAAGCCTTGATGGATGGTTTTTGTCATTTAGCTATTAACATTCCCGGTTTTAGCCATATCAGAGAAACCCTGATTCTGACAGATATTCTCAATCACGGTTGTATAGTCTCTGCGGTAGTGAATGCTGACAACCGTTCTGGTAAGGTTTTTAGCCATAGTCCTGATGTCCGGGTGAAGCCTTATCGTCACTGTGATATGGGAGATTTAGAGCGAAAATTGCGCCGTTATGCACGCCCAGGCGATCGCATTATGGTGATTTCTGATGCAGTATTTTCTATGGATGGAGATATTGCCCCCTTACCAGAAATGCTGGATATCCTAGACAATTATCCTGGTAGTGTGATTGTCATGGATGAAGCCCATGCTAGTGGGGCAATTGGGGCGACAGGAGGCGGTATTTACGAGCATTTTGGTATAACGACCCAATCAGTATTAGATAGGGGAATTATCCCGATTATTATGACTACTTTTTCTAAATTTGCCGCTTCAGCAGGGGCAGCTATTAGTAGTCATTCCCGTGAATTAATTGATTTATTGGATGTTTCCCCAACTTCCATTGGCACAATTTCCTTAGCACCACCTCTGACAGCCGCAGCGTTAGAAAGCATTCGTCAGGTGCGACAAAATCCGGAATTAGTACAGCGACTACAAGCTAATACTCGTTATTTGCGATCGCGCTTACTCTCAGAAGGTTTTATAGCAGTGGGAGAAACTAACGTCATTCCCGTGATTATGCCTGAAGAAATTAATCCTAAACAGTTTGCAAGGCAAATGATGGAAGAATATGGCGTTTGGGTATCTCCCATCTGGTTTATCGCTAAACCCCGGTTAAGAATTACCGCTAATGCACTACATACCCAAGAAGAAATGGATTGCTTAGTGGCGGCCATGGTAGCTACACGCAATAGTCTTTCTTCTGCCAAAAAACCTGTTAGTGTTTCCTAATTTCTAGATTAGACATTTATTAACCCAAGTTGCTAGTTATCAAAAAACCCTTAAAATAAGTACAAAATCACCATAATTTGTACTTTTTAATACTCTAAACATGAATTTTGTATCTATCAGATACAATTATCAGCAGTAACTAGCAACTTGCGTTATTGGCACAGGACAGGGGGAGAAATTTCCTTGTTCCTTCTTCCTTCTTCTCCTGACTCGGTGACTCGGTGACTCCTCGTTCAACACAAAATCTGACTCAATGCCGATTCTAAATTGGAATATTGATACTGAAAACCTGATTCTAAAGTATGTTTGGGTAGAACCTGTTGCCCTTCTAATACTACCTTTGCCCCATCTCCTAACATCGCTTCCAAGGCAAAAGAAGGTACAGGCAACCAGGAAGGACGATTCATTACCTGCCCCATGGTTGTGCTTAAATCGTTCATGCGGACAGGATTAGGTGCGGTGGCGTTATACACGCCATCCATAGTTTGTTTTGTTAAAGCTTGAATAATTAAACTCACAATATCGTCTATATGAATCCAAGAAAACCACTGGCGACCACTACCAATTGGTCCACCAGCAAAAAGTTTAAAGGGGGTAATCATTTTCCCTAACGCGCCACCATTACCTAAAACAATGCCAAAGCGCAAAATTACTAACCGCACACCAGCATCTTTGACCTTCCTCGCTTCCCCTTCCCACTCCTGACAAATTTGGGAGAGAAAATCTTGACCTGGGGGACTATTTTCATCAAAAGTTGCGGTTTCACTTGTCCCGTAATAACCGATAGCAGAAGCATTAACTAATACGGTGGGGCGAGGATTAGCTTTGGCTATAGCTTCCACAATTTTTTGTGTACCCAGTTTGCGACTGTTGAGAAGTTCTTGCTTGCGTTCTGGTGTCCAGCGTTCTTCAGCAATGGGTTCTCCGGCTAAATTTACTACTGCATCACAACCTGCGATCGCATTTTGCCAAGCACCGGATACACCAGGGGTATAAGCAATAATTTCCAAATTCTCAAAAACTGATGGGGGAAAAACCCTTTGAGCAGAATTAGGATTTCGAGTCAAGACTAATATTCTATGACCTTCTTTATGTAGTCTTTGTACTAGCGGACTACCCACAAATCCTGTTGCACCACTAATTGCTATTTTCATGTTACTATTTATTGCTTATCTTGCCTCTTGCCTTTTGCTATATTAGGGAGCAAATCTCCTCAATAAAATTGAGTTGGTAACGACACTAACAGAGCTAAAGGCCATTAATGCTGCGGCACTAGAAGGCCCCAGATTAAAACCCCAGCTAGGCAATAATACACCAGCAGCTAGGGGAATACCTATTGTATTATAGGCAAAAGCCCAAAATAAATTTTGCCGGATAGTATTGAAAGTGGCACGACTCAACTGAATTGATTTTACAACATCGGTAAGAGAATTTCGCATCAAGATAATTTCCGCAGTTTCCATTGCTACATCTGTACCGGAGTGTAAAGCGATGCCAACATCTGCCTGCGATAAAGCAGGAGCATCATTTATACCATCGCCTACCATGGCCACAACGGATTTAGTTTTTTCAGACTGAAGAGATTGAATGGTAGCAGCTTTTTGGGCTGGAGGGATACCTGCCATAATATCGGCGTTATTTATTCCTAGTTGTTTGGCGATCGCTTGAACTGCCTCTGGTCTATCACCACTGAGCAGCATTACCCGTAAACCGATCTGGTGTAATTTGTCTACTGCAATTTGGGCATCTGGTCTGAGGGTATCACTCACCGCAATTAAGCCGCTTAAAGTCCCATCCACAGCTACACCAATGACGGTTTTTCCAGTTTTGGCTAGTTTATGTCCTTGTTGATGTGCTGTGTCACGAATATTCACTTGGTGGTAATTTAACCATTCCCAATTACCTAACAGGACATTTTTCCCTTCCACGACAGCAGATACGCCCAGACCTGGTTCTGTGTGAAACTCTACAGCATTGGGAATGGTTAACTGTTGAAATTTAGCTTCTTGTTGGATAGCTGTAGCTAGGGGGTGATAAGTGCCACTTTCTACTGCTGCTGCTAGTTGAATTAATGATGATGGTGAAACTGATTCTACCAAAACTATACAATCAGTTACCGTGGGCTTGCCTGTAGTGAGAGTGCCGGTTTTATCAAAAACTACCGTGTCTAATTTGTGGACTTTTTCTAAAACGTCCCCACCTTTAATTAATAGTCCCCGTTCTGCACCCATACCCGTTCCCACGAGAATAGCTGTAGGGGTAGCGAGTCCTAACGCACAGGGACAAGCAACCACCATGACAGCGATCGCTAATCTTAAACTAATTAATAGTTCAGAATATTGAGTGTGGGGTAGTATATGCTGGGCAGTATGCCCCATATCATGAGCCATTTCCATCCCCCCAGATATAGCTACATCTGGCCAGAGTTGAGTTCCCAGCAAATACCAAAAAGCAAATGTTAAACAAGAAGCTGTTAATACACCGTAGGTAAAATAACCAGCCACTCTATCAGCCAATTTTTGTACTGGTGCTTTGCGAGTTTGGGCGGCTTCTACTAAAGCCACAATTTGTGCTAAAGTTGTATCATCACCTGTGCGGGTAGCTTGAATAGCGATCGCCCCTGACTGGTTCAAAGTTCCCCCAGTCACAGTATCTCCCGGTTGCTTCATTACGGGTACAACTTCCCCAGTCAGCATGGACTCATCTACGGTAGTTTGGCCAAAGCGAACTTCACCATCTACCGGAACTTTATCCCCTGGAAGCACCTGCAACCATTCACCCACACGCACTTGTTCCGCCGGAATTTCTATAATATTTGCCCCAGAAATTAATTTTTCCGGGTCAGGACTAATAATTAATCTCGCTGTTTGGGGTTTTAATGCCAACAATTGGCGAAATGCTGATGCAGCACGCCCTCGCGCTTGTTTTTCTAAAGTTCTCCCCAACAAAATAAAACCCAACATCATCACCGGTTCATCAAAAAAGCACTCCCACCCCATTTGGGGAAACAATAACGCCACCAAACTGGCAGTATAGGCCGTTAGCACTCCCAAACCGATGAGTGTATTCATATTTGGCGCACCCCGTCGCCAACCCTGCCAACCTTCTATTAAAATCTGTCTACCAGGGACAATAATAGCTACCGTCGCCAGTCCACAATGAAACCAAATATTATTTAAAAAAGGGAAAATAGAAGAGCCAAGATCACCAAAATGGCCAATTCCTGATAATACCAGTAATAAAATAGCAACTACTAACTGTCTAATTGTACCTTGTATTTCTTGGCGTTGCTTGGTAGCTGAGTTCCGAGCAGGATCAGATTTATCACCAGCATTTTTATTTCTACGTAACTCACTGGGAAAGCCCGTCTCTGTTAATTTCTGAGCTAGTGCTTCTGCATCTACGGTACCACGTTCTGCTTCCACAACTGCCACTTCTGTAGCCAGGTTAACACAGACACTTTTTACTCCTGGATATTGCAGAAGCTGTTTTTCCACTGCTTTCACACATCCAGCGCACTTCATACCGCCAACATCTAAAATAATTTTCTCTGAGTCCAATGTTGTTGGGGTTGTGGAAGATTCGGATGCTATTTCAGTTTTTGGGATCAGTTGCATAGCTAGTTTCTAGATTGGCTCTTGTTAGTCTGACGCTTGGTAACTAACGTCTCTACTTTGAGATTAAGCTAAATCTGCCACTTTAACCAAGTGAAAGAATATTAAGTTTCTTGGTATCCTAACTTCCCCAAAAAATCAGCGATGTATTTCCCCAACTACTGTAAATCAAAACAATTACCTAAATCACAAAAATCATAGTTTGGTTTTAGTAGCGTAAATTATAGTAGTTAACTGTATTGGCAACATCAAAATTAAGGTTTTGTAGACATAATTTGTTTCCCAACTGGATACTACAGTAAAATATCCCATGCTCATCATGAGCAAAATAAGTAAGTGTATCTGTTTATGTTTGAGAATTTGCATATTCGTCTTGCTTAATTAAAAGCCTAAAACCAACCTTGTTTATTCACAAAATATGTATTAACAAAATCTTCATGGGGTTTATTTAAATAAATCATCGCTTCAATTAAACCCACAAGCTGCATAATTATTAATGTAAATCCGTAGGTAAAAGAACCACCAATTATGGAAATAGACAACATAATAAAACCTTCTGAAGTGTAACCAAGAATAAATTTATGTAGTCCAAATCCACCAAATATAATTCCTGCATAACCTGCTAATAATTGTTTAGTAGTATGAGATGGATTGATATTAGTCATATTTATTGATACTCCTTGATATCTAAAAGATATAATTTAGGGAATAAAAATATCATGGATAATCTTTGTCAATTGTTAGATAGTAACTGACATGAAGATTGGTCACAATAGGGCAATATTAATTTTTTACAGGTTTATTATTCTCAGATCCGGATATTTTTTTAATTATAATTAGGGATTGCTGAAAGGTGGGATTCACCGAGGGAGGATAAGAAAGAAGAAAAATTATCACAATATACAAAGTATTATAAGTATTTATGCAAACTCACTGGTATATAATCTGATTTAACAATTTTCCCAACAACTCTCGATGTAACAAATGATTAGAAATGCAAAATGGAAGAACCAAATTTAATCTCAGATGCAGCTAATATCCGACATATATATATAGTTATAGAGAAACTTCAGGGATATTCTTATGCAGAATTATATGAAGAAAAAGACATTCAGAAAATAAGTTTAGAAGATTCTTTAATCACAGTATTTGAGGCAATAGAAAAAGAAAAAAATAGTTTAGATATAAGTTATTGCTATTTTTTTATGGCTATAGTTATGGGAATCGCTGTGCAACCAACGATTAAAAATTATTTACCTCGTGAGACAATAACTGGTAATATATTTCAGTATCTTTTTCGAGATTGGATATATTCTCAACATAATTATCAGCCGGATCTTAATGTTTCATTTCAGGATTATCAGAATAATTTGGGACAATATCAGGCTCTGGATGAAGCTGTTGATGTTTTTGTGAGTATGCTGCAAGTGCTAGAATCTGTGAAAACCAGAAAAGCCATATTAAATATTTTAGATGATTGCTTCCAAGGTTATGCTATTTTTCCAGGATCACAAGGTAGACGGGAACTTTTTGATTGGTGGTTATTAGATGTTGTTCCATCTGTTTTTTGTGGACGTTTACCTAAAAATATTCATACTTTAAAGGGAGTTGGTAAAATGAATAGACATATTACTAAAATACAGAACTATTTTTGGAAAGTAGTTGGGAATAACCAGTCTCAAGGAAATACGGATTTGGAAAAACAAGATTTGTTGTTGAGATTTTTAGCTCAATAGTTTCTGATAAATAATATTAATATAATCAATACCTTCGCTAAAACTCTGAAACCCTATTGACATCGTAATCATTTTAATAGTCTTAGGACTTAATATTTGGGAAATTGACACAGGTATTATATAATACTAATATTTATTCTCAAAGGAATAACTTTGCTAACCGCTAATAACTTCTCTACAACTATTAGCTTCAACTAAAAGCTGTAAATATTAATATTTTCCGTGTAGTGCTATACCTGCATAATACATCTATATCACCTCGTAACTAGGGAATGAATAACCTCTTCCAAAATTTCATTTTAACGCTTCCTTTAACAAATCTCTATGTAAAAAAGCTTTATTTACTAAGGATTGAATTTTCTCATCTGACAAAGATTCACCATGGTAATAATAATCAATCCAAGCTTTACTAATTACATCTACATCATCTGGTAAATCCTGTAAATCCCAACCTGGTATTTCTAAATCTTCCATTAATCGATTTACTTTTGGGTCATAACTCAAAGCAAAACAAAGAGAACCTTCACTTGCTGCCATAATTAAACTATGTAGACGCATTCCTATGGACATTTCCACATTACGAAATATACCTTTTAAAACTTGTGGATCTTCCGAACAAATAACTCTGCTCACATCTTTTAGTTGAGTATGAATTTTTTCGGCAATTCCTAAATCTTCACTTTTTTGAAATGGCAATAATAAAATAAAGGACTGAGTTTCTTTCTGCAAATTAACTAAAGCTTGCGTTAAGTTTGTTAACCTATTTTCTGTTAATTGGGGATGATTTCTTAAAGTAACTGCAATTCTCGGTTTTGGTAAATCTACTAATTCCGGTACTGGTTTCGATTCCAACGCCCAAACCGGGTCAGGTGCAAGGATATGGGGTATACTCCAATCTGATAATAAACCAGAACTAGAGCGATCGCGTACACTGACTTGAGTACAACCTGCAAAATTACTCTTTGCTAACCAACGAGTTTGGGAACGCAACAATGGACCTATACCTTGTCCCCAAGCAATCGTTTTTAAACCCATCACTTGAGCTAAAGCCATTAATCCCCCATAATAAAAAGGGCTAATAGTGCTAGTAGCATCTTGAATTAAACTGCCACCACCCCAAATAAAAGCATCACAGGAACGTAAAGCTTTGATGACCTGGAAAAACGCCATACGGTTGTAACATTCCACACCATAACGCCGATGAGTTTCTTCAGGATTTCCAGAAAGCACCACAGGAGTAACATCAGATGGTAGCATTTGCAGAAGTGTGGCTAACAAGGCTTCATCACCACCATTACCTTTACCGTAATACCCAGACAATAAAACCCGCATTTTCCCCATTTTGAATTTTAGATTTTAGATTTTAGATTTTAGATTTTGGATTACCAATTTTTTTAAACTAAATTATCTACCACTGACAACTGACAACTGACACCTGACTATTAATTATGCACGCCCTTTCAATTCCCACCTGGATAATTCATATTTCTAGCGTTATTGAGTGGATAGCCGCAATTTGGCTAATCTGGATATACGGTGAACTTAGTAAAAATCCTAGTTGGTGGGGCTTATCCTTTGGTATGTTACCTGCTTTAATTAGTGCAATGTGTGCTTGTACCTGGCATTATTTCGACAATTCCGAATCTCTAGAATGGTTAGTAACCCTACAAGCTACCATGACACTAATTGGTAATTTTACCCTTTGGGCGGCAGCTTATCTCATTTGGCGTTCCACAAAGTCTGCAAGCAGCATTGAACCAGAACCTATTAAATCAGAATCATGATATCAAAAGAAACCCTCTTTGCCCTCTCTCTGTTTCCTTATTTGGGTTTCTTGTGGTTTATCAGCCGCGTTCCCCAAATGCCACGTTTAGCCTTATATGGATTTTACGGCACATTGGTATTTGTCGCTGTCACTATTCCCGCCGGCATTTATGCCAAAGTCGCTTATCAAGAACAACTCGCCAATATAGACTGGTTACATGGTGGCGCAGAAGTCTTTTTAACCCTTGCTAACATCTTGCTAGTCTTAGGTTTTCGCCAAGCGGTACAGCAATTAAGGAACAGGGAATAGGGGAGCAGTGGTTCGACTCCCTTCGACTCCGCTCAGGGCAAGTCGCGGACATCGAGCGAAGTCGAGATGCACCAACCGGGAGCAGGGGAGCGGGGAGCAGTCAACAGTCAACATTCAACCGTCAACAATTATGGAAGTAATACCCGCAATTGATTTATTAGAAGGTCGCTGTGTGCGACTATATAAAGGAGACTACGAGCGATCGCAAGTATTTGGCGAAAACCCCGTGGAAGTGGCGAAAATGTGGGCAGACCAAGGCGCAACTAGATTACATTTAGTTGATTTGGATGGTGCGAAAGCTGGTAAAATCGTCAACTTAGCCGCCATTGAAGCCATTAGAAATAATCTGGAGATACCCATTGAAGTGGGAGGAGGATTACGCGATCGCTCCAGTGTTGTACAATTATTTAATCTGGGTGTCAATTGGGCAATTCTCGGAACTGTCGCTGTGGAACAACCCCAGTTAGTCCAAGAACTTTGTGAAGAATTTCCTCAACAAATTATTATTGGTATAGATGCCCGTAATGGATTAGTTGCAACTCGCGGTTGGTTAGAAACATCGGCAGTATTAGCCACCCAACTAGCGACCCAAATGCAAGAATTAGGTGCAGCAGCGATTATTTACACCGATATTAACCGTGACGGTACACTACAAGGCCCTAATTTAGACGCATTACGAGAACTCGCGGCGGCAATTTCCATACCCGTAATTGCTTCCGGTGGTGTCAGTTCGGTCACTGATTTGTTAAGTTTATTGGCTTTAGAACCCCAAGGTGTCACCGGTGTGATAGTGGGTAAAGCCTTGTATACGGGTGATATTATCCTCAAAGAAGGATTACAAGCTATTGGACCAGGAAGACTGCAAGATATACCACCAGATTTCGGTATTTCTAGTTTTGCTTAAAACTTCTGACAATCAAATAATTCTGTTGTTGGGTTGCGCTGTTGCTTAACCCAACCTACTTTCTCTGTTGTGGGAATTGACGAAAAATCAAAAATGGCGATCGCTAACTTCCTAATGACCGGGTTTCAACCATGTTATAATTTTGCTTGCAAAGACTTCAATAATTCAGTATTTACACCCGATTCACGAGTCAGAGATATTTTACCTGTACGAGCAATTTCTTTCAGTCCAAATTTTTGTAGGACTTGAACAATGGCTACCATTTTACCAGGATCACCCACCACTTCCAACGTTAAAGAATCTTCAGCCACATCCACAATTCGCGCTCGGAAAATCTGAGATAATTCAATAATTTCTGAACGATTACTGCTAGTAGCATTTACCTTCAAAAGCATCAATTCTCTTTCTACACAAGGAATTTCCGTAATATCTTGGACTTTGAGAACATTAACTAACTTATATAGTTGTTTAGTCAATTGCTCAATGATGCGATCATCACCAGGTACAACCATTGTAATCCGGGATACACCTTCCTGCTCCGCCGGTCCAACCGCAAGACTTTCTATATTAAAACCTCGACGCGCAAATAAACTAGCAATGCGGGATAGAACCCCCGCTTCATCTTCAACAATAACTGATAACGTATGTTTCATCTTGGATCAAGGAGCATGGTATAAACGCAGACCGGCATTTATGACTGCGAAGCGATTTTCTACCACGCTAAATTGTCGGTCTGAATTTTTATTTTATAAGAAAGTAGGCTGAAAACCCACAGAATCAAAACCTAAAAACTTTATAAATGGAGATTAGAGATCAAGAATTTATATTTTACTCAGAAGTAGCAAATCAGACCCCCCCTGTAGTCCCCCCTTGCTAAGGGAAGCTGGGGGGTAAATTATATGGAACTTTACAAAGAAATGGTATTAGAACAATCCCAAAGTGATCAAGTTAATCCTAGTCATGATACTACTACACGTTTAGCAGTATAATTTTACATTTCATTAAAGTTCTAAACCAGGAGTCAATCGTTAAGGGTCATCAGTCGTTTTTTTAAAGCTAATGGCACGTTTTTGGCAATTTCTAAACCGTCCGTATTTTTCCAGTTAGTTTTGTTATCCCAACGCACATTACCGTAGATATCATCACTTAGGATAGCGCCCATAAAGTTTGCACCATCACAGTTTGCACCTCGCAAGTCCGCACCACTGAGATTTGCACGACTCAAATCTACATCTTTAAGATTAGCATCACGTAGATTAGCCCCGCTGAGATTTGCACCACTAAGATAGGTTTCACTTAAATTTGCGGCTGTAAAATTGGCCTCTTTCAAATCTGTACCAATAAAATAGGCACAATGTAGATCAGCATGGCTAAAATTTGCCCCACATAAACTAGCACGGCTGAGGTCTGCTTCTGTCAAGTCTGTATAACTGAGATTTATTTGTAATAAACTTGCACCCCGTAAATGAGTACCACTTAGAAATTGACCGACCAAACTGCGGAAATTTTCATGATTTAAACAATTACTGTAATGAATAATATTTTGTAATTGGTAGGTGAAATTATTTCCTTCTAGTTGACCAGAGGGATAAAAAATTATATGTTCTTTGAGTACCTCATGTTCTTGGGCGTAACGCTGGATAGATAATAGTAAAATCATCACATTTAACCCAGCATAAATATCTACCTGACGCTGACCTAATTGATAAATACCAGCATTTTGTAATGATCTGAGTTTGATTTGGGCTAAAGTTTCTTCAGCAGTATCAATAAATTTACCTTGACACCAACTACTGTAAAAGTTCTCTAACCGTCTATATAATTGTATCCAGCGAAAATCAGCAATCCCAATGATTAAACCCAGCAAATATTCAACTATATCTTTACTAAGAATCCCGAAACCCAGCAAATCATAAATTTGCCAATTCATTTCAGCTTCGGTGGTAATGAGTTCTTTACCAGTTGGAGTTTCTTGATATTCTGTCCAACTAATCAAACTAAATTTTAACCGTTCTGCAAACAGAAAATTAGTTAAACATTGATAGTTAAATTTTACCTGATGATCTGATTCATGAGTAGCACCAATGTAAAAATCTGCCCAAGGTGTGGTTATCTTTTCCCCATTAATTGCACTAGGGTTAAATTTCCCATCTGATTGGACAAAATCAACAGCATTTTGGGTGATAATATATCTTAAATATGGTGATTGATCATGAAAATTATGATCTAATTTAGTAATTAACCAATTGATAGCAGATTCATGAATAAACGCTGTTCCAGTGCGATAATTATGTCCGACTAAATCATCAATTACTATGTGATCATCTCTATACATTCCGGCAATCAAGTATAATAGTAGAGGTTCACAAATTAATTCTTTAACAATTGCTGGACATTTATTACTTGCTAATAACTCCTGTAAGTTGGGTTTTTCTCCTTGATTATCTGGTAAAGATTGCCATTTTTCTAGCCATTTTATCTGTTGTTGTTGATCAAAAGGCAGAATTTCTACTTTTTCTAAATTGGTCGGTAAATTAGAAATAATTGATAGCGGGATATTATTACTGGTAATTAATACCCTGTGTTTCATGTTTTCATCATTTTGACATCGTTGCTGAAATTCGGCAAGTTGTTGAATGAATGTTTCTAGAATATGTTTATTTCTCACTGTACCTGGTAATTCATCCCAACCATCAAAAATGAAAATAAAGCGGGTATTTTTATTTTTTAACCAGTCATCATCACTCTGAATAAAACTTATATCTAGGTTAGCTTTTAATGTATCTTCTAACTGAGATAACACAATTTTAATATCTTTAACATTAATTAAAATTGGTGTCCATAAAGGATATAAATGGTGTCGAACCCAATCAGCAAATACTTGACAAAAAACTGTTTTACCTCTACCAATTTTACCTTGAATAAATATTACTTTTTCTGAGTTATTTTCCGTTAAGATGTTTTTCTTTACCCATGCTTCTATATCAAAAGCAGCAGCATCAATATCTATTTCTCCATATTTATTTACAGGTTTAGCTTGCGGGGGAATATAAATATCTTTAAATACACAAGTTTGATCAAAAACCTGATTAAATAATTGACTACCAATTTGATTATTGAGATAAATTTGCAGATTTTCGAGATTTTCAGCTTCTTTTTGCCATTGCTGGTGACTATCTGGGATAAATGCTTGGATATTATCATCCAAAGCTACCAAAGCTTGAATAATATAGCGGTGAGTATTAACAGCTATTCTTTTAGCTAACAGTCTCGCAGGATATTTACTCAGATGGGGGGAAATTAATCTTGTAGATAATAGGTGATTAAATGCTGTTGCTAATGGAGATTCATGAAAACATTCAAGAGTTTGGATTGCTGTTTGTGCATCTAATTCAATATGATTGATATTATCTAAAATTGGTGCTAATTCTTCATTTTCCGGGGGTTGATTATAGTTTAAAGCCGGATATAAAGATAAAATGTCGCGGATACTTTCTAAATAAGCAGCTTGACTAATAATAGCTGTGTAGTTTTCTAAACTTAACGCTGATTGGGAAATATCACGGTTAATTTCCAGTAAAGTTAATCCCAAGGATAAAAATGATAATTCACCATTGATAATTTCGGTTAAAGGTGAACACAAAACATCCAATAAAGAAGATGAATTTTCTGGAATGGTTGCTGCTGCTAAAACTGCTTTATCAGTTTCGGGAGTCGTATTGCTACTGTTGAGGACTGATAAAGATGGACGCAATTGATACCAAATATCTAATAGAGATTTTTTCATTTGTTGAACTACCCAAATTAATCAAGAATCTAACTTCTAGGGTAACAGCGATAACTTATGAATATGGCGAGATGTATTGTCTTTGCAAGAAAAGTTTACACCCTCAATCTATATTGACAGTATAATTACGGTATTAGACACTGGGATTTCGGTTAATCCAAATTCCTCGCATTCCTACAGCTTTGGCAGCTTCATAGTCTTCTGTGATGCTGTCGCCGATGTGCCATGCTTCTTCAGGTAAACATTTATGCTTATTTAAAGCAATTTTAAAAATTTCTGGATCTGGTTTAGCTGCGCGGCAATGGGTAGAAATGGTTACAGAAGTAAAATATTCCTTTAGTCCTAAACCTTGCAAAACTAAATATAAACGAGAATCAAAATTAGATAATACACCTAATTCAACTCCTAAGCGTCGCCAGTTTATTAAAGCCAAAGGCACATCAGGATAAATATACCAAGGTTCAGGAGTACCAAAGTGGATGTAAAGTTCGCTAAAAAAAGCCGAAAAATCAGAAAATTCCTGGAGAACACCTGCACCTTCAAAGGTATTTAAAGCAATTATCCGCCACCAATCATACTCATGTTGGGGAATGTCTCTAATATGTGCATCAATAAATATGGGAGGTGGTGCTGATTTAAAGCTTTTAGCAAAGTTTTGATCTAAAACTTGGGGGGAAACTTCTACACCAAAATCCTGGGCTATTTGACTGTAAACTTTACCCACACCACCTTTAACACCAAACAAAGTTCCTACAGCATCCAAAAAAATAACTTTGGGTTTTTTCATAAAAATTAATATCTAAGTAGTCAGTAGTCAGAAAATATATAGCAATCATATCTGAATTTGTGAAAATTCCTATAATAATTTCATTTGCAAAGTTAGGGCGGGCATCTTGCCCACCCCAGAGAAACTTACCTAGAAATGGCTTCTATGATAGGGCTAACTAACCAGTTAAAACCTACTTTTAACTGATGATTTAATGTGGGTAAACGATACAGATAGGCTAAACGACGGGCTAAGTATGCAAAAGAACCGTCTAGTTGCACACCTAAACCGGTGAGGGTAGCGTTATCTATTCCTAAAGCCATCATTTCGCCTAATGGTTGATAACGGAAAGGAAGTAAAGGACGATGGGTAAGAGAAGCCCAAATATTCCAGGCGGTATAATCAGCTTGTTGAAACGCAACTTGGGCTGTGGCGGGTACTTGTTTTCCTTCTGCGTCTATGGAGTCAGCTAAATCGCCTAAAGCGAAGATTTCGGGATGTTCTATGGCTTGTAATTCAGGTGTGGTGGTGATTTGTCCGCGTTGGTTTTGCTTGAGGGGTAAGGTTTTCACCACTGGGGAAACTTTTGTTCCCACTGTCCAAATTACTAAATCTACGGGAATGGTGTCTATTTGATTTTTATACTCTAGGGAGATGCTATCTTGATCAATTGCTGCTACTTTGGTTTCTAAGTCAATAAATACACCTTTACTATCTAAGGCTTTTTTAGCGGCTTCACGGTTAAATTCTGGGGAAGTGCGTAAAATTTGATCAGCGATTTCGATGAGGCGGAAACGTCCTTTTTCGCCAATTCTATCTGCTAGTTTACAGGCTAATTCTATCCCACTGTAACCTGCACCAACTATGGCGACACGGATTTTTTCTGGGTTTGCTGCTTCGAGAACTCTCAGACGTTCTTCTAGTCGGTAAGCGTCAGTAATAGTACGAAAGGGGTAAGCGTGGGAGGCAGCACCGGGAACTAGGTCTAGGGGTGTTTCCCCACCTAATGCTAATACTAAACGGTCATAATTCAGTTCTGATTTATCTGCTAATTGGACTTGTTGCTTGTTGATATCTATAGCGGAAACAGCCGCTTGGTGAAATTGGATACCTGTTCCTTGGAGTAATTCTGAGTAAGGTGGCGCTATTTCCCAGGTTTGGAGTTCTCTGGTGAGGAGTTCGTAAAGGAGGGGAGAAAAGACAAAGCGATCGCTCTGATCTACTAAAATAATCTCAGGTTTGGGTGTAGATTCCCAGGGTAATTGGCTTAAACGCAAAGCGGTGTAGAGTCCACCAAAGCCACCACCTAGTATACAAATTTTTGTAGTTGGTTGAGTCATGGTTTTTATAGCAAGCTAAATTCCAGCAGGTAATTTATTCTTAGTTTAACGAATTATTAGGATTTATTGCCATTAACCAACAATCCTGATATTTACCTTCATGCAAATCATGACCTGGTAAAAGCTTGACTTTTACAAAACCACATTTTTCATAACAGCGAATAGCGGGGATATTTTTAACATTAGGATCAATGACAATTTTACCAGCTTGCAGTTGATTAAAAATATAGTCTATGGCAGATAAAAGCACTTTTGTACCAATTCCCTGATGCCAATATTCTGTTTCCCCAATAAATAAGTCAATACCATAAACATGATCTGTTTTTTCTAGGCAATACATTTGTCTGATATTTTCTGGTAATTTATCCAAATCATAATATTGTAAATAGCCGATTTCTCGATTTTGATAGGAGAAAATACAGGGAATTAATGCTTCTTCTCTTTTTATTCTGGGTTGATAGGTTTCTATAACTTTTTCTAAATCATAAGGGTCATCTCTACCACCATAAAATTGTAATACTTTTTCATCACTACGCCATTTTTCCATTAATTGATAATCATGAATATCATCTTTCATAGGACGAATGGTAATTTCATTTTTGATAATCAACATTGGTTAATTTAACTTTTGTTATACTAAATTAATACCAATTCTGTATAAAAATGCACAATTTTAGAAGGGAACGAACCACAGAGAACACAGAGAGGAAAAAGCAAAACTTGATATAATAAGTCTCCTTGATTTATTGAAGTACCTAATGCAAATTTAATAACCTGTAATTCTGATGTAATCTGGAATGGTGCTTTACGCTGTCGCTAACATACCCTACTTTTATACCTTATTTAATTCACATTTTGATCTTGAGAATCAATGTCTAATTTATTTCAGATAAAGTTTTAAATTGTTCCTCACTAATACGTCCTGCTGCATATAAAGTTTCTGTAATTTCAGAAATTGTTAAAACTGCGTGCGCTTGATAACCATTTTCTCGCAATCTGTCTTTTACACCTTGTTCATGATCCATAAATACTACAATATCATTGACATTTAATCCTGCATATTTTAACTTTTCTGCTCCTTCCATTACGCTTTTACCACTGATCAGAATATCGTCAACAACGACAACAACTTCCCCAGGATTAAAATTACCTTCTATTACCTTACGGGTTCCGTGTGCTTTTACTTCTTTGCGGGGAAAAATCATCGGGGAATTTAGATGTAATGATAATCCGGTAGCAGTAGGTAAAGAACCATAAGGAATACCGGCTATTCTATCATAAGTTAGGTCTTTAAGAATCTCTGCATAAGCAATTACTATCTGATGAAATATTTGGGGATTGGAAATGATTTTGCGGAGGTCTATATAATAGGGAAATGTAGCTCCAGAAGCTTGGACAAATTCACCAAACATGATACAACCAATGTCATAAAGTTGTAGAATTAGATCTAAAAGCGGGTGTTGATTTAACAAACAAACATCAGGAAACCAGACGGAACAGGTGGAGTTTTCTTGGGAAATTTCAGTTCTGAGATGATTAATTTCCGCCCTTAAGGATTGCAGTTGTGTAGATAAATTTTCACTTCCTAACATATCTTGGGAAACGGGAAGAAGTAACCCATCACCATTATAATTTAATCCCGCTGATAGCAAGTTTTTCAGATTACCACCTTCAGACCAGATGCTGCGGGCTAAAATTACTCTTTCTGGTGCTTCTTTGCGAATTTTTGCTAGAATATCTGGCTGAATAGTTCCTACTTCTAAACCTAGTTGTTCAGGTGTTCCCCAGTTTTTTGCTTCTTTGACTACTTGTAAATAAAAAGGTGATTCGGCTGTAGGGTATTGCTGTAAAATTGCCGCAGATGGATTAGAAGTTGTACACAAAATAAAAACGGCTTTATCGGGATAAACTAAAAAGGGTGCTACGTGATCTTGTCCTGCATAAGGACTCAATGTAATCGCATCAATCTGCCATTCTTCAAAAACAGTTTTAGCGAAAATTGTACTAGTATTAAGATCGCTATGTTTAGCATCTAATATAATCGGAATGTGGGCAGGAATAGCTTTTAAGGCTCGTTGTAGTAATTCCCATCCCGGAATACCTAAAGCTGCATAAAATCCCAAAGTTGGTTTATAGGCACATACTAAATCAGTGGTTTGGGAGATAGTAAATTCCAACCAATCCCACAGACTATCAATCATACTTTTGGGATGTGATTTCTGGCAATATCGCTCAGGGAGCATTTCTGGATTAGGATCTAGTCCTATAAATAGTAAACTCTGATTGTGGGCGATCACCCCATTCAATTTATCGTAAAATTTCGTTAATGGTAACATGATTATCTGTATATGCGTTAATCTGAGGTTAATGTGATCATTCCTTGCCATTTGGCTAATATTTTATCACTAATTCCTGGTACTTTATCAACATCTTGTAAAGATGTAAATTTTTGCTGTTGACGGGCTATAATTATCTTCTGTGCTAAATTTTCACCCACACCAGGTAGAGTTTCTAGTTCTGCTTGAGTTGCGGTGTTGAGATTAATTTTATTAGTAATTGGATTTGCTAAAGATGATGGTTGTTTAATTTGCGGACATTTTTGAATTTCGCCATCAATTTTAGCTTTAATATTTGTTGGTAGTCCGGGTTTTATTTTACCATAAAGGCGATTAAATTCCCGTTGATAATGTGCTGCTATTGCGGGATTTTCAATCACTATTAATGTTTCATCATTGCCATTATTAGCTGCTTGGGACCAATTATGTGAACCTGTGATTACGGTTTGGCCATCAATTACGGCAAATTTATCATGTAATGAATCACCCTTAGCTAAAATTGGGACTCCAACGGTAGAAATGGGATTTTTCCAAGGACGATTATCAACTTCATATTTACAGTTATCACTTAAAGCAAATCCCATCATATCTAAAACTTCGCTATAGGGATGATAGGCAAATTGTGATTCAATTAAAGCCCGAATTTGCACATTTTGATTATGTCGTTCTTCGAGAATATTGGCAAGTTGTTGATCTGAAAATACAAATAATGCTAAATCTACGGTTTTTGTACTTGCAGATAAGGTTTTGGCAATTAACCCATTAGTAGAATTACTCCAAGGTTGACTAGGAGATGTGGGAGAAAAATGAATTGTGATTTTACTATTATCTAATGTAATTGTTTGTGGTTTACGAATAGGTTTTGTAACTCCAAATTTACTATCTGGTTTTCCTCCTACTCCGTCACCCCACATAATATTAAATTCTTCTGTGAGTAGGGTTGCTAATTCAGAACTATCTATTTTTAATAAATTATTTGTATTGCCTAAACTGCTAAGATTACTAATATCACCTGACGTATCACTAAAGGTAAAATTGGCGGAAGTAATGATTATAAAACGATTATCAACCACAACAAATTTATGGTGCATTAAACTACTACCCTTTGAACCATCGGCAGTATCATCTATCCAAGGAATTTTGGCATTGTGAATAATTGCTAAAGCATCCCGTTGACTAATTTCCTCTGGTGTGATTTGATTATCTTGATTGCTATCCACAAATTTCCGAAATTCGTTATACCGTTCCTGTTCTCTTTTTTTTAACTTCGCTATTTCTGTAGAAGTCAAACTACTCCAAGGACGAGAATAATTACTTTCTAAGATTAATCTGACCTTAACCCCTGCTTTGTGTTTTTCTGCTAATATCTGGGCAATTTTTGGTAAACGCAATTCTTGTACAGCTACATCTACAGAAAATTTAGCTTGGGAAATAGTGTCAATAATCTGCTTTTCTAAATCATCCCCTAACCGGGTTTGCTGACGATAGGTTTCTTGATATTCTGAAGATTCGGAATTATTGAAGTAAACTTGAATTAAAGAATCTTGGGGTAATGGTGCTAAACGTTGTTTTGACAATTGAATTTGTTCACAACCAGTCAGAGTGAATAGCAATAAAAAGATATAGGAAAAATAGCGAGTTTGTGGGAAAATGAACACGGTGATCTGATAAAATTAGATAAGGGTTATACATAAACTATTATTCCCAAAATGTGGCCTATTAAATTATGTAGAAAAGTAAATATTTGCCCACTTAATTGTTAATTTTTATGCAAGTATATCTAGATTACAGTGCAACTACTCCCACTCGTCCAGAAGCGATCGCAATTATCCAAACAATCTTAACTCAACAGTGGGGTAATCCTTCCAGTTTACATGAATGGGGCGACCGCGCCGCATTGGTTGTAGAAACTGCGAGAATGCAAGTTGCGGGGTTAATTAACGCTGTTCCCGAATCAATTATTTTCACTTCGGGGGGAACGGAAGCGGACAATTTAGCGATTATCGGGGTAGCGCGATGTTATCTTGTCCCCCAACATATCATCATTTCTAGTGTAGAACATTCGGCTATTTCTGAACCGGCGAAAATGTTAGAAAGTTGGGGTTGGGAAGTTACCCGTTTGGGTGTAAATCATCAAGGAAGAGTCAACCCTGAAGATTTAAAAGTAGCTTTGCGACATAACACGGTGTTGGTATCTGTGATTTATGGACAAAGTGAAGTGGGAACAGTCCAACCCATTGCCGAATTAGGGAAAATTACTCAAAATCATGGTGCTTTATTTCATACTGATGCAGTGCAAGTTGCTGGACGTTTACCCATAGATGTGCAGACTTTACCAGTAGATTTATTGAGTTTATCTAGTCATAAATTATATGGTGGTTTGGGTGCAGGGGCGTTATATGTGCGTCCAGGGGTGAAATTAATGCCGCTATTGGGTGGGGGTGGACAGGAGGCCGGACTGCGTTCAGGGACACAAGCAACACCCGCTATTGCTGGGTTTGGGGTAGCTGCACAGTTAGCAGCACAGGAATTAGAGACGGAAACAGAAAGATTGATATTATTGCGCGATCGCCTCTTTGGCATTTTAGCAGATGTTCCCGGTTTAATTCCCACAGGTGACAGAATTCACCGTTTACCCCATCATCTCAGTTTTTATTTAGAATTTGCCGATGGGGAAAAAATCACTGGTAAAACTTTGGTACGTCAGTTAAATTTAGCCGGAATTGGTATTAGTGCTGGTGCTGCTTGCAATAGTGGCAAGTTAAACCCCAGTCCGATTTTATTAGCTATGGGATATTCTCCAAAAGCGGCTTTGTGTGGCATTAGATTAACTTTAGGAAAACAGACAACGGAAGCGGATATTGATTGGACAGGAATGGTTTTGAAACAGGTTTTGCAGAGGTTAATTAATGTAGGATTAGTAATTAGTTTATGATTTATCATCTCTAGACACAGTTTAAAGATGATCAAAATCTTCAGTTAATAACCTATCTATATCTTGAGAAAAAGGAGCATCTTCAGGAAATTTAGTATCATATTCTTTCCCCATGTTGGTAACTGCATCTTGATAGCATTCATCTTTAATAGTCAAATAATAATTACGTAAACTTGGGGAGTCTCGAAAAATACGTTTTAGTTCCTGCTGGGTACGATTAACTGTTACTTCCCAAGCACGATAACATTCAGGTAAGTTGACATAACGACGTTTAAGAAGATGTTCAAATAATGTAATTAACCGACTTTCTAATTCTCTTCTATCTCTTCCCCCCAATGCTTCTATCTCCTCAATTAAATTTTCCCAATCTACATGATTATAATCTTGAGATTTTAATCTATTGACTGTTTTCTCTATCCACAGTGCAAAGTCTGTTTGATAAAGATTTTGAACTGGTGATTTAGTCATGGTGTTTATTTTTGACGGTCTATTATTATGATACAAGGTGTTTGGGTATTTGATCAAGACCATATAGCATTTTAGCGACAGCGTAATTTACCCTACATAATTTCTAATATAATAGAGAAGAGTTTTTTAAGAGGAATATTACTATGTATCAAACTGATCCTCCCCTTTCTCCCCAAGAAGTGTTACCAACGATGTATGATCTCAAAAGTGAAGATCCAGAGGAAAAAGGTTTGCCTGATCAATTTCATTTATTACAACCTCGTTTATTAGACGAAACTTTTAATTCTCCTGTCTATCCTAGCAACAAAATATTTACTGCTAGTGATATGAATTTATATTATGATCCAAATCATCCAACATGGTACAAAAGACCAGATTGGTTTGTCTCTGTAGGTGTTTCTCCTCTATATAAAAATGGCGATTTACGTTTAAGTTATGTAATTTGGCAAGAGGGAATTACTCCCTTTATTATCGTGGAGTTACTATCACCAGGAACAGAAAAGGAAGATTTAGGACAGACTTTACGAGATGTGGAAAAACCGCCAACAAAATGGGAAGTGTATGAACAGATTTTAAGGATTCCCTATTATGCTATTTTTGACCGTTACAAGTATGAATTTAGAATGTTTAAATTAGATGGTGGTCGTTATGCAGAAATAGATTTATCATTATCAGATTCTCGTTTTTGGATACCAGAAATAGAATTAGGTTTGGGTATTTGGGAGGGAACATATAATAATATTCAGCAGTCTTGGTTACGGTGGTATGATGCTTGTGGTAGTTGGGTTTTAACTCCAACGGAACAAGAAAGACGACAGAAGGAAAGGTTGATAGAACAGTTAAGAAATCTGGGTATTCAACCTGATATTTAATAGACAAGTGGTAGCATCTGGGTAACTACAATTTCTAAATCAGGAAAATCTAAAGGAGATATTTTTTGATGTTCTGTGATAATTTCTTGATTTTGATAACCTTCTGTTGTGGGATTTCTCAATACAATTAATTCGCGTTTGACTACATCTAACACCCAATAATCTTTAATTCCTGCTTGAGAATAAGCTTTAGCTTTAATTTCTGTATCTAGTTTTAAACTACTATCTGCAACTTCGATAATTAGATAAATTTCTGTTGGGGTAGGATGATGATCTGCATAGTCTAAAGGATCTATTTTCACTACAGCAATATCTGGTTCAGGTTCAGACCTTTCATTTAATTTTACAGGGTCTTGAATAGCTATACAAGCCTTATGACCTATTCTGTGTTCTAATAGTTTATATGTTCTTCCCACTGCTGAACGGTGGGATGTTCCTTTAGCAACCATCCAAATTATTTTCCCTTCTAATAATTCTATCCGTTCACTGGGATCAAATATTCCTGCTTCAGCCATTCTGTGGTATTCTTCAACAGTCCACAGCCGCAATTGTAAGGGTGACTCTGTGGTTTGCATAGTTAATTATGGTAAATAATTATCCTCCATTGTATTATAATATTTTTTATTCAAGTTACTCAATGTTTTTGCATAAGCGGGATGATATAGGAAAATATCAGATCCTTATAACAAATAGAAATCAATAAAAACTACCATAAATATCAAGGTGTGAAAAAATGAACTTATTAAAAATACAACCTAGAGAAGCACTAAATAAAGCATTTCTGAAAATTAACCCCTTTAGAAATGATGTGGAAAATTTTAAAAATCATCTGCAAAATCTACTTGATAAAATCAATGAATCGGAATCTGAGGAATTTCATAAAAATCTCATTGTGGATTTTTTAAAAAATACTTTTTATAGTGGAAATCATTTTATTAATACTAAGGGACGCAATGATTTAGTTATTCATAATGGTAAAGATGCTAAAAGTAGTGTGGGGGTGATTTTAGAATTTAAAAAGCCAAATAATAAAGGGGAAATGTTGAAGGTTGATAATCTCAATACTAAAGCATTTCAGGAATTAATTTTGTATTTCTTGCGAGAACGTTTAACAGGAAAAAATTTAGAAATTAAATATTTAATCGCTACTAATATTTATGAATGGTTTATTTTTGATGCTCAGAGTTTTGAGAAATTATTTATGGAAAATAAATCTTTGGTTAAACAATTTACTGATTTTGAGGAGGGGAGATTAAGTAGCAAAAAAACTGAATTTTTCTATAAAGAAATTGCCCAACCTGCTATTACTGAAATTACTGATAAAATTACCTTTACCCATTTTGATATTCGAGACTATCAGGAATATTTAAACCCTGGTAAACATCCAGATGAACATAAGTTAATTTCCCTGTTTAAACTATTTTCTCCAGAACATTTATTAAAATTACCTTTTACTAATGATAGTAATACTCTGGATAAAGGTTTTTACAGTGAATTACTACATATTATCGGTTTGGTAGAAACTAAGGAAGGTAGTAAAAAGCTGATTCAACGTAAAAAAGAACATGATAGAAATATTGGTTCATTAATAGAAAATGCCATTTCCCAAGTTGATAGTTTAGATAAAATCTCTCGTTTAGAAAAACCAGAACAATTTGGAGAAACTTATCAAGAGCAACTTTTTAATCTAGGTTTAGAATTAGCAATTACCTGGATGAATAGAATATTGTTTTTAAAATTATTAGAAGCTCAATTAATTAGATATCATAAAAATGATCCGTCTTGGGGATTTTTGGATTTACAAAAAGTTACAAATTATGATGATCTCAATAGTCTATTTTTTAGTGTATTAGCGCGTAAACCACAGGAAAGAAGTCAGAATTTACAACAAAAATTACAAGAAAGATTTGCTCATGTTCCTTATTTGAATAGTTCTTTATTTGAACCTACAGACATTGAACAAGAAACTATTTTTATTAGCAATTTGAGAAATGAGAAATTACCCATTTTTCCTGGTACGATTTTAAAAGACAATAACGGTAAAAAACTGACTGGAGAAATTAATACCTTAGAATATCTGTTCGCTTTTCTCAATGCTTACAATTTTAGTAGTGACACTGGGGAAGAAATTCAGGAAGAGAATAAAAGGTTAATTAATGCTTCTGTACTGGGTTTAATCTTTGAGAAAATTAATGGTTATAAAGATGGTTCTTTCTT
>OGVQ01000043.1_pt1 | contig 38257 bp, 26 predicted proteins | sample 1575801 | NCBI WGS metagenome assembly OGVQ01 (sample SAMN07581550, study PRJEB24739) | freshwater metagenome | place: Singapore | collected 2015-04 | reverse complement strand
CCTACAGTTGAACCAATGGGTACAGCTACGATCCAACTCATAATATTGACAAATAACCATGTCCATGCCGAAGGAAATGCGGGGGGAATAGCTAACCACCACTGGGAGATACCAATTAATAAACCACAACCCCCACAACCCTAAGGTGTAACTATCATAACTTAGCCACTCTCCATTTTTTCTCCAACCAACGCGATCGCTTAACTTTACAAAAGTACCCCAGTCTAATTCTCCATCTAACTTACCACCCAACTCCAGCCAAATTTGCTTTTGTACAGAAAAGCCAAACTTACCATTGCTATATTTTACCCATAATTGATCCATTTTCCGCAATTCCTGTCTGGGAAAATTTTTCACATCTTCAAGTCTTAAATATCCTTCCTGTTCTCGTTTAGTCAACTTTAGCATCAAGTTCCAAGTTTCTAAATCTGCATCTCGCCATTTTCCTACTTTTAACAATGTTTCTAAATTTTGAAATATGGCAGGTGTAGGTTCACTTGTAGGACTAGGATTATTACCAGGGGTATTATTTTGAGTATTATTTTGAATATTACTAATTAAATTGGGGAATTTTTCCGTCGGGATACCCTGAACTCCCACAATTTCAGGCTTAAGAAAACCTTGAATTTTAATATCACGGGTTTCTGCCTGACCGTGAATAGCAATTAGAAGACCTTCTTCATTTAATACTGGACCTCCACTCATCCCCGGTAAAGCTTGTCCATTATAGGATAATTCATACCCTTCTTGATTTTGACTTCTGCCTGTTATATCGGCTCGTATAAAACGATATCTACGCAGTTGATTTGCGGTTTCAGCCGGAAACCCTGCATAATATACTGTTGCACCTTCTTTAACTGTGCGAGAATTGGCAATTTTAGCAAGGGGATAATTTTTAGAACTGGTAAATCTGACTAAGGCTAAATCTAATTTTCCCAGAGTTTGAGCTTTGTTTTCCATCTGGTATTTTTGCCCGTCATGGGTGATAATCTCATAAATGCCATATCCCGCTTTTTTCACCACATGATTAGCTGTTAGCACGGTGTAGGTATTACCATTTTTGGCAATAATTACTCCTGAACCTTGTCCATCTAGTCCACCAATCATGACGGTGATTGGTTTAGCGATATCATTAACCTCTACAGGAGTTAAGGCAGATACGGGTTGGTATTGTACTAAAGCTAGGGTTGTTGTTCCTAGAATTACTCCTAATCCCTGGGAAAATTTCATAGTCTTTTGTCTTTTATAATACTATTTTTATATAATATTTTTCATAATAGCCTTTTTTGGTGCTTCAAGCAAAGATGTAGGACAGCCAGGGAATAAATTCCCTGTCTGAAAGCTCAAGTCGGTTAAAACCGACTGGGGATTTGATTGGGTGCGTTTAATATTGATTTAGGTAGGGTATATTAGCGATAGCGTTACGGATTTCATCCTAACGCACCCTACATGATAAATCATTCTTCAGTAAGGGTGATAAGATCCCCGACTTCTAAGATAGATTTATCTTTTCTGAATACAATTAATCAAAGAAGTCGGGGATCTGTGAAATATAAGATCCCCGACTTCTAAGATAGATTTATCTTTTCTGAATACAATTAATCAGAGAAGTCCGGGATCTGTGCAACATAAGATCCCCGACTTCTAAGATAGATTTATCTTTTCTGAATACAATTAATCAGAGAAGTCCGGGATCTGTGAAACATAAGATCCCCGACTTCTAAGATAGATTTATCTTTTCTGAATACAATTAATCAGAGAAGTCGGGGATCTGTGAAACAAGTGTCATGGCTGAATACTTAAGAGCTTATTGTGCCGAAAATCTGGCTAATAACTCTTCACGAGATGATTGTAGAAGTAAAGGGGTAAATTCTTCTCTACTCATGGCCATCAGGGGGTTAATAATTCTTGTCAATTCGGCATCAACTTCACCAAAACGCACTTGTAAAATACTCTCAATTATAGCGCGTCTTTCTCTTTCTACGCCAGTTTTAAGTCCTTCCTGTTGTCCTTCCTGGAGTCCTTCTTGTCTTCCTTCCTGGAGTCCTTCTTGGAGTCCTTGTTTTCTCAGTTCTTCTAATTGTTGTTGATACATTTGGGATAATTTCATAATTAACTCCTGATCAATTGATCATGTATAAAGCGAGTCATTTATTCTTGTGCCTGTATGCCTATTTAATCAAATATTTCTGTATTAGGTAATACTTTATCTATTTTTTGTAGGTCGGGTTACGCTGTCGCTTAACCCGACAATCTGAATTATTTTTTTACAATCCAGTAATCTGAGGGTCTATGTTGGGTTAAGGTGCGAAACCCAACCTACTTCTTCAGATTATTGGATTTTTATTTTCATACCTTGATTTAGCAACCCCGAAATTAGACACCCTTACAGGGTGTCTCTACCTACGCCACTGCTCACTCCAGGCACCAGTCACTTTAAAACCACCGGGGGTAGGGGTGAATGTCAGAGAACTGTAACCGAAATTATTACAGCTTGGTCCAAAGCCATTTCCACATATATCTCCAGCGCCATACCCATTGTTTCCGCGAGTCCCTAAGTGAGAATAAGTATTCCCATTCCAATTCCCGTTCCCAAACCAGGTTGTATTTGCCTGACCAACTTTAAGCATACAGCGCAGACCTGCTCCGGGACGGCCACCACCCAAATCAGATACCCTGTATTGATCAAAATAGCCACCACAGGTTTGAGGACGGGGTAGGGGTCTATAACTAGTTGAGGAAACTAAACGCCACTCCTCATTCCAGGCACCAGTCACCTGAATCACTGTCCAGTCAGGTGTAGTTTGTCGGACTGTTAGATTACGTGGAAAATTGTTGTTGGTACACTCACCATTACCATGAAAATCCGACGCAGACCCAACCAGTATCCTGCCTTCGTAAAATGCGTGTCCCAGATGGCGGTAGGTACACCCTCCCCAGGCTCCTTCCCCGTACCACGCCAGACGGGGAATACTAGCACCGCCTGCTCCTCCTTCACTAAATTTGACGCAGCGAATCCCGGTTCCTGCCCGGTTATCTAGTGAGCGAACTACGTAAGTTTTTAGGTGGGGACCGCAAGTGAAGCTAGTAGCCTGAGTCAGATGGATAGGATTAGTATTAAATTGAGCCAGTGTAGAGGTGGTTGTTGCCAGCACACCTATAGTGCCTAAGGCAACAATCTTAACAGAGTGCATATTCATAACTTTCTCCGAGGATTTGGAAACTATTGTTTGCTTTCTATTTACGCTTTACATAGCAACGGAAAATTTTTGTCTAGTTGAACTTAGCCACCATCAGTAATCTTGGAACTTGCAAAGATTTATTATACTATACGGCAGAAATGTTGAATGTCGTTACAAAACTTTACATATTTAAGTATAGTAGTATTATTAAGGGTGAAGTTTATGATCATGGTTAATCAAAATATTTTAATCCTTCGCCCAAAATTTAACATATTTTGGGTTATTTTTATCAGGATTTTCTTAACATTCAACACTTCTGACTATACGGTATTTTTAGTCACAAATCAATGAATTATATCCCACATTCTGCACCCTGAACTGGCACAAATCAAAAAAGCCTACCCAGTCCGTAGGGTGTGTTAGCGATAGCGTAACGCACTATTATCAATGATGCGGTGCGTTACGGATTTCATCCCAACGCACCCTACAATACTACAACACTATATTTTTATATACAGCAGATTTGAGGTAAATGAGGTACACTATCAACAGGCAAGATGCCTGTGTTACAAGGATTTGATCATTAACACCCGTACCTCATAATCACGGAAACTGCTGTATTATATTGTTTGTTTCACCCAAAATTAGAAGCATCAAGGCTTACTTTTGGCAAACAATAATTGCTTGACTGTTTCTAAGGGAATACCCCAGCTATATTGACTTATTTGTTCTCGCTGTGTGTCCGTTGGGTAAGAACCATCTTCAAAAACATAAGGATCACCCCAAATTGGGTTAGCATGAAGTCCATTAATTCCCACTAATTCCCCAGCGCGATTCAATAGGGGTCCGCCACTCATCCCCTTTTCTACATCATTGGTAGAGCCAATTCGGTATCCTCCCTCTAGGGCTTTATCCAATACCAATTCAATGTTACCGGGTTTAATCACAAACCCCCGATATTTGCTTTGGCTATTTTTGAGGGGAAAACCTGCGGCTATTACTCCATCTCCAATGGCGGCTGGTTGATTTGATTTGGTAGTAATCCTGTATTCTGAGTCAGCTACAAATTCTAATAAGGCTAAATCATGTCCCTTCAGTTGCTTTTTTCGTACTATAAGGTTAGCACGGTGTGTTTTTCCGTCGGGAGTTTGAATAGAATAGGGAGCTTCACCGGCTTGTAAAACGTGATTATTGGTAATTACTCCATAGGTTGAGGTGAAGTGATTTCTCTGATCTTTATAAAATAGTACACCAGAACCTAAGGAGCGATCGCGCTTTTGTTTAGGGCTACTTAAAATCCTAACTGTAATTAAACGGGCTGCTTGTTCAAGTTGAATTTGTTGTTGGCCAGACCGCAAATTAACCGTTGAAAAAGGGGGTTTCTGAACTGACGACACTGGAGTTGCCAAAGGCAAAACAGAACCAGTTAGTGCAAAAACAGCAATTATTCCTATGCGCCAACTCATGATTTTCCCCCCATAATTTCTAATTTACCAGATATCCTCACTGTTACCGTTGATCACCTGATCAATGTCAACGCTGGCAGTTCCATCACGGTTGATTGAACAATATTAAGATTATTGGATCTAGCTGCGTAACAGCTTATTCCCCCAGAATTGGGGGTTAGGGGGCATCAAAACCCTATTAGGCCACTTGATTAAAGTTCTGTGTACACTGTAGGGTTAATAAGGGGAATCTGAAAATATTTGATACACCATGAGATACTTTTCAAACATCCTCTTAGGAAAAAGCTGGGAGTTGTCTATTGTCCCGCTAACATTTGTAAAAGTTTATCCATATTATCTAAATTACCAACCATGCGGCGAATAGGATGGGGCCAAACCTTAACTAAAGTAGGAGTAGCGGAAACTTGATCAATTTCCGCCTGTTCTGGATTGGTGAGAACATCAATAACTTTGAGAGTATAAGGATATCCTAGCGATCGCTCTAAAGATGCGTGCAAATTTTGGAGAATTTTTTCTGTAGTCGCGCTATGACCAGCTACAAACAACCGCAAAACAAAGCCTTGGGGACTTGGGATATTTTGTGGTACTGGTTGGGTATTAATCACTGGTTGCTGATACTGCGATGGAGAATCAGTTAAATCTAAACGGACAATTAAATCATGATCTTCCCACAGTTGAGGGAAGGCAGCGCGATAAGTTGATAATACCAAGCGATCGCACAAACCATCCTGCCAAGGTGCTGATTGCCACACTAAATCCCCCGTCCCAAAAAGCGCATTTAGCACAGCTTGATGACGAATCACCGCTGGATAAGCTTCGGCAAAAATTTGTACTTGTTGAGTCCGAGGATTTAACCAATGATCAATAGTTGCAGTATAACAAGGAACTAAAAAATGTGGCGGCTCTGGTAAATCCAGTATTTCCTGCAAAGCCGCACATAAATGTAAATGCCATCGTCCTTGTTTACTAGGGTCAATACAATAAATTAAATCTCCTCCGGGTGTAAACAAGGCAATACCCTTGAACAACGGGGGTTTTTTGTCTAAATTCAACTTATTCACAGGTGCAGGGGGGCAGGGGAGCAGGGGGGTAATGACCAATTACCAATTACCCATTAAACACGACCTCGGAGAAATTGTGCCATTTCGTTGGGAGTTGGGGACATTTCCAAAGCGGTTTCTTCGGTAATTCGGCCTTCTTGATAGAGATTGAGTAATGATTGATTCATTGTCACCATGCCATCAAAACCGGCTTGTTTCATTAACTCGCCAATTTCATCATACTTAGCGTCTTTCACCCATTCTTTAACCGCTTCAGTATTAATGAGAATATCGTGGAAAGCCGCCCGTTTACCATCTGTCGTCCGGCACAAACCTTGAGCGATTACTGCCACTAAGGATTCAGCCAGTGCTACCCGCATCGCTTCCTGTTCTTCACCTGAATACAAATTAAGAATCCGTTCAATAGTTTTTACCGCACTATTGGTGTGCAGAGTTCCCATAACCAAGTGACCTGTTTGCGCGGCTTTGAGAGCAGTATTCACGGTTTCCTTATCCCGCATTTCCCCCACCAGAATCAAATCTGGATCTTCCCGCAAAGCTGCTTTTAAGGCATTATCAAACTTGCGGGTGTGCATTCCTACTTCCCGTTGTTTAACTAGAGACTTACGGCTTTGATGGACAAATTCCACAGGATCTTCAATGGTAATAATATGTTTGGCCATTTCCCGATTGATATAGTCAACCATGGCGGCCATTGTTGTTGATTTACCTGAACCAGTCGGACCCGTCACCAAAATTAACCCCTTGTGATGATGACATATATCTCGGAAGATGGGTGGTAAGCGCAACTGCTCCATAGACAGAATTTTCAGGGGAATTAACCGCAATACCATCGCATAGCCACGCAAGGAATCAAAGACATTAATCCGTACACGGGCAAAATCGTACTGAGTCGCACCATCAAATTCTAGTTGTTCTTGAAACCTTTGAATCTCTGCATCAGTGAGAATCTCATGTAACCAACTCATAAAAGTTGCTTTATCAGTTTCGGGATAATTTGTGGTTTGAATCTCACCACGACAGCGAAAGCGCGGTACTTCCCCTATTCCCAAGTGAATATCAGAATAACTCTGATCAAATGCTTCCTGGACAAGTTGCCCCAGGGTTAGTCCTGAAGGTTTATTACTAGGGGCTGAAGCATTAACTGATACTGGAGGTGGTGCTGGTGGACGCATTCCCACAGGTGCGGTCACTGGAGGTGGTGCTGGTGGACGTTGTGCCGTTGGTAAAGGTGGCGGTGGAGGCGGTAGTGGTGGCGGTGGAGGCATTCTCCGTGTTTGTGGTTCTGTCATATATTTTTACTTTTGGTAGATGGAAAATTTATTAACAAAGGCAGAAGGCAGGAGGCCGTTTTGAGCACGGTATGTGTACCTCTTTTCCCAACAGTAATTTCCAGTTATGCCGTATTTTTTAGGGTTTATTCACCAATATATATATTTTCTAACACATACTCGTTAACCTTAGTCTTCCGTAAAGTTTCTGTAATGTTATGGTAATTAATTCTATAGGTATTCATGACTAAAACGAGAGAAAATTCTCAGTTACTTGTAACCTACTAATAGTTTTTTGTTACTTCTCCACAAATTATGAGAAACCATAGCATTTATTATAAGAAATGTTAAGCATACCCCAAGTCTGATCATGGGGATCAAGCCTTACTTCTCATCTATCTCTAGTGGTTAGTTATCAAGGCATATACCAGAAGCCTCTTCTATTCCTGTGGGCATATCTTAGATGTCATTCATAAATAGAAAAAACTAACTGTAAACTTTAGTTAAGAAATGCTCATTTTCCCGCTAAGGTTTTATATACTAAATTTCACTGAAACAAAAAAAATCAGTTAACTCGTTTTTAGGCGATAAATAACTGAAATTTAAACTTGCTGTGTATTTTAGGAGAAAACGTCATGGTTGCGGCTCAAAGCTCTAATCTTAGTCAGACCGACTCCTTGTTGATGATGAGAAGTTTTTTAATTTGGACATTTACATTGGCAGTGTGCTTGTTAGTTGTCGGTTTTCCATTGGTTATATTGATGGCCACAGTTGGATGTCTTTTGTCTATTGTTTTGCAATCTGTAATGCCAGCTAACGCAGTGTTAGTTGTGGCAGGTGGTTTAGTCATGTTTAATATCATGGCAGTGTTAATTAGTGCTGGGGTGCTAACTGCTAAAGGTATTCATCCCAAGCAAATCAAATGGTTAAATTGGTTACATAGTGAGGGGGAGAAAACTCAAACCACTGTTTATGCAGCTTGTCCTTTAACTTGTGAAGTCAACCAATAATTATCATTAACTTAAAACTTGACAAGGAGTACATCTGCCCGGTTCATCCGGGTTTTTTAATGGCTCAAACAATATCAATATAATGATGTAGGTTGGGTTGACGTTAGGAAACCCAACATTGGTAAGAATTCAGGTGAGGTAAAAAGATCCCCGACTTCTTTTATTAATTTTGTCCATAAATGATAAATTGATCACAGAAGTCGGGGATCTGGGTATGAACTGGCGCTATAGCTGAATACTTACATTAATTCTTTAATTTTACTGGCAAAATCTAAATTGTAAATAAAACAACCATTCTCAATCACTAAAAAGCTTACGCAATATTATTTTTGACTTTTGACTTTTGACTTCCGCCTGGCGGTGCTAGTATATTTAGTATCTTTAAAAAGATAATTCTTGAAATAACTCTATCAAAGGCAGATTAAAATTAGAAATAACATCTTCTCCATTAAGACTATCTTCCAATTGCAAAAGCTGAGATGGCTTAGGTTTGCGATAAACTAATATACATTCTTCATCTGGCAATATCACCCATGCCAAACGAGTTCCATTTTCAAAATATTCTACTAATTTATTATGAATTTCCTCAAAGGTGTTATTAGGAGAAATAATTTCTACAGCTAAATCAGGAGCGCCATCAAAAAAACCCTTGGGTAATCGTTTTAAACCTTGCAATCTTTCTTTAGAAATAAAAGCAAGATCAGGGGATCTTTTGTTACCAGTTTTCATTTTAAAAGCAGTGCTAGAATCACAAGTTATTCCGAGTTTATGATCACGCACAAAACCTGTTAAAAAATATCCCAGAGTTAGAGCTAAATAGCCATGTTCTACTCCTGAATTTGCCACAATAATTAGCTCCCCATTCACATATTCATAAAGATTATCGTCTTCCTTTAATAACATAAATTGCTCATCTGTCAAAGTTTGATGATTAGCTAAAGGTTGAATTAAGTCTAAATTTGTGATTGCAGATTGTGTCATTAGATTTAACTCCACAGATGAAACTATTATAGGAATTAATATTTGATTTATGAAAAGATACGTAGGGTGCGTCAGACATCAACAATCTATTTATTTCGAGGATTTATGCAGTCTGACGCACCTTACCAATATGCTTACAGTTCAACTTGATGTAACGAAATCAGGGAACGATTATTTACCTAACTTAATAGTATTGCCAATGACAGTTAGACTTTCCTCAAATAAAGCCTCACGTCCCCAACGTTGTACTTGTTGGCTTAACAATACTTCCGCTTTTTGTTCTGAAAGAGAACTGACTTGTTGGAATAACCCAGCAGATTGAGCACCGCCATGGGTTTCCATTCGCATACAACCGCCCGTTTCTGAACAAATCACAGTCCCACAATTTGCTTGAGGGTTGCTAGAACTCAAGCGCAACCCAATTAAATCGCCGATAATTTCGCCAATATCTGCAATGGGAACACCAGCTAATTCAGCTTCGATGTGTTTTTGGTCTTGGGCAATAAATTGGATGTAAGTGAGATCGTAATCACCGCTTTCCTGTCTATAGGAAACTGGCTGCCATTCCAAGCGACTAGCTAACCAACCCAAATACAATAATGCTTGAGCAGCATTACCTTTTTCATAATCAATATTGACACGATCAATTTCTTTGAGGGCGGTGCGACGGTTGGGCGCATCAAAAGCTTCTGCGGTCAATTCTTGCCAAGCTGATAACCGTCGCCAATTCAAATCAGCTAGGGGTACACCAGATTCTACCAAATGTTGCAAGGTGAGTAAATCATCTTCTGGTGTATTGAAATTGCAAGAATCAACAATCACATTATTGCAAACAGCCGCTAATCTTTTGAATAATGGATTTTGGGCATCTGGGGTAGCTTTCCACCACAGAAACTTAGGCAACCCACCAATTAACAAAGCTGGAATCATGCCTCCAATGCGTTCTAAAGCCGCAGCAGTACCAGTAAGAGTAATGTATTCACAGCAGACAAGAGTGCTAGAAGACTGCTTTTGAATGGGACAATAGGCAGAAACTTGTGCCTTAACCCCTTCATCATCTCCAGCGATAGGACATAGGGCAATAATCCGGCAAGGGTTACGGATGGCAATTTCATCAGCAATGGTGGGGCTGGTAGCGCTGAAAGTATAGCCCATTGCCGCACCATGATTATCTCCCTTGGGTCCGCTGTGCTGCTTTTGAAAATATTGTTCCCGTAAAGCGGTCAGAGTTTCCGGTGTAGCAGTACCAGTTTCAGCAAGATGAAAATGTTTTTGTACTTCTAATAATGCGGTTTTAGTTTGGGGTCCGAGAATACCATCAATTGGCCCATTATAAAAACCTGTAGCTGTTAACAAATACTGGGTTTCTTCAGGTTCGTAAACCACCAAAGTAAATGTTGTCGCCCGGGTAGCAGCAGGTAAACCGCCTTCTTCTCCCTGAATACCGTAACTTTGCCAAACTTGAGTCAGTTCCGCTTCAATTTCTGTGAGGGAAACATCCTTGGGTGCTTGCAAAGAAAAAATTGTTGGTGCTTGGGAAACCATAGTTAATTTTGGATTTTGGATTGTGGATTTTAGATTTAAGATTTTAAGATTTTAAGATTGTGGATTAGAAGTTGGGTAATGGTGAGTAGTTAATTAATAGTTAATAGGTAATAATTCTTTCCCAACCCACCAATTATCAATTCCCAATCCAAAATCTAAAATCTAAAATTCTTAGAGTCTGCGCCAACGGCGGCCGTCTTGGTTAATTAATAATTCTGCTTCTTCTGGTTCCCAAGTACCGGCTTCATACTGAGGAACTGTAGCAGGATTGGCGGGTAAATCCCATACAGATAGGGCGGGTGTAACTACTTGCCAAGCTGCTTCTACTTCGTCTGCTCTTGTAAATAAAGTTTGGTCGCCCATCATACAATCCAGGAAGAGGCGATCATAGGCATCAGAAGTAGCTGTAATCCCAAAAGAACCATAGCTAAAATCCATATCTACGGAACGGGTGCGGAAATCGCCACCGGGCATTTTCACATCGAACCGGAGAGAAATACCTTCATTGGGTTGTATCCGCATGGCTAAAACGTTAGCGTTTGCTTGTTGGGCGGCAGAGGGGAACATTCTGGAAGGAACTTCCCGGAAGTGAATGGCAATTTCACTGACTTTTTTAGGCATCCGCTTACCAGTTCGTAGGTAGAAAGGAACACCTTTCCAACGCCAGTTATCCACTACAAATTTCATCGCCACGTAGGTGGGGGTAGTGGATTCAGGATTTACGCCTGATTCATCTCGATACCCTGGAACTTGTTGCCCTTTCATCCAACCCGCGCTGTATTGCCCACGAATGGCTGATTTTGACAAGTTATGGACATCAGCTAAACGGGTAGCTCGTAGCACCTTAACTTTTTCTGTACGAATACTATCAGCATCCATGTCGTTGGGTGCTTCCATAGCTGTTAAACAGTAAAGCTGCATCAGGTGGTTTTGTAACATATCCCGCAGTGCGCCGGCGCTTTCATAATAACCAGCCCGATCTTCTACACCAACGGTTTCAGCTACAGTAATTTGTACGTGATCCACAAATTGCCGATTCCATAAAGGCTCAAAAATGGCATTGGCAAAGCGGAAAACCAGCAAGTTTTGGACTGTTTCTTTACCTAAGTAGTGGTCAATACGATAGACTTGGTTTTCTTTACAAACATTCTGAACTACTTGGTTGAGGCTTTGGGCGGAAGCTAGGTCACGGCCAAAGGGTTTTTCAATCACGAGACGATGTTTTTCGGCATCATCTAGCATCCCTGCTAACCCTAACTGCTTAATAGCTTCGGGGAAGAAGTTGGGAGCAACGGAAAGATAGAACATCCGGTTTCCTCTTGTTCCCCGTTTCTCGTCTAGTTCACCCAATAGGGTTTTGAGTTTTTGATATCCTGCTGGGTCGTCTATATTCCCAGGACAGTAAAATAAACCTTGGGAAAAGTCTTGCCAAAGTTCACCTAACTCAACATTAGGGTGAGCTTCTACCATGCCTTTCTCCATTTGTTCCCGGAAATATTCATGAGTCCATTCTCGACGAGCTACACCCACAATGGTTGTTTCTGCGGGAATACGTCTTTCTCTCCGCAATTTGTATAATGCTGGGACTAATTTCCGCCAAGTTAAATCTCCAGAAGCACCAAAGATCACGATAATTTGTGGTTCGGGCATCCCTTGCTGCTGTAGACCGGCACGCAATGGATTTTCTAACAAACTGACCATAGGATTTTAGATTTTAGATTTGGGATTTTGAATTGGGGTAAAATATCAGAGGTAAAAAGCAATAGTCTAGAGTAAATATTCTTTCTATTTCCTGATTTACTCATTTTTTCATTCTTCCTCTGTTTGCCCAATTCCCTCTACAGGTGAGAATAGCTTGACTTTGGCTTTTAAACAGTTCATTAATGACACAGAAAGAATGTTAACTCAGATAGAGGTATGGCTAACGCCACGCTTCGCTAACTTCTACGCTCACCAACCGGAGGTAGGAGGTAAAGCCTGTATAAAAAAAGATTTTGATAATTTTTTTAACATTATCAGAAATCAGATTTATACCTCAAAATATCCATGATTTACCAGTACAAAACGGCGTAAATAAACTAACCATTAAAAATGACTAAAAAGCTGATTTCACAAGCTTTTTTAATTTTTAATTTTTAATTCCGCCCTGCGGTACTAGTCTTTTCTAATCATTTGTTTGGATAAAAGACTTGACTTTTGCTACATCATCTTTACTACCAATAATTAAAGGTGTACGCTCATGCAGTTTAGTGGGAACTACATCTAAAATATCCATTGTTCCCGTAGTGGCTGCACCTCCAGCTTGCTCAATTAAAAATGCTAACGGAGCAGTTTCATATAACAAACGTAATTTACCTTCTGGTTTTTGTAGTGTTCCTGGGTAAAGAAAGACCCCACCCTGTAATAAAATTCTGTGAATATCGCTCACCATTGCGCCACTGTAACGGGAACTATAGCCTTCGGTGCGATGAACATAACGGATATATTCTCTAAAAGATTCATCCCATTGCCAGAAGTTGCCATCATTAACGCTATAGGTGGCGGCGTGATTTGGCATTTTGATATTTTCTTCACAGAGAATAAACTCACCCAAGCTAGGATCAAGAATAAAGGAATGTACACCTTTACCGATTGTATAAACCAGCATAGTGCTTGGTCCATAGAGAATATATCCTGATGCTAATTGCTTACGTCCATTGGTAAGTAAATCCTTGGCTTCACCATCAATATCTGTTCCCTCTTGCTGACGAATAGCAAAGATAGAACCTAAACTGAGATTGTTATCTGTATTAGATGAGCCATCAATGGGGTCATAAAGTAGGGTGTAGCGACCAATGGGGCAGTTTTCCGGGATGTAGTAGGGTTTTTCCATTTCCTCGGAAGCGAGACGACAGACTAGGCCGCTTTGCTTAAAAACAGATATAAACACCTCATTAGCGTAAACATCCATTTTTTTCACAGATTCTCCTTGGACGTTCACTTCCCCGGTAAATCCTAACACCCCTTCCATTAAACCAGCGCGACTCAAACGCCGAGCAATCAGTTTACCCGCTAAGGCAATGCGATTCATCAGCGCACTTAAATCTTGAGCATCGGGTCCAAAACTCTGTAGTTGTTGGAGGACGTGGCGGGATAATGTTGTACAATCACGATCTAGAGTTTTATCTGTGGACAAATCTAAAGATTCTGATATTTGAGTCATGTTTACTATTCCCTCCCAATTTGCAATTGGGTGATTTTTCCCCTTGGCGATTTTATTCGCTGCTTCTATCTTAGAAAGGTAATCTCATAACTTAAATGTGATTTTATATAAACTAAAGAATTAGAGGGCTTAACCGAGATGAAAAAATCAGGACTTGTACTGAGATAGGACTTCTTGAATTTTATAGGCGTAAATTTTGAGTTAATTACTCATTTGTGACGGGGGTGGTAACTACTAAATAGGCTTCCTTCGCTGCGGCCTGTTCAGCAGCTTTAATGGAGCGTCCTTTGCCTTGTCCTAACATTTTTTGATGTAACCAAACTTCGGCAAAAAAACGTTCATGAGTTCGGTGGGGTTGATTAATTTCGACCACTCGATACTCTGGTAAAACTTTAAATTGTGCTTGAGTCCATTCTTGCAAGGCAGCTTTATAATTGAGTCGAGCCGGATCAAGACGGATTTCTTTTGTCAGGTCTTGGAAATGGGGATCTAACCAAGGACGAATCAGGTCTAAATTGTTGGTGCTAAGATAAAGCGCTCCTAGAACTGCTTCAAAAGAATCTGCTAACCGTGACTCTTGACCGACATGATCAGCGGTAGCACTGCCAGCAACTAATAAGTATAATTCTAAACCATATTCTCTGGCTAGTTGGGCAAGTATGCGATCGCTCACCAAAACTGAACGAATAGCCGCAAAATCACCGACTGAACAATCAGCATAATGTTCCCACAATACCACAGCCGCCACTAGGCGTACCACCGCATCGCCCACAAACTCTAGCTGTTCATAGTTGGCAGTATCCGAAACCGTGGGATGAGTAAGTGCTAAATCTAACAATTCCCATTTTATAGGTGCATTTAATGACAAACCTAACTTTTGGACTAAACTTTCAAGCTGCCGTTGACGGCGGGGATAAACGCGGGACATTGAGTAAGGGTGGAAAAAAGGGCTAATAACTCTTAACTTAGCATTAAATTATAGGGTATAAATAAAAGTTGTTTTTTGTGCAAAAATTTTCTGTCTGCATATTCTCAGAATTGCAACTAGCTGCGGAATGTGGAATTGAGGTAAGATGACATACAATAAAAACATAAAAGGACATATCTAATGATGATGACAAAAATTGAAAATCAGGTTCGTTATGTCACCAATGTAGATGGAAAAACAACTGATGTACTCGTACCGCTAGAACTGTGGCAACAGCTTATAAACTCTATCAACTCTGATCATGTCAGTGGTTTAGCTTGGATTGATGAACAAGAACCAAAAGCCCAAATATTAGCTGATTTGCAAGAGTCCATAGCACAGGTAGCAGCAGGGCAAACTTTCCCAGTTTCAGAGCTTTGGGACGATATTAACCCTTAATATTTATGGTAGAAGTTCTCTTCACGCTTCCTTTTAAAGGTCGTCTTAAAACTCTAAGCAAACGCTATCGCCAAATTCAAATTGATATTCAACCTATTATTGATCAGCTACAGGCTGGAAATTTTATAGGTGAACAAATTTCTGGGATCAACTTGACAGTTTTTAAAGTTAGAGCAAAAAACAGTGATATCCCCACTGGCAAAAGTGGGGGATATCGGGTGATATATCAAATTATTTCACCCGAATATGTCTCCCTTCTGCTTATTTATGCAAAATCTGATCAGGCAGATGTTAGCTTAAATGAAATTGAGTATGCAATTAAAAAAATATAACTTTATGGCTAATTAACTGCTTTTTTTCGCTCTTTTCTTTTTCTCTGGTTTGAGTAAAGGAGCATTTAAAGATTCATATAAACTAAACAAAAACTCAATCCTATTTAATTCACTAACAAAGGGCTGGGGACGATAACATAAGTCTACGGCTTTATCTAATATTTGATGGGCTTTTACTAGGTCTGGTGGCATTGTCAAGGTATCATACAAATTGGCTAAACTACTATCAGGATATTTTGCTCTGGTGTCTAAAACTGCTTGCGCGGCTATTTCTACTTTCTGTTTTTGCTTGTCATTGACGTTTTCAGGAAAGGGATAGTTATTATAAACAATAGTGTTGGAATAACGATAATCACTTTTTAATCTTCCACATACATATTTTACCCATGTAATATGCATTTCTGAAGTGAGAATACCAAATAAATAGAGAGTAGCATTAGGGATGCAACTACAACTATTCGCAACAATATTATTTTTGTCAAATAAACCGATGGGAATATATTTTCTATTTTCAGAGGAGTGTAGAGGAAGAATTATATAATTACTATCAGGTTGTCTATTTTCAGTAAACAATGTGGGAAAATCTGCCCATTTTACCGTTGATTGTTTTGTACTTGATAATCTCATTTTTTTAACTTTTCTGACTCTATCGGATAATAATGGCAATTTTTTTAATTCATTAGGTTGAATATCTGTAAGCCAAAAACACCAACGTTTTTTAGCATTAAGGAATTCATCAGCAGAAATAAATGGTTTAATAAATTTTTCTCCAGATGGTTCTTGAATGACATATTCTAGCTTTTCTTCCTCAGTCATTAACAGGTTTCCTCCATCTGTAGGTTGGCTACCTTTAAGCATTTCTGGTATATGACAAATAGGCTGATTTCTTTTTAAAATTATTAAATCGTTTCCTTCTGTTAAATATGAATTAATATTTTTAACTTTCCTCTCTGTTGGTTCACCCTTAATATTTACATAATCAAAAACTCTCTTATTTTCAATATCCTCTAAACCAAAACCAATAATTACACAATGTACAGCAGCATTGCCTTTAGCTTCATTACTCCAGCTAAAAGTACGATGTGCAAAATGTATTTTTATTTTGTAATTATTATAAAGTTCTTGCCAAATAATCCCAACCTGTTCACCCTGAGAAATAGAATTTGTACTCACAAAAGCACAACGAATATTTGTATCTTGTATTAACTGAGCAGCTTTGATATACCAGGCACTTACATAATCTAAAACACCTGAATTTTTTATACTATTACAAACATATTGCATATCCGCTTTCTGTTCTGCATTTTGTAGCTGTTTACCAACAAATGGGGGATTTCCTAAGATAAAACTTAACTTTTCCTTCTCTACAACTGTTTCCCAGTCAATTCTCAATGAATTACCATGAACAATTTTCGCAGATTTAGTTAAAGGAACTCTAAAAAAATATTGACCAAATTCATGACTAACCTGAATATTCATTTGATGATCAATTAACCACATTGCCACCTCAGCAACACGCACCGCAAACTCATCATATTCAATACCTGCAAATTGATCTACATTAACCTTAATAATATCTTGAATATTAATAAATTGCTGTCCATTTTTATTCAATGCTTGCAAAATTTTAATCTCTAGATTTCGCAATTCCCGATAGGTGATAATTAGGAAATTACCGCAACCACAAGCAGGATCGAGAAAATGCAAATCAGCTATTTTTTGATGAAATTCTCTAAGTTTAGCAGAATTAGTTTTTACTTTTTCAAACTCTAAATATAAATCATCTAAAAATAGAGGTTTAATCAATTTTTGAATATTTTTTTCAGAAGTATAATGCGCGCCTAAATTACGCCGTTCTTGAGGATTCATCACTGCTTGAAACATTGAACCAAAAATAGCAGGTGAAATTTTACCCCAATCTAAAGCACAAGCTTTTAACAACATTTCACGCATTTGGCTATCAAAAGCAGCAGGTTGTAAAACTTCCTCAAATAGCTTACCATTTACATAGGGAAACTGAGCCAAATTAGTATCTAAATTTGTTAATCTTTTTTCCGGTGGTGTATTTAAGATATGAAAAATGGAGGCAATGTGCATTGCTAAATCACTACCATCGGATTTAGTATGTAAATCAATATATTCCCAAAAAACACCTTTATCAAAAATGCCTGTATCATCAGCAAATAAACAAAACAGCAACCGCACTAAATAGACTTCTAAATCATGACCTGTATAACCAACTGCTTCTAATAAATCATGCAATTTACCCATTAATTCAGCCGCTTGGATATTAACCGGATCTTCGTCTTTATAAGTGCGCTTTTCATATCCTGCAATAAAACCGAATAAATGAACTTGATTAACAAAATCTTTTAGTTCAAATTCTGTGATAATATCAGTATCTAAATCGTAGAGTTTAAACTTTTGAAAATCCGAAACTAAAATATATTTTGGTAATTCATGTTCTTTTAGTCCAGGGAAATAATCTTTAGCTTGCTGCATAGCCTTATCTAGACTTTTTCCCCTAGATTTATGTTCTACTAAAATTACACCTTTCCAGAGTAAATCAATAAAACCTTGTTTATTATCAGCTTTTTTTACAGATTGTTCAAATGTGGCTACTCTCCTCCGAGAAATACCAAAGACATGAAAAAAACCATCCCAAAATGATTTAGCTTCTGCATCTTCTGAGGTTTCATGTTCCCATTCTTGAGAAAATGCGATCGCTCGGCGTTTGATTTCGTTCCAACTTAAAGGCATAGTTAATAATTTCTGGGTAAAAAATAGTGGTTTTAAGTTTATATATATCTTGCAGTTTCTTAATTAGAACTGCTAAGTAATTGCTGTTCTAGGGAATCACATACTACATAATACACTATTTGATCACTTGCATTAAATAAATATTCAAACTCTCAGGGGTTTCAGCATGGTCACTAAATATTTTAAGTGCTTGTTCATTGCTAAGGATAGGACTTGGACTGCTATGGTCATTATTAAAAGCGAAACTTAATTTTTCGCTGATAAACAATTTGCTTTTATTAGAGTCTATTAAAATTAATTTTAAAAAGATTAACAAAAACCACATTTCATATTTACCTCTAAAAACTTGATAATATTCACAATTAGTAAATTCGTCAATTTTATTATTTAAAGTATCTGCTGGAATTTCTGGAGCATTTGGAAACTTTTGTTGAATTTTTTCCAAGTCATAATTTACCGAAACTGACTCTAAAGTTAAATAAATAAAATCTTTGGGAAATTTATCATCTAGTTTTACACCTGTTTCTGTTCCTGTAGTATTTCTAATTGCTATCAAACAAGCATACCAAGCATTAAATAAAATTGTAGCTTGATGAAACTCTTCTTGTCTATCTTTAAAAAAAGTTATACAAACTTGAAAATCTGGATCACTAACCTCTGATAAATGAAATTCATTTTTGAGAATTTCTTTAAAAACATTTACTGAAACATAAAAATTTTCAATGGAATAACAAGGTGTTTCAAATATTGGTGGGTTATGAGGTGCTAAAGGTTCATTAAAATCTCTATCAATGAAAAATGCTTTTTTATATTTATCATATTCTCTATGAATATTAACAAGTCGGTAAACGTCTAATACTTTATCTCTACCACCGCACATAATTGGGTGATAGTTATCTGTAAAATGCTTGATTCTTGGCACATAATAAGCATTATCTTTACCTTCAAAAAAACAAAATAGACCATCTTTACCTTGTCTTGTATGCAGGGCAAATTCTTGATAGGCAACCTGGGATTTATTCCGACTCTGTTTGAGTTTATCTAAGTATGACATTAGGCTATAATCTTTCTTGAATTTTCCGAAGGTTGAATATATTGATCTAACCCAATAGCATATTTATCTAGTTCATTATCAAAAATAAATGGAGAGTGAGTTACTGCTAAAAGTAATTCGCATTTTCCTGAATTGATAATATCTGGAAGTAATTGTTGTTGCCAGATCATTGATAATGATAATTCCGGTTCATCAAAAAGTATAATAAATCTTTTGTCACTTTCAGAAAGGTATATTTTGGAAAATATAGAAATAATTTGCTTTTCTCCAGAAGAAAGTTTACTCAAGTCAATTTCAGAATCAGTTTTTTCTGATTTGATAAATATTTTGATGGCACTTTCATCATAAAATACCTTTTTATTGATTAAATATTTATTACAAACGTCTTTAAATTTTTTTGCCAAATCATCTAATTCTTTTTGTTTGTCATATATTTCTACTAACTTGTTCAGAATGTAAGTTAATGATGGATTTTCAAATGATTGATTTTTAACGCTCTTCCTAATTTCATTTTTATCATTTTCAGATAATTCTTTACCAACTCTTGCTAAAATAATTTCAATATCATTTTCATTAATTTTACTTAAAAAATTATTATCTGTTTTAGAAAATCCTTTTACTAATTGACTTAAAATTTCCGAAGTGATTTTAGAAAATCCTTCTTTTAAGAGTTTATCAATTTTACTTTCAATTTGAGTAAAACGTTTTTTAACATCATCCATTCCAAACTGGATAAGTGTATTTTCTTGCTTCAAAATCTCATCATTGTAACCTAAATTATATAAATCCTCTTCAACACGTCTGTATGTTGGAAAATACATAATGTCAATACCTTCAATACCGGATTCAATTTCCTCTTTACAGTTTCTAAAAAATTGGTTTGATAAATTTTCCTTATTCATTTCGACTTGCTCAAAAACTCGAAATAGATGAGTTATAGGATATTTTCTGAACTTGGGATTATATTCAAATTCCATTTCTAATTTTCTTCTATTACCTTTGACTTGTATAAATCGAGTTCTTAACATCTCAAATTGAGAATAACCAACCTCATTAATAAATTCCTTAACTATTGGATTATCATAAATTCCTTTAGTCAATTCATTTACACTAGCTTTATCTATTTTAATAGGATTTCTGTCATTAAATTCTAAAATCAATTGATCAAAACTGAATTCATCAAGTCTAAAAAAATTTCTTGTTAAAGTATAATAAAAAAGATTTAAGACTTGAGTTTTGCCAATCCCATTTTCACCAACTAGTATCTTTATATTTTCATCGAAAGGAATGTGTATATCATCTGTTCCGAAAAGACCATACACAGAAAAAGATTTTATATTACTTGTGTTCATTTTATTGTCCATATTAATAGCCATAGCTATATATTATGTCATAAGTTGTCAAATAGCTCTATTCAAAATTTCATTAGCTAAAATGTTTCAGTCTCTCCCCTTTTCTGTAGTAATTGAAAAAACGAACTATGGAAAATAAAATCCATAATTCGTTTTCCAAGAGAGTCGGTAGTAAGCCGGGTTCTGTTCTCTTGCGAGGGCAGTTATCTATCTGGGATGGTTGTTACCAAACACCTCTAGCGGCTCTTGTTTGCGGAACTGGTAAAAGACCAACCGTAGTCCCTGTGGCCTTGCTTCCAACCGGGGTTTACCGAGCCAACGCCTCTCGACGCTGCTGGTGCGCTCTTACCGCACCTTTGCACCCTTACCAACCAATAAATTGACTGGCGGTATCTTTCTGTGGCACTATCCTCACGATCGCTCGCACTGGACGTTATCCAGCAAGTTTGGTCTTTCGGAAGCCCGGACTTTCCTCAAATCAGTCTTAAAGACTAATCTGCAACTGCCTACGCCTACTCTCTTCTTTCTCTATTTTACATTTGATTGCATACTCTGTACTACTACCTGAAAATCACTTTTTCTTATTCCAGGGTAGCGCGTAGGTCCATGGGAGTTTTTTAATAGTAAAAGGACAATTAATAATTGAAACTGGAGGAACATTTATCCCCGGAGAAATACCGACTCTCATTTCGGAAATTCGCAGCACAATTTGTAATGAAAATTCTAAATCTTTTTTACCATCTATAAAGTCTTTATATAGCTTCTTTTGCTTATCATTTTTTTTGATAGCAGCAACATTAATTAAAGGTGAAGCTGGTTTATAAATACCTGATTCTTTATCTCGTTGAAAAACATCTTCTGCGGTAACATTTTCAGAAATTGTCTTTTTAGGAGCAATAATAGTAGGAACTTGAGGTATAGCTAAATCGCGGGTTAAATCAGGAGATTTACGAATGACTCGCCGGGACTGTTTGGTATGTTCAACGACAAAAGAACTATTATCCCAGTCAACATATATGGCAATACTATCTGATTTATTTTCAATACTCATTGATAATTCTTTTAGATCAGTTTCTATCTTATCTAAACCATAATTACCTGTTTTAAAAGAAATCTCCACAGTATCTTGAAGATTTTGTTCTTTTAATTGATCATCAACAGCACCTTTTTGAAAATCAACTTTTACTAAATCGTCTATAGATTCAATCATGCGATTAAATGTGTAATAGACGGTAAGTATATAAATCATCAAAATAATCAGATTTTGGTCGCCACTTTGCATTTTTATAACCCTGATTTTCTACCCATTGGTAGATGGTAGCATAGTCTGAACTATGATTCATCTGATTTTTGTAATCAAGATTTTCAGATGTGTCATGATCAATCACTAGAGTAAATCATCCAAATAATATCAATCATCAAAATCATAGTTGAGACATTAATTAACTGGCGTGTTCCCAGTCGCTGAGTGATTCAGACTGTTGAGTTTTTTTAGCATTAGTTTTACGAACTGGTACTTTAGGAGTACCAATATCCACAGATGGAAAAGACTGTTTCTTTTTCTTAGATTTGCTCTCTTGTGTATTAGTCATGGCTATTTTCACTTCCTTAAAACTGTAAACCCTATTTACATTATCGGCTTTAATTTATCAAATCCCGGATAAAAGATTGAATTTATTATTAAAAGTTCATCAATCTATAACATTCTATAATTTAGTAGGATCTGCTACAGAAAAACCTTGTTTTCTCGGTTGGATATTTCCTAACTTTACTTGAAAGTTTATTTGGTCATACATCTTACCAGTTCTGGCTTCTAGCTTCCAATTACCAGGGCGTAAATGCCAAAATATCGCATTGGTTGATTGTGTAGATAAATGTTGATCATTTAGCCACCAGTCTATAGACTGATTTAATGTTCCACTAGCTTTAAATTCTAGTTTTTGCCGTCCTTCTCCAAGGGGAGACAGCAGAAATAAATCTCCATTATGAGGAGAGATAATTCGGAAGTTATTAGGATTAAAATGCAATTGCGGCTGTTTTGCTAACCATTCATCATACACAGGTGATAAATGAAAATCAGTAGATTTTTCATAAGCAATTTTATCTTTTAGAAAGAAATATTCCTGAACTACGGAAGAACAGCTAGGTGTAGGTTTTAATCCTGTAGTGGCACAGATGGGTAATTTTACCATGCCCTCTGGAGGTGAAAAATTAGCGGGTGTTTGATGTTCATGCAGATGTAACATGATTCTGTTCCACAAAGGTGCAGCCCCTGTGACACCGGAAACCTGACGCATGGGTTCACCGTTGAAATTACCTACCCAGGTAGCCACAGTATAATCACTGCTAAAGCCAACTGTCCAGGTATCACGATAATTTGAAGATGTACCAGTTTTGACGGCGACGGGAAAGGGCAAATTTAACACTGAGTCTACACCAAAAGCTGTGGATCGGGCATAGCGATCGCTTAACATATCAATAATTAATTGCCAATAGTTGGAAACTAACGATTGAGAATTTGAGTTTGGGGAACTGTTTAATGTAGTTACTAATGGTGTTATTTTCCCCATGTTAGCCATAGTTAAATAAGCCCTAGCCAGTTCCCACAAATTCACCTCACCACTACCCAAAGTCAAACCTAAACCATAATATTCAGCACCTTGATTTAGATGGGCAAAACCCAACTCATGCAACCGATTTAAAAAAGTTTCTACCCCGACTTTTTCTAATACCTTTACCGCAGGTACATTTAAAGAATTTGCTAAAGCAACTCTCACTCTCACCGGACCGAGGAAATTATTAGTATAATCTGTAGGACTATATAATTTTGCTCCCGGAATTGCATAATGGGTAGGTACATCTGGCAAAATCGTATGAGGACTAATTACTCCCTTTCCTAAGGCTAATTCATACACAAATGGCTTTAGTGTAGAACCAGGTTGTCGTAATGCTTGTACTCCATCATTTCGTCCTAATTTCACATCATTAAAATAATCAGGCGAACCAACATAACTTAAAACCTCCCCAGAGGAGTTGTCAATTATCACCACTGCTGCATCATGGACATTATTAGCCTTTAACGAGGAAACTACTTGTTGTACTTGTGCTTCCACAAATTGCTGTAAAGGCCGATTTATTGTTGTGCGAATAGGTGATGATTCCTGATTAGGTGTATTGTTTTGTTTAGCTAACCAAAATAGAAAATGTGGTGCAGCGATAATTCCCTGTTGACGGGGTTGAAATATAACTTTTTCTTTATATATAAGTTGCGCGTCTACATCAGCAATATATTTTTCCTGAACCATTCTGTTTAAAACATATTTCTGTCGTTGCTGTAATCTTTTTTGATGTTGATAAGGATTAAAATAAGTGGGATTATTAGGAATTGCTGCTAAAATAGAAGCTTGGGCTAAGTTTAAATCACTAGCAGGAATAGAAAAGTAAATTCGCGCCGCAGCTTCTACACCATAAATATTTCCTCCCATAGGTAGACGATTAATATAAGCAGCTAAAATTTCATCTTTAGTCATTCCCGCAGTTAATCGCCAAGATAACCAAACCTCCTTTAATTTGGCGGTAAATGTTCGAGGTGAATTATCCAACATTCTCGCTAATTGCATGGTAATTGTGGAAGCACCGGAAACAATTCTTTTATTTTCTATTCCTATTTTTATCGCTCGAAAAATTGCTTTTAAATCTAAGGCCCCATGTTGATAAAAATGAGCATCTTCGGCGGCTAATATTGCTTTGATAAATTGGGGTGAAACTTGATTTAATTTGACAACTGATGTATTTTCTTGATCGGTAGTTAATACAGTTCCTAATGGTAAATTGTTACGATCTGTAAACTCTATTGCTAATTGATGCTGGGCAATATCTATACTATGAATAGGGACAAGGTAAGGGCATAATCTGATTAATAAACAGATTAATATAAAGGAGAAAATGATTTTGTTTAGTTTGTAGTTGCGATTTAGTTTAAATTTGGATAATTTTATATTGCGAAGAGTTACGAAGAAGCAGAGAGTAAGAGTTTTCAGGAGACGAGTTAGTATATTCATAACAATGTTAAGAATTGTATGGTTTTTGGGAAATTGTCACATGATATTAGTTATCTATATATCAATCCTATTTAATTTTTGTATGCTAATGGGATTTTTTTAACGAACCGCAGAGACACAGAGGGCGCAGAGGTTAAGAGATGTTTACATCTTAGTTAAGGATCTACGCTAATTTTAATCTTTGCTGATATTTTTTATTTAAATATTATGAAGATCAGAAAAATCTTTAAGTTCCTGGTTATTTTCACTCTCGTATTCGGAATGACGAGTTGTAATTTTATGACTATTCAACCAGGTAAGGAAAAATTACCACCTGTTAAGTCATTAATCACTCCAAAGTTACCAGATTGGATAGAACAAATCAGTCCTTTAGGAGATGCAAAACCTACCAGTCAAATTCGTATCCGTTTTAAGGAAGCTTTAATTCCTGTTGAAAGTCTTGATAGTCCCCAACAGCAAAGTTTATTAACTAAATTTGCAATTTGGCCTCCTTTACCAGGACAATTCCGCTTTTTAACTCCGCGTATGGTGGGTTTTCAAGCTGATAAAGCTATACCGAAAGCAACGCGAGTTAAGGTTACTCTCAAAGCGGGTTTAGCAGATTTGAAAAACCATCGTTTAAGTCAAGATTTGGCTTGGACTTTTAATACTGAACCTCTGCAAATTACTAATTTACCCGGAGTTAACCCTATTGAAAAAGCGGAAGCTGAACCAATTGATTTACAACCAAAGTTGCAATTTACTGCAAATTTAGAATTAGATTTAGATTCTGTCCAAAAGCATTTACAGTTAATTCCTGAAGGTAAAACCCAAGGTGTGGGGTTTAAGGTGGAATTAGCGAAGGAAGAAAAACCAGAAAGTTTAGATCCTTTTCAACAATTTGATGATTCAGCCCGAAATTGGGTTTATAATCTTATTCCTGAGCAAAAGTTAGAGAAAGCTACTTCTTACCGTTTGACTTTTTCTCTTGGTATTCTTCCTGCTAATGGTAATTTACCCAGTCAGAAAGAATTTGTTAGTAAGTTAGTAACTTATTCACCTTTAGGATTTGTGGGAATTAAATCCTATGGAGAACCAGATTCAAGTGGAACTTATGGCAGGTTCATTAAAGGTAGTCCTCAGTTAGAATTTAATAACATTTTATTAGTAGATTCCGTTAAGGACAATATTAAAATTAAGCCCGCACCTAAAAATATTGATAGTGTACTGCAAATTTCGGAAGAAGATAGAATTGTCAGCATTAATCCCTATGGTTTAGAACCATCTACTACCTATACAATTAATATTGAGAGAAATCTTAAAGATAAATTTGGGCAAACTTTAGGTAAACCAGTCACAATTAAATATGATACTGGTGATGTGGCTGGAAATATTTCCGCCCCTTCAGATTTGAATATTTTCCCAACAGATAAAGATTTACAAATCAATATTGATACTATTAATTTACCAGAATCAAAATATCAAGCTGCTTATCGCATTGTTAAACCCACAGATTTAGTTTATACAAATACTGCTAATGATTTATTACCCGAACCTACTAAATGGCAAGATTTCAAAATTAGCAGCAAGAAAAATAAATCCCTAACTATCAATGTTCCCCTAAAAGAAAAATTACGTAATCGTCAGGGAATGTTAGCTTATGGAGTGCAAGCAAGAACTCATAAATATCAAGAAGATGGTAAGCAATTGTGGAAAGAACCAATAACTTATGGCATGGTACAATTAACTAATTTAGGTGTCTTTTCTCAATGGTTTCCAGAATTGGGTTTAATTCGAGTTCATCATCTTAGTGATGGTTCACCAGTTAAAGCAGCAAATATTGAAATCTATCAATCAAAATTAGCAGAAAAATATCGTCCTCAACCTATACCTTGTGCAACTGGAAAAACTGATGAAAAGGGAACTTTGATAATTGAGAATAATCAATTAATACAATGTTATCCCAAATTAAAATCTAGCGGAATACAATTATTAGTAATTGCCAGTGAAAATCAAGATTGGGCATTTGCGAGAACCGAAGAATATAGTGGTGCTTATGGTTATGGAATTGATGCTGGTTGGGAATCTGATAAACCGGAATCACGAGGCATTATCTTTTCTGATAGACAATTATATCAACCCGGAGAAAAAGCTGCTTTTACTGCTTTTGCAGATTATTTAGAAAAGGGTGAAATTCAAGAAGATAAAAATGCAGTTTATCAAGTAACTCTAGTCAGTCCTAATGGACAAACTACAGATTTAGGAACAAAAACAACTAACGAATTTAGTACATTTTCTTTAGAATTACCAATTGCTAAAAGTCAGCCTTTAGGATTTTATACTATTCAAGCTAAGGGTAAAAATGGACAGGAAATTGCGGGAGAGTTTCGAGTAGCAGAATTTAAACCCCCAAATTTTAAAGTTGATTTAAAACTCAATCAAGAATTTGCAGTAATTGATGACAAAATTGATGTGCAGGTAGGAAGTAATTATTTATTTGGTTCACCAGTGGAAGGAGGAGAAGCTAAATATTTTGTCACTCGTCAACAAACTAATTTTATCCCTAAAGGTTGGGAAGAATTTAGTTTTGGTAGACAATGGTTTTGGCCAGAAGAAAGTCCGAATGTTCCTAATGATGTCTTGCAAACTAACACTAAATTAGATGCTAACGGGAAAAGTAGTCAAACTGTAACTGTAGCTAAAGATTTACCCTACCCTATGACTTACCGGGTAGATGTGCAAATTAGTGATCTTTCTAATTTATCGGTTGCTAATTCCCAAAGTTTTACCGCTTTACCCAGTAATCGAATAATTGGTTTAAAAACGAATTTTGTCGCTGACGCTGGCAAAGATTTTCCTATAGAATTTATTGTTACTGATCCAACGGGAAAAGTATTAGAAAATCAAAGAATACATCTGGAATTACAACAGATGAAATATAGCAGCGTTACTAAAATTGTTGAAGGTAGTAAAACCCCACAAAATCAAGTTGAATATCAGACAGTTGCCAAAATAGATATTACATCTGGTAATAATCCCCAAACAGTCAATTTAAGACCTACTATATCAGGTTCATATCGGATTCGCGCTAATTTCAGTAATAGTAGAGATGAACTTACAGCTACAGATTTACAAATTTGGGTGACGGGAGAAAATCAAGTATTTTGGAGTGGAGAAGAAAAAGATAAATTGGAGGTTAAATTAAATAAAAAAGAGTTTAAATCTGGAGATATAGCTACAGCTTTAATTCAATCTCCCTACCCAGAAGGAGAATTATATTTTGCGGTGATTAAAGATAAACCTCTCTATCAACAAGTAGTTAAAATTAAAGGAGGTGCGCCCCAAATTCAGTTTACAATTACCCCGGAAATGTTACCTAATGCAGCAGTAGAAGCGGTATTAGTCAGACAAGGTAAACCACTCAACCAAGTAGAACCGGGAAGTCTAGAAAATTTAGCCAAAATTGGGTTTGCAGCTTTTAAAGTTGACCTAGCAGATAAATATTTAAGGGTACAAGTTAACCCAGTTGAAAAGTCTTTAGAACCGGGAAAAGAAACAACTGTAGAACTGGAATTAAAAGATCATCAAGGAAACGCTACCAAAGGACAATTTACTGTTATGGTAGTGAATGAAGCCGTGTTACAATTAACTGGTTATCGTCCGCCAAATTTGGTAGATACTGTTTATGCAGAACAATTAATTTCTACCCGATTTAGTGATAATCGTCGTGATGTTAAATTAGTACCATTACCACAAATTTTACCCAAGGGTTGGGGTTATGGTGGTGGTTTATCAAATGGTTTAGCAAATACTCGTATTCGTGAAGATTTTCAAGCTTTAGCCTATTACAATGGTTCGGTAATTAGTGATGAAAATGGTAGGGCAAAAATCACCTTTAAATTACCTGATAATTTAACAACATGGCGAATAATGGTAGTAGCTACAGATGGAAATTTGCGATTTGGGAATGGTGACGCGACATTTATCACCACGAAACCATTAATAACTAATGCCATTTTGCCACAATTTGCCCGGAGTGGCGATCGCATTTTGGCAGGTTTATCCGTCACCAACACCACCACCAACACCGGAAACTTGAATATTAACGGTGAACTTAGCGGTTCTCTCAACTTCGCCGAAAATAACCCCAAAACCACCACATTACAACCAAAAACAGAGTCAGCAACCCAAGCTTATCGTTTTCCAATGATAGCAGGTAGTGTGGGCGAAGGTAAAGTGACATTTACAACCCAATTAAATAATATTACTGATGGTTTTACTGTACCTTTGGAAATTAAACCTTTAGAAATTACAGAACAAGTTGTGGAAACTGGTGTGAGTGAAAGACTGGTAAAAATCCCCGTAAATATTGCTAAAAATACCTTTCGTGAAGCCGGAGGTTTAGATATTCAATTAGCCAGTACCTTAATTCCAGCAATTATAGCCCCCGCACAACAAGTTCTAGAAAATAATGATTTACCATTTGCAGAACCAGCCGCAAGTCAATTATTAATTGCTGCAAATCTGCAAACGCTCACCCAAAAATATAATCAGACATTTGCAGAATTTAATCCTCTACAACAAGCAAAACTAGCAATTGCACAATTACAAAAATTGCAAATAGCAGATGGTGGTTTTGCAGCATTTCCAGGACAAGAAAAATCAGATCCTTGGGTTTCTATTTATGCTGTAGAATCTTTAGTTACAGCTAATCAAAGTTTTCCTGATGTAGTGGATAGTAAAATCATTTCTAGTCTGAAAACTTATTTAGAAAATGTTCTCGCTAACCCTGGACAATACGACTTTTGTAAACAGAAACTTTGTAAATCTCAACTACAACTAAATTCTTTAATTGCCTTAGCACAATTAGGAGATAAACGCAATAGTTTTTTATCAGATATTTATCAACAACGTGATGATTTGGATTTAGTTACTCAAATCAAGTTAGCCAGATATTTATATCAATTTCCTGAATGGCAAAATCAAGCCCAAATTATGCGGTTAGAGTTCCAAAAGAATATCTATGAAACTGGACGTACCGCAGTTGTAAACTTACCCAATACTTGGAGTTGGATGAGTTCAAATACTGTTATCCAAGCCCAAGCTTTACGGTTGTTTATTGATCAAAAAACCAACCCAGAAATTATTGATAAATTATTGCAAAGTCTGCTAAATTTACGCAGAGATGGTACATGGGAATCTAGTTATAATAATGCCCAATCCTTCACAGCTTTAGTAGAATATAGCCAACTCCAACCCACACCACCTAATTTTATAACTAGGGTAAAATTGGCAAATCAGAAATTAGGTGAAACCCGTTTTAATAGTTATCAAAATCCTAGCTTGCAAATAAATATTCCCATGAATCAATTACCTCAAGGTAAACGTGATTTATGGTTACAAAAATCTGGAAGAGGTAAATTACATTATTTAGTTGCTTACAAATATCGTTTACAAGGAAATCAACCGGGAAGATTTAACGGTTTACGAGTAACACGAGAAATTAGTAAAGTTAATGAAGAGAAAGTTATCCAAAAAATCGGAATGTATGCTGTTGATAAACCTTTAACTTTACAATCTGGACAAGTTTTTGATATTGGTTTAGAAGTAATTACAGATCATCCTGTAGATCATGTCATAATTAAAGACCCATTACCCGCAGGATTTGAAGCTGTAGATGATAGTTTACAAACAGCGACCCTAGCATTACAAGCAAAAGCCGATAATTGGCAATTAGGATATAAAACAATCTATAAAGATCGGATTATTTCCTATGCAGATCATCTCGAACCAGGAGTTTATAGTTTACATTATTTAGTCCGTTCCGTAACTCCAGGAACATTTATTTGGCCTGGTGCAGAAGTACATCTTCAATATGCACCAGAAGAGTTTGGACGCAGTGCTGATTCTACTTTGGTGTTGGGGGAAAGGAAGTGATAACTATTTAGATAATGTACTAACATCAATAAGACCTTTACACGCTGAGTATTTTAATGTAGAAATTACATTTTCATGGTCTGTCTCCGTTTTCAATTGCCATTTTCCAGAAGTTTCTGCAAAAGCTCTTTCATACAGCAATCCCACATCTCGATGATCTACCAGTGCAAAACTAACTCGACTACCTAAGTTAACTGCTAAACGCCGTAATATTCTATCACTAAGATGAGGTATTGACTCTTCAAGTGCTTTCTTAAAAAAACCATTAGCATGAGGTACTGTTTTTTCAAGTAAAAGACGAGGATCATCTGTAGGAATGAGTGATTCAGAACCAAAAAATCCCTTATCTTCTAAAATTCTCCCTCCTAAAAATGCGATCGCTACACGAACTCCATGACCTGCTATTTCGTGACGAGAAGATATTTTACTTTTTGAATTTCTCCTTTTAGGAATACCAATTTCTGCAAGCACCTCTCGAATTGCTGTTTGAAGAGCTTGATCTAATTCGGCTCTTTGTCGCAGAAGGAAAGAAAAACTCCGTTCAGAAACAGATTCTTCAATATCTGCTAATGTTAGCTGACCAGTACGAAATTCTGCCAGTGCTTTTGGTTTAAATAAGTGGCTATCTGGTCTAGTTAGTTCTAAATATAGAGAGTTACAATCATCTATAATCCGTTCTTCTAATTTGCCCGATGGAGTGTAATATTGAAGTATATAAATTTCATCTGAGACTAACAACCCTGCGCGAATAGGCCAATAACATAATCTCTGTTTCCATGTATTTATTTCTGATTCATGAACAGATTGAACTATGAAGGACAAGTTATTAGAATTTGGACGAAGACCGTAATCTGTCCATAGAGCATCTACAGGTATAGGTTGCTCATTGCTGTTTGCTGACGGGATACGCATATGCCGGTGTGGTTCTATGCCCCACACCCGACGGGCGATTTCAATTACATTATTCAGTCCCCGTACAGCCATTTTAAAGTTATGTTTATTAAGTAAAAAATTATCTGGTTGTTATGTTGCTACTTTGTTTGCAAAGGAAGACAAACTTTAACTACTATAGTAGGATTTTTCAAAAAAAGCGATCCCTTTTGTGTTCATGTAGCGTCTTCAAAAGGACGAAGCTATCAGTCTAATACCAATTTTTTATGAAGATGCACATAATCAGACCATCCTGTAGTCCCCCCTTGGCAATGGGGACGGCGAAGCAAGAGGGTAAATTATATGCAACTTTACAAAGAAATGGTATAAGCTATTAACTATAGCAGTAGTCAGGAGTCAGAAGTAAGACCCTCTTGTAGTAAGAGTTTCATGATTAACTGATGTCCTAACTACTCTGTCTACAGCTATATTATAGATGATAAATGATAGCTCTAGTGATAATTATAGCGGTATGCACTTGAATGAGATACAGAATTTACCTAAAAAACTATACACTCTCATGACTTTCAAATCTCTTCCCTGTTCCCTGTTCCCTGCTATATTATTAGTCTAAATAGTTGTTAAAACCCACCCTAATTCCTTATTTCAGACTTCTAAACTTTGATAGTTTTTATCTACTTTTTTTCAGTCTAACTTTAGTTAGCAATTCATCTTTAATACGGTTTAAAATTGAAGTTTCATCTAATGTTGATAAAATTTGACTAACTACGGCTTTGGGTCCATCTGGTCCCCAGGTTGCCCCATTTGCTAAATAGGCTTTGGTAATTTGTCCAATACTGTATGACGATACTCCTGCTACTCCTGCTTGAGTGACAGCTATGGATAAATAGGGGCCAATTGTTACTCCTGCGGTTGCAGTTGTCGAGATACCCAGCAAGGTTTTTAAACCACTTAAACCCAAATTTGCTAATAATTCACTAGCGCCGATACCACCCATACTCAGGGCGATTTTTTGCAGTAATTTGACAGCACCGGTTTCTGTCATGGGGATACCATAAAGTTTAGATAAACCTAAAATTAAAGCAATATCAATAATTACAGCACTTAATATATCCACTACTGTAACAGGATTGAGAGCGATCGCTAATGCTTTAGTAATAACTGCTTTCCAAATTAATTGATTAGCATTTTCTTCCCTAATGATCAATTTTCGCTTTACCAACTGTTCATTGACATTATCAGCATAAAGCATAGTATTTAAAGCCACTAACGCTTTACCTTCACGATGGAGAATTTCCAAAATTTTTAGTTTTAATTCATCAACTTGGGATTTACCTTTTTGTAATTTTACCCCCCTAGTTCCATCAGGACGTTGTACAGCCGTTTTTACCAGTGGAGAAGCTGCGGCCATGACAATTTCTGCCGGTGAAAGTAATTCCCGGACTCTATCATCCCGAATTTTTTCGTAAATTGTGATTCTGTCAGTTTCGGGATATTGATCAACTTTATTAAATACTAAAATTATTGGTTTACCTACTTCTCGTAATTGGGATAAGGCTATTTGTTCAATTTTGGTCATGTCTCCCGAAATCACAAATAGAATTAAATCAGCTTGTTTAGCAATTTGTTCAGCTAAAGCGGCGCGAGTTTCCCCATCTACTTCATCTAATCCTGGGGTATCAATTAATTCTATTTGGGATTGACCATTACTAGGTAATGTAGCTTTTAAAGTTCCTAAAGCTTCTTCACTAATACTCCAATTTACCGTTTGTGCATCACGGGTAACACCATGTAAGGGGCCAGTAATAAAGACTTCTTGACCAACTAAAGCATTGAGAAGAGAAGATTTACCACGTCCCACCAAACCAAAAGCAGCTATCTGTACTACCATACTTTCTAACTTATCCAGCATGGTTTCTAAATCGTTAATTTCTATTTCTAACCCTGATTTTTCCGCAGGAGAAAGATCGAGATTATTAACTAAATTTCGCAGTGCTGTTTTAGCTTGTTTATAGTTTAGTTCTGCTTGAATATCGTCAAAGGTAAAAATGGCGTTATCTAATTCTTCTTCCCAATTGGGGATAGATTCAGGGATAGTATTCATGGTTATATTGAATAAAACTTCAAGAATAATTAAACGCGGATAAACACAGATGATTATTATTCCGGGATTTACGCAACTGGCATATTAGTAGGGTCTAGTTCGGCATTTTTTTATAAAATTGGTATTACTTCCTCCCCCATAAAGATTAAATAATATTTTTCCTCTGTGTTCTCTGTGTCCTCTGTGGTTCGTTATTAAAAGGTAAGTATTCAGCTATAGCACTTGTTCCCAGATCCCCGACTTCTAAGATAGATTTATCCTTTCCGAATACAATCAATCAAAGAAGTCGGGGATCTTATCACCTCACCTGAATCCTTACATTAAAAGTTTAGTTACATCAAACAGATTCTATAGCCAATTCTTCTGGTGCAATTTCTACAGTTGATGAAACTTCTTCCTCAAATAATTCTAAATCAAACCAAAAAGTAGTACCAATACCCACCTCACTTACCAAATTAACTTGAGTATGATGTCTATCAATAATATTTCTGACAATTGATAAACCTAAACCTGTTCCTTCCAGGGTATGAACTCTATTTTCTACACGAAAGAAGCGGTCAAAAATTGCTTGTTGATCTTCTGGTGCGATACCAATTCCTGTATCACTAATTTCAATTCTGACTTTGCCAGGTTGATAATGAGAATTAGAATCAGAAGTGCCATCTAATTGATAAGCACGGATAACTACTTTACCACCTGCCGGAGTGAATTTGAGGGCATTACCAATTAAATTTCCAAAAACTTGCAGTAATAAATCATAATTTCCCAAAACTAAAGGTAAATTAGGAGTTAGTTCCTGGAATAATTCAATGCCTTTATCTTTAGCATTAAGCTGATAAGTCCGTAATGTTTGTTCTAGTGCTTGGGGTAAATCTACTTTATCAAAATTGTAAGTCCGTCCCGATTCAAGTTTTGATAAATCTAAAACGTCATTAACTAAACGGGTTAGTCTATCAGTTTCGTTATTAACGGTTTGTAAAAACTCTTGCCGTTCTTCCACACCTAAATCTTCACCATAATCATGTAAGGTTTCAATATAGGTTTTGATATTAAATAATGGTGTACGTAATTCGTGAGAAATATTGCTAATAAATTGACTTTTTGCTTCATTTAATTCTACTTCACGGGTGATATCTTGGACGGTAATAGCTATACCTTTAATACTTTCTCGTTGTAAATTTAAAACGCTGGTTAAAAGAATGCGAATTGTGCGTTGTATTGGTTGTTTTAGGGGAATACGAAACTCGGCACTTTCACATTCACCGGCGGCCATTTCATATAAAGTTCGGGTAATTTCCATTTGCACACTTTGAGGTAAGTGATGCAATACATTACCACCAACAACTTCTACACCTTCCCAAGCAAAAATACGTCTGGCTGTGGGATTAACTAATATTACTTGCATATTATTATCAATCAACACTGCCCCATCAGCAATGGTGGAAACTAAGGTTTCTAATTTAGCTTTTTCTGCGGTTAATTCTTCAATATTTTGTTCTTCATAACGTTCTAAGCGTTCTGCCATTTCATTAAAGCTAAAAATTAATTCTCCCAGTTCACCACCTAATGGTATATCTATACGTTGTTTAAAATTACCAGCAGCAATTTGTTTCACACCAACTAGCAATTCTTTGATAGGTTTAGTAATAGTTAAAGCATTAATTACTCCGGCTAAAATCACCATTACCCAAATTGTGATGAAAACGGCAATGGTAACATCACGGGTGAAATTAGTAGATATAACTGCGGTTTGGTTGGGGTTAATGCCAACTGCTAATACACCTAAGTATTTTTTATCTACAATTAAAGGAACAAATACATCTGTAACTGCGCCATCTGGGGTGTTATGTTGCCTTACCAGGGGTTGATCATCATTGCTAGGATAATCTTCTGGTAGCTGTATATGTCGCTTAATGGTGAGGGAATTTTCCACCTCTGGTTCCCAAAAAGGGATACCAAAAAATATTTGTCCAGTTTCATCAGCGTACAACATATAACGCACGCTAGAAGTAGTGCTGTAGAAACGTTGGGAAAATTGGGCAACTTCAGTGAGATTGTGATCGGCAATCAGAGGGGCCACATTAGCCGCCAGCAGTAATCCTAAGTCACGGCCAAAGCGGGTATCATTGAGTCGGGCATCTTGCTGAATTGTGTTCACCGCCCAGAAGGTTAAACCACTCATCACCAAGGAAACCATCAAGGTAGCGACGGCGAGGAGTTTGGTCTGAAGTGTAAATTCTGACCACCAATTGGCGATGTTTTCGGCGAGGGAAGCTATCGCTTTGGAAAGACCAGAGGCGAATTCATCTCGGAAATGTGTGAAAAAAGCCAGCATCTTAAAATACAGTTGTTAGTAGTTCGGCGGTTTCTATCCCAAAAATTAAAAGTTGAATCAGGTAAGAGGGAATAGGCAACAGGAGGGCGGACGGTTAATGGCAGATGACAACCTACCTCTAACCATAGATCACTTCTCTTTCTAATTTAACTATGTTTTTGCAGTAATCGTGAAAACTCAGTTGCAATAGGGGTTATGTGATCGGACTATTACAATGTAAAATACATAATTATCCAGAATCCAGAATTAATAATGTTTTTAGTTTCTTACTGGACAAAACATTCAAAGTCAGTAAATTTTGCCCTAAATAGTTATAACTTAATTAAATTTTTCCTATTCTATCTATGATTTCTTCCCAAAAACCACGCAAATTACCTACCCAAGCCATCGCCGCAAAAGTTTTCCACTATTGTAATTTCATCAGCTTATTTATCATGATTACCAGTGGTTTGCAAATTTATAATGCTAATCCTGTTTTTGGTGGACGAAATGGTGTACATATTTTTCCCCTCTTTACTTTAGGAGGTTGGTTAGCTGGAGGTCGAGATTGGCATTTTGCGGCTATGTGGCTATTTTCTCTCAATCTTTTTTGCTACGGAATTTATATTTTTATTACCCAACGCTGGAAACATAGATTTGTGGGAAAGAATGATATTCAAGCTTTACAAAAAAGTCATAATGACAAACGTTTAAACTATGCCTGGCATCGCCTTCTCTATACAGCAATTATTCCCATTTTATTACTAGCAATATTTACAGGTATCGGAATGTATAAACCTGCCCAATTTGCTTGGATAGTTGATATATTTGGCAGTTGGCAAGCATTAAGAATTGTTCATTTTGCCTCTGTACCAATGGTATTAATCTTTGTTTGGCTACACTGGCGATTAGGTCAAAAAGTCGGAGGTGATGAACTGACAGAATCTATGTTTTGGTAAATACTAAGAATTCAGGAGTATGCCTAACGCCACGGTGCGCTATCAGAATGAAGAAGATTTTTCTTTTATATTCCCTGTTACCTACCATATCAAGTTTTCTCTATCCTGAATCCTTACAGTGAGACAATAAGATCCCCGACTTCTTTTATTGATTGTATCCATAAATTACAAATTGATCTCAGAAGTCGGGGATATGGGTCTTAAAAATATTTTTGTATCTGAATTTAATTAAGGAGTGAAAATGGATAATCAGGAATTTACCCGCAGAAAGTTTTTAGAAATATCTGGTTTATCGAGTCTGAGTTTCTTGTTAGGTGGCTGTGGTACACCTGCACTTTCAGATTTAGTAGGTACACTTTCTGAACCTCTCAATCAGAAATTTGAAGAGTTAATATTTCAGCCTCAAAAGCTAGTTCCTGAATTTTTGCCGAGTCAAATCGAACCCGATGATTTAATAGTTAATAGCTTTCGAGGTACGCCAATTATTGATCTAGAAAAATATCGTTTAATTGTAGATGGTGAGGTAAATAATCCCCTTAGTCTAAGTTTGGCAGATATTCAAGCTTTACCCCTCACTTCGATGATTATTCGTCATGTTTGTGTAGAAGGTTGGGCTGCAATTGTCCAATGGGGTGGCATTCCTTTACGGGAAATTATCGCCCTTGCCCAACCTAAAAATCAAGTTAAATATGCCTCTTTTAAATCGGCAGATGGTTATTATGAAAGCTGGGATATAGCTTCAGTATTACACCCTCAAACTTTATTAGCTTATCAAAAAAATGGCGAAATTTTGCCTGTAGAAAATGGTGCGCCTTTGCGGTTAGCTTCACCAATTAAACTTGGTTACAAACAAAGTAAATGGGTGACACAAATTACCCTAACTAACCAATTATCACTTTTTAAAGGTTATTGGGAAGATCAAGGTTATGAATGGTTTGCAGGATTGTAAATTTAATTATCTCATCTCCCCGACTCCTTCAAGAAGTCGGGGATCTATTCCCTTACTTTTTTACCAAAATATAAGCATTTGTATATTCAGGTAATTTATGAATATAGTTCTCAAACTCTGTTTCACTAGCAAAAGTTCCTGCTAAAAAATCAAGTTGATAAAGATTAGGTAAAAATGCTCCACCTGTATCGGCAATTACGCCCATTTTTAACCGTTTTTGATTATCTTCGATGACAATTATTCTGCCTAAACCTATATTCAAAACATCTCCAGCAAAGGTTACTCCTGGTTTAATGGATATTTTGGCATCTATTTTATATCCATAACCTTTAATGGCATCAACTTCTTTAAAATACCACACTCTAGTATCATAAATCACTAAACAACAATCGAAACCGGAGGTTCAATCACAGGAACACCCACCCCCCAACTTTCCACCTGAGAAAGAGTATGACGAGACAAAGGATAAAACCTAACATTA
>OGVQ01000042.1_pt1 | contig 38258 bp, 33 predicted proteins | sample 1575801 | NCBI WGS metagenome assembly OGVQ01 (sample SAMN07581550, study PRJEB24739) | freshwater metagenome | place: Singapore | collected 2015-04 | reverse complement strand
GGGGGATCTCGATCAAATATGACACTTATCAGACACCCTCCTAGGCAGTTAGGTTTTTAGGCGGGTTGATTACCTTTTCTGTAACAATTAGTATAACACAAGTCACTGAAGGAAAACAGCCTCTAGTACAGCACGGCGTAAATAAAACAACCATTCTCAATTACTAAGTTGTTACGCAGCTAGATATAATAATCCTAATGTTGTTATTTCTTGTAGTGCGGGCATCTTGCCCGCAAGAATTATACAAATTAAATGCACAACAGCTTAAAAAGCTTATGCCTTCTGCCTTGCGGTACTAGTTGGCTTTCATCCCCGGCTTAAAAGACATTAACCCCTAAAAATTATTAGGATTTTTAGCCGTTAATTCCGGTGTTTTCAGCCTATTTTATTATAAAACTATCTATTAATAGGAATTTTTGTTTGCCATACTTGTTCAAATTCTGCTTGAGTAATTTCAAATTCTTGTATATCTAATAAATCTATTCTTTTATCACACAACATTCCATAATTATCCCAGATATGATTATGATCATAAAATAGAACATTCCCATTTTCATAAACTTCTATTTGTCTGAGGGGATATAAATCATTGCCAATTTCCATAAAATATGTACTAGTACCCCACTCATCAAATTCACCACCTAGTGACACATCCCACATCCATTTATAATATTTTTTTATTTTTTGTTCCACAGACATAATACATTTAATTCCAATAGCTAGTCGCCTAGATAATATCTAGGGTAAAAATTTACAAAACATAATTATTTTACTGAAAAATTATTAATATATCTACTCAAATTCTAAATTTTTTCTAAAAATCCTCTCAATATTAAATATTTCTGAACCCATTGATTTATAAAAGTTATAAAAGCGTTAGATTTACCCCATATACCATTCTTACTTTTACTCAGGACTGCTATATTTTAGCTGTTGCCGTACTTCCATCAAAACTATGCCTAGCATATTTTTTCCGCTACCATCTGCACCACAACCCCAATAGTAATCAATAGGTGAATTTTCTACTAATTTTTCATTACCTGTTGATAGGAGAATTTCCTGAATATCTTTATTGGTAGAAAATTTGGAGAATACTGCTTTTCGCATAATATTATCCTTCACTTCTTCCCAATCTGGACGTAAAGGAAGTGTTCTTTGTCTTCCCATGTTGGCTGCTTCTTTTGGTGTTTTAACTAAGCGAAGTTTTTCTAAATAAGGTGTAGCGATGAACTTTTGCGCTTGAAAATAATGTTCGCTAGTTGACCAATATAATTCATCTAATACAAATCCATGGGATGAGAAGTTAGAAAAACAGCCGTATTCCTCACGGATATTATAAAAGTAGATGGTCATGTTTTAGTAGTTGGTAAAAGTTGATTTCTCTGTTTCCTATTAATCTAATTTTAAGGCGTTAACTGGAACTTCATCCCAGGATGCAACTGTGCGGATTTTGGCAATCCAACCTTGGGCTTTTTGTGTTTCAGTCAAATTATTCTCAAATGATTCATGACAATCTTTAGCCTGAGACTCATCACAACAAGCAATACAAGCGTGAATCATGCCAGATGGATCAATTTGTTCATTTACCCAAATAGTCATAGATTATCCTTTTAAAATCTGCTACTGAAACAATTTTATATTGTAAAACACAACTGACAACTAACAACGAAAAAGTTAGGATTTTTGAGTAGCGATCGCTAATTTTGCTCCTTTTACCTGACGTACCCGATCCATAACTACCACAACTTGACCATGGGTGGCATTTTGATCCGCGTTAATAATCACTACAACTTCTGTATTTTTCCCCATTAATTTCTGTACCTCTGTCGGTAAAGTATCCAGGGTGACTGGTTGGCGATTTAAACTTAGATCACCGACTGAATCTATGGTAATGGTTATTGGTGCGGCTGATGATTGGGCTTTAGCGGTTGCAGCTTTGGGTAAATTAACTGGTAAGCTTTCGGAACGATTTAAAAATAAGGTGGACATGATGAAAAATGTCAAAATGGCAAAGATGACATCAATCATCGGCACAATATTTATCTGAGGTGGTAATTCAGGTTCATCGGGTAGACGCATTATGATTTATCTCCTCTTTCATAGCGACGACGATAAAGTAATTCTAACTGGCCACCATATTCTTGAATCCAAGCTATTTGGCGCAAATATAGTCCACGAAAGGTATTCGCAAAAAATAGCGTAATAATCGCTACTACTAATCCCGATGCGGTGGATACTAAAGCTTCACTTATCCCAGAGGTAACACCTGCGGTTTTTGTCCCGCCGACATCGCCAATATTTAATGATGCGAAGGAGGTAATTAGTCCCAATACTGTACCTAGCAGCCCTAACAAGGGGGCTAAACCAATAATAGTATCAAAAATGTTCTGAAACCTTTTTAACAATGGTATTTCCGCCTGTGCTTCACTTTCTAAAGCTAACCGGAATTCTTCAGGGTTGGGTTCTTCTAATTCCAAGGCGGCTAAAAAAATCCTCGCCATAGGTAAATCAGCGTTGTTATGAAGTGCTGTTAAGGTGCTAACTACATCACCTTGACGATAGAGTTTGAGGACGCTTTGGACAATGCGGTTTTGACGGTTACTGATTTTTGACCAAAATATAATCCGTTCGATGATGAGGGACACTGCTAAAACGGAAAAAAACAGCAGTGGCCACATAACTATGCCACCAGCTTTAAATAAATTACTGATTTCCATTGACTATTTTATTAATCTGCACACAGCTAGATTAACAGATTTTTGCCCAGAAACAAGTATGAGTAGACATAGATAAAGTTTTGTTAAATTTTTATGTAAATTCCAAATAGCCATAAAAAATGATGATATATAATAAAATATGCTTATTATTAACTAATATTAAAAATATTAGTTATATGGATTATTTACAAACAAGTTGAAGAGATAAAAATTGTATTATTTTTATTATTTTTTAGATATATTTTAAACTCTAACACATAGGAAAACAGTTATGAATTATCCATCTCAAAGCAAAACATCTATTGAACATTCTGTTCAACAAACAGATTTAACATTTAATGGTCATATCAATAATTCATATATTGTAATAAGAAAAGATATAGAACACGAAATAGCTTATTTAAAGTCAGCATTTCACAGAACTGAAAGAGCTTTGATTTTTATAAAGAATCAAGGTGGACAAAAACCAAATCATCATCTTAAAATTGAACAAGAAGAATTAATAAAATTGCAAAATATTTTGGAGAAAACTATAATTAGTCTGGAAAAAGATCCTTACTATTTTATTATTGCTCGACAATTAAGACGAGATGCTGAATTTGTTCTTCGGAGAATAAGTAATCCTTGGATTGGTAGATTAATTAATGTGTTTGAAAAATTTTTATATGCGTCTAGCACATCAACTAAAGTAATTTTAGGTCTTGCTTTAGGATTCCCTATATATATAGGAATTGTTTATTTACCATATCAAAAAATTATTGTTCAACCTTTTTTAGAAAATATCATTCAATATTCAAATTCAGTAACATCTACACCTAGTGAAAAATTGAATAAAATTAATCGCTATGATGTTAATAAAACAATTGCTTTATTAGTTTTATCAGGTATTGCTGGTTCTCTTGGCAGTGTTATTAGTATTTTATCAAGAGTTAAGGACTATAACAAAGAAGAGTATACTGATAGCTTAGTACCTGTGATGATTGGTATTTCAAAGCCTTTGATTGGTGGATCATTTGGCATACTTTTATTCACTATGATAAGTTCAGGGCTATTACCTCTAAAAGTTGATGATAAAACTGAAGCTCTTAGAGAATTTCATGCTTTGTTTACAATTGCATTTATTGGTGGGTTTAGTGAAAGATTAGTAAAAGATGTTATCAGTCAAACAGAAAGTAAAATCTTACCTCCACCAGAAAATCAAACAGTTATTGAGAGATTAGTAAAAGATGTCATCAGTCAAATAGAAAAAAAAGTGTCAGATTCTCCAACAGAAACAGTTACTATAGATGAAACTAAAAACAGCATGGAAGTAATAGATGTACAGACATCGGACACAAATACTACTAATCCTGATAAAAGTTCTGAATTATAGGGTTTAGTAAAGATATAGAAGAGTAGGAAAATCCCGATGTCAATTTACTTTAATACCAATATCTAGACCATTACTTTTTAGTTGTCCATCTTCCATATAAACGATGCGATCAGCTATATCTAAAATACGATTATCATGGGTGACAAGCAAAATAGTACAATTTTGTTCTTTAGCTAACATTTGCATTAATTCCACCACATCCCGACCAGATTTTTTATCTAATGAAGCTGTAGGTTCATCTGCTAATACTATTTTGGGATGACTGACTAAAGCGCGGGCGATCGCTACCCGTTGTTTTTGTCCTCCTGATAAATACTCTGGGTAGGAATTAATATGTTCTCCTAAACCAACGTGTTCTAACATGGCTGTAGCTTTGGCGTTAATATCTCCTTTGAGGTAATTTTCATGTAACTCTAAAGACATTCGCACATTTTCTTTTGCTGTCAAAAAACTCATCAAATTATGTGCCTGAAAAATATAACCAATTTGACGACGTAATTTAGTTAATTGTCCTTTAGTTGCACCTGACATTTCCTGTCCTAATATTTGTAAGCTGCCATTTTGGGCAGAACGTAAACCCCCCATTAATGATAACAGGGTAGTTTTGCCCGAACCAGAGGGACCCGTCATAATGACAATTTCCCCCGCTTTAATCTCTAAATTAATATCAAATAAGACTTGTTTTTGCAGCGCACCTGTACCAAAATAATGATTAAGATTAGCCACAGAAATCACTGTTTCCGAAGTCGAGTTAAGTGCAATAGTTGAAGTTGTAAAATTAAATGTCATAAATTTTCTTCTGAGAATATAGTAGAAGGCAAGAGTGAAACATCTGGTGTGATTAGGTTTTAAGGATCAATAATGCCCTAATCTGAACAATACCTTGTCCATTTGTTGGGTTTCGTACCTCAACCCAACCTACAAATTTATGGTCAATTTTCATTATTTATCTCTTTTAAAACGAACAAATATTCCAACTCCTGACTTGGTGCCTCCTGAATTCTTATTTTAAAAAATATCCGCAGGATCAGCAGAACGGAGTTTTCTCATAGCAATTGCACCAGAAATAGTACACATAATTACTGTTAATATAAAAACATTAATTGCCCTATCTACTTTCATAGCTATTGGTAAAAGAGTTGCAGCAAAAGTTAATTGATATAATCCAAAAGATAGGAAAAATGCAGGTAAATATCCTAAAGCAGCTAACAATAATGCTTCTTGTAATAAAACTCGCAATAAATAATTATCGGTATAACCCATTGCTTTGAGAGTGGCATATTCTGGTAAATGATCAGAAACATCAGAATAAAGAATTTGATAAACAATGACAATACCAACAATAAAACCAACTATCACACCCAAACTAAAAATAAACCCAATACCTGTACCATTAGCCCAATAAGTTCTTTCTTTTTGAGCAAATGTTTCTGGAGTACCAACTTCAACAAAGGGTTTTTGAGGATCTGGATTTAATCCTATTTGTAGTTGTTCCCTAACCTTTTCAATATCAGCACCAGGTTGAAGAGTGATTAAACCAACTTCAATTTGATCAGCTTTGCGAGTGGGAAATAATTGTAAAAAAGTAGAATCACTAACTACTACATTCCCATCCGCAGCAAAGGAAGCACCATTTTGAAATAAACCCTTAATACTGACATTTTTTCCGCTTAATTCGGCATTAAACTTGCCAGTTTCCCGAAAAGTCTTCCCGATCTCTCCATATTCTGGACGACTGGTTTCATCAAACAAAACTTGATTTAATTGTTTAAGATAGTCTTTTTTAGCTTGGACTTCCGGAAATTTTAATCCAGGTGCATTCGGATCTACACCCCAAACTAAAATTGCTCGATCCATTCTTGTTACAGGGTTCCGCCATTGTCCGGTACTAATGTAAATAGAACTAACTGATTTTACACCGTTATAACCTAATGCTTGATAAAGTTTTTCTCTCGAAAAACTTTTAACTGAAAATAGGGTTTGAAATTGAGGGTTAATTAATACTAAATCCGCTTGTAAATTGCGGTGAGCTTGAACTGCGGCATCAAATAAGGCACTTTCAAAACCCATCTGAATAAATATTAGCATATCCGCGAAGGTAATTCCAGCAACTGCCACCACAAGCCGCGTTTTTTCTTTCATTAATTGTCGCCAAGCTAGGGGCGTTTTCCGAAATATGTTTTTAATCATGGGTTTTATTCTTTGCACCTTGATGAGAAATTAATTACAATTTAATTTCTGTTTGTACTTGTAAATTAGTTAAACTAGAAACTTTTTGACTATCTTCAGGATTGAGGCGAACTTTAACTTCTACAATGCGACTATCTAAATTTTCTCCTGGTTGATCACTAAAAACATTTTGACGTTTAACTTGTAAGCCAATTTGCCAAACTGTACCTTGTAATTCTCCTGTAAATCCTTGACTGGTAATTGTGGCTTTTTGTCCTACTTTTATTTTACTAATATCGGTTTGATAAACTTCTGCAACTGCTATCATAGTGCTGGTTTGGGCAAGGTCAGCAATACCTTCTTTATCAATTTTTTCACCGACTTTAGTATGAATTTTGAGAATTTGTCCACTCATGGGAACCCGAATATAAGCTGCTTCTAGTTCAGTTTCTGCTCGTTTGAGATTAGCGATCGCACTTTCCACTTCTGTTTGCGCTAACTCCACATCCACAGGCCGAACTTCGGCAATACTATTCAGTTTTGCTTTGGCCGCACTAATTTGTTGATTGCTAGTAGTATTAATACGATTGAGAGCAACTCTAGCTTCTGCTAATTGTTTATTGGCTGTAGTATTAATCCGGTTAAGAATAGCTTCAGATTCACTTAATATCTGTTTAGCAGTTTCTACATTTAAACGTTTACTATCAATTACAGAGTTAGAAATTGCTCCTTCAGAAAATAATTTTTGATAGCGTTGATATTCTGATTCTGCATTTTTAAGTTCTGCGGTTAATTTATTAATAGTTGCTGCTTGAGCGATTCTATCACCATCCCATTGGGCAGTGATGCGAGCAATATTTTCTATTTGGGCTTGCTTATCTCCTGAATATTGTGCCTTAATTCGTTCAACAATTGCTGCCTGTTCTTTAATGTCTCCTGATTTTGCACCAGCTTTTATTTTTTGTAATTTAGCTTGGGCAACTCTGACTTGTTTCTGTGCTTGAATAACAGCATTTTTTAAAGGATCACGGGACTGTAAAATAGCAATTACCCGTCCTGCTTGAACATTATCCCCTTGTTTAACTAATATTTCCGCAACGCGATCGCCATCTAATGCTAAAGGTGCAGATAACTTAATTATTTCTGTTTCCGGTTCTAATCTTCCTAAAGCACTAACTTGTAAAATAGGTTCATTTACCTGAGCTTTATTCACAGCCGTTTTAGCCGGTTGTCCAAAATTGGTAATTCCATACATCACCATTCCACCTGTAATCGCAGTAGCGACAACTATTAAAGCAATTAAACCTTGATTAACTGGTTTCAAAAACAGTTTATAACTCATACTAATGACTCTGGTTAAAAAATTAATTACTCGACGGTGATATCTAGTTAGTTATTGATATCAAACTAGGATTTCTTATCTAAATATGCTGTTAACATTTCCCCTAAAATTTGGCATTGTTCGTGAAAATCAATATTTTCATTCCCCCATAATTTCTCTATGAGTCGGTTTTATATCGAACGTTTGTTATATTAAATTTTATGATAATTTTCAGATACTTGTCAATATATCTTTACAAAATAGATATTCGAGTTAAAACGGTGTTTTTACCTGTAAATGTAAGATTTTTTCTACATGAGGATGGTGAAAACGCAACTCCCTAGCGTGTAGATATAATCTATTAGTATCAGCGCAACAACCATAGAGTTTATCGCCCAAAATAGTCATTCCCAGTCCTCTACTATCAGCAGCATGAACCCGTAATTGATGAGTACGTCCCGTCAGAGGGACAAATTCCACACGAGTATAATTTCCTTCCCTCCCCATCACCCGGAAGTGAGTTAGACTTGGTTTACCCCGTTCCATATCCACTTGTTGATAGGGGCGATTATCAGGATTTCCCCATAAAGGTAAATTAATGTTACCTTTCTCAATAGTCAGACAACCTCCAAGAACAGCCTCATAAACTTTATGAACTTGTCTTTGTGCAAATTGTTGACTTAATTGAGAATAAGTAATTGCATTTTTAGCAATTAATAAAATTCCCGAAGTCTCTTGATCTAAACGATGTACAGCAATTAATTCCTGATTATAGAAATAACGTAAACGACTAATTACACTATCTTGATTATGAGAATAACGACCAGGAACAGATAATAAACCTGATAATTTATTCACAGCAATTAACCATTCATCTTCATAAATTATTTCTGGTTTATTTGGCTTGAGTCCTGATAGTAAAAAGCCCATTAATGGCTGACATCTTTCTTCACAAGCACCATAAAATTCTCCTTGAACTTTATTCTCTACCGTCGAATTACCCCACCAAAACTCAGCCATAGCTAAAGGTTTTAAGCCATGAGTAGCTGCATAATGTAATAATTTAGGAGCGCAACATTCACCAGTCCCAGTGGGTGTTCCATCTGGAAATAATTGCTGTAAGGATTGAGATTTTCCATAAAAATTAGTCAAACTATATGCAGCGTGCATTTGTGTTTGTAATTGCCGAGATAGTTGTTTACGCTGTTGTTTTAGTTCTGTAATTTTCCGATCTGCGGTGGCTATAATTTCCTGTAATGGCTGTAAAATTTCCTTTTGACGACGTTTAATATCCCGGCTTTCTCTTCCTTCCTGACGACTTTCTGCTTCCAGTTTAGCCAAGGCAGTTTCTAGGGATGCACCTGTCAGAGTTTGATAAAATTCTTGCCGTTGTTCCTGTCGTTTAAGTTTGCTATGATGGTGTTTTAAACTAATAGCTTCTAATAGTGGGGTATATTCGGTCAATAGAGTTTGATATTCTTGTCTTGCAGGGAGTTGTTGCAAATTAATAATGTGTTGTTTAATTACTTCTAACTCTGCTAAAGTCTGATTTTCTAAATCAGTAACTTCTTCTCTACCGGGAATTGGTGTAACCCAACCTGAAAGGATACTTTTACCATCTAATAAACCCGAAAATGCTTTAATAACTCTTTGTTCACCATTAGGCAATTCAATTAACAAAATACCATACATTTTTCCTTCCTGGGAATAAAGATGATTTTGTGTCAGTTGTTCCATTAAACTATTGGCTATAGCTTCTGCTAAAGGGGTACGAGGTAATTTCAGGATTTCGCCTGTTTCTGGACAATAGCCTTGATAGTAATAATTTGATGGGGCATCAGTAATGATAGAATTAGAGTTAATAAAATCTGTAAGGGGATGAAGCATAATCATTAATATGATACATAATTTTATAAGTAGCCAGTTTTTATCTAAATTGCTGATATTGGTGGGGAAGCTGTTTATTTTTTGGATGTTTGTATATTTTACAATACCTCTAATTTTGCTCACCCCAGCAACTATTTATCATCCTGTCGGCCATTTTATCCTCAGTATCGGATTTTTGTTTTTACCCTTCATCTTAATGTATGTTTTTATAGATAAAGATTTTCAAAAAGTTTCTCACTTGCTTTCTGTAGTAACCAATCCTAAATTTTATCCTCACAAACTGGATAAAATGATTGCTGGTATTACCAAATATTTGATTTTAGCCTTTATCTTATCAATTCCATTTTTCGCATTTTTTCCATCATATCAAATTCAAGATTGGATTTATTGGCATCCTCAACATAGACTAGAAAATTATGATCAATTAAGTCAGTATTTAGAAGCTAAAGACTGGAAAAATTCTGCTGAAGAAACACAGTCATTAATGTTGAAAATTACCAATAGAGAAAGGAAAAAATGGTTAAGTACAAGAGCTATAGAAACTTTCCCTTGTAATGCTTTACAGAATATAGATAAATTATGGTTAAATGCTAGTGACAATAAATTTGGTTTTAGCGTACAAACTCAAATTTGGCAAGAGGAAAATCATGGAAAAATTGATTTTAGTTATGAAGTAGAGCAAAGATTTAAGCAAATAGTAGGATGGGACAAGGAAGAAATACAAAATACAGAATCTAATTCTCAATTATCCCTAGATACCCCCATAGGACATTTTCCTAAACCTGTAGGAACATCTTTTGGTAAAGCTTGTGTCGGTAGCTTAGATAAGTTGTGGTTTGGACAATCTGTAGGTTGTTATCATAAGATATTTATTCGCATCAATAATTGTCAAGATTTAGGGAAAAGATAATATTCAATCCTTTAAATACTTTATGGACGAAAAACTAGGACATAATTCATTGTTGTCCTCTAATTGAAACTTTGATTTTTTGCCATGTCATGACATCATCTGGATTTGCTTCATAATCAGTAATCCGACGATCCAGTTCTCGTTTTTCTGCCGTTGTTAAATCGGGATAAGCCTGTTCTGCTGCGATACTTTCTAAAATATCTTGTACAATCCGAATTCTATCGGCAATACTCAGGGTTTTGATTTGATTTAAAGTTGCACTGATATCCATGTTAACTGACCTCAATAGGAATATTTTCTAGTGTAGGCGATTGCCCTCACCATTGAGTTAATTTCAGGGAGCGATCGCACCCCAATCTAATGGACTGATCCTGAATTAAGAGGTTATGTTGATGATGCTAAATTGGATAGTTGGTTATATAGACCCACAGTAGAAAAGTGGGATAATCCCAAGATATCAACAACAAAAGTAAAATCTATTAAATCAGTTCGTAAAACATCTCAAGTAGCTATGTTGACTAAGCATAGAGGATAATTAATAAGAGTTGCTAATAACATTTTTGTTTACCAATTATGGCAGAATGTGATTTTATTAGTTATCCCTAAATTAGGCTAGAATAAAATAAATAGTAAAATCCTCACCAGTATATGGTTACATCAACACAACCAACAGATCAAACCCTATACGATCAAGATTATTACCTGTGGCTAAAAACAACTATTAACCAACTTCGCACAGGACAATTTTCTGCTATTGATTTAGAGAACTTATTAGAAGAATTAGAAACTATAGGTAAAAGTGAGAAGCGAGCAATTGAAAGTTTATTAACTAATTTGCTCGTACATCTACTAAAACTCAAATGTTGGGATAGTGAAAGAGAAAGAAATCAAGGACATTGGCAAGGAGAAATTAGGATATTTCGCAGACAAATTAAAAAATCTCTCAAAGATAGTCCTAGTTTAAAACCCTACATTTTAGAAATATTTGATGAATGTTATCAAGATGCTAGAAAAGAAGCATCAGATCGTTCTCAACTTCCCATTGACACATTCCCTCTTATCCCCATTGGTTCTTTAGAACAAATACTAGATGAAAACTGGTTTCAGTGAAGATGATTAAAATGAGCGAGTTTTCAAACATTCTCTAATTTCCTCCCCTGGCAATTACAAATTACTGGGGATGGTTTTAAATTTATCCTTTGCACCTAGAGAATAATCTTCTAATTTAAAATCCGCAAAAGGTTTTTTCTCTAATCTATCTCGTAAAGCTTCATCTAATATTACACCTGCATCTTGCTGTTTTACACCAATGATAATAATACTGCGTTGATAAGCTGTAGAATCTTGACTTGCTTGGCAATCTTTTCTTTGAAATTGGCCTAAATTTAATAAACGGTATCCTTTAACGCTGTTTGTGTTACTAAATATCCGTTTTCCTAATAGTTGGATTTGTTTAGAACGTTCTAAAGCGCGATTTTGTTCAGCAGCAATATTACCTTCACAAGATGCTGTACCTACGGAAATAATCTCGTTAGGATTTTCCATGATTCTCTGGATACCTTCTGATTCTAAATTAGATTTTAAGGCATCCAGGTTAATAATTTGATCATTATATTTAACTTGGTATGTGCTACCTAATTGCCATTTATATTCCACTGATAAAACGGCAATACTAAATTCTGCGACTCTACCCTGACTATCTTTACCTTCTTCATAGGGAAAATAATCAATGTCACCTTTTTTGACTGGTGCTTGTCCATAGTCGGGAGGTAAGGCAGTAAATTTATTATTTTTAAATCCTAATGCTATCCACCATAATATTAATAAGGAAACAATTAAAGCTGCAAACCAGGCTAATAAGGGTAATTTCTCTGGCTGCTGTTGGGGAGTAATAATACTACTATTAGTAGTTGTGGGACTAACTATTGCCGTTTTATCACCGCCACCAATATTTACGGCTATAGGACTCTTTGCTGTGAGTTGATATTCAATTTCTGCTAATTTTTTGCAAATTTCTTCAGTATTGCGAGGACGTTTATTTACTTCTGTGGACATTAACCAATCAATAAAGTCTAATAATAATTGTGAAACGTGATCGCCATGATGTCGCCATTGTAAAATATCCAGATGGGGATCATATAATTGTCCGGGTTGATATCCCGTTAATAAAAATACAAATGTCCGTCCTAAAGCAAAGAAATCTGATTGGGGTATGGCTTGTCCTTGCATTTGTTCTGGTGGACTATAACCTGATGATGAAATTGCTGTCATACCGCCACCATTTACTAGATAGGTACGGGTAATTTCTCTAGCTGTGCCAAAGTCAATTAATACTAATTGTCCATCGGGACGAATCATAATATTTGATGGTTTAATATCTCGATGGAGATAATTTTGGCTATGAACTAAAGTTAATATTTCTAATAATTGTTTTAACCAGACTATGGCTTGACCTTCAGAAATGGGGCGGTTTTGCTGTTGCTTTAACCACTGTTCTAAATTGGGTCCATCAATCTTTTCCATCACCATACAATGTAATGTGATGTTATTTCTGGTTTGATAGGGAAAATAACCTTCGGCGATGGGAATACCGGGATGATTTAATTGTTCTAGAACATTTACTTCTTGTTGAAATAGAGAGATGGCTTTGCTATCATTAGCTAATTGTTCTTTCAAAACTTTGAGAATTTTGGGTCTGTCTTGTTCATAGGCTTCATAGACTTTGCTAAATCCAGTTTTGTCACTTAATAAACGTAAAACTCGATAACGTCCAATTAATTCTAATTGAGAACCACAACTTTGACAAAAGCGGTTTTCGTCGTTATCTGGGTGGTTAGGTTGGGGACAAACTGGATTAATACAAAGACTCATAATAGGGAATAGAAAGGGTAAAGGGTACGAGGTGAATATTTATGTTTAATGTTGTTTTTTAGCAATTAGCAATTTAAGATTATCTCATGTTTGTGTTGCTAAGAATGCGGCAACTGTTTGGTTAAATTCTTTGGGGTTAGTTAAAAATGGCCAATGATTTCCGGGGACTTGACGAATGAGCAAATTATTGAGATTGGTTTTATAGGGTTGAATTTGCCAATTTTGGCGGTTTACACCTTTTTCTGGTTGTATAAACAGGGCGGGTATATCAACTGGATGGATAAAACCTGGAACATCCAGCACTTGATCAAAAATGCCATCACGGGCGGCAATGGTAAATTTGCTACCCCATGTCCCATCGGCTTTTTGTTCCATTCCGGCCTGAAAAACTTGCTGTTGTAAGGAACTCCAATTTGCATATTGGCTGAGTTGTTTAATTTTTTGTTCCGCTTCTTCATAACTAGCAAAGGGTCCCATGGTTTTGAGGAAAGGGAGAACACCATACAACAAGGGAAATGTGATTTTGAAGAACCTAGGCATTTTCCAGATGAAAATGGGATCTACCAGTGTGATACTTTTTAATCGGGCTGGGTTAGTTCTACACCAAATAGCGGCGAGTTTTCCTGTCCAGGAGTGACTAACGATATGAGCCGCAGACCATTCTAGTTTATCCATTAATGCTTCCAAATCAGCGATCGCACTTTCAAAACTATAATCCTGGGTTGGCTTACTACTCTCCCCATGACCGCGCATATCTGGTGCAACTATATGGTAATCTGCGGCTAAATCATCCCCTAAACTGCTCCAAACTAAGGCATTATCAGCCATACCATGTAAGAGAAGTAATGGTTCATTACCCTGTTTCCATTCTAAATAAGAAAGCTGAATATCACGGGTTGATAGAGTTTGACGTACAGGCATAATTTAATAAATTTTCTCCAGAACAGGTGACTGGCAAGTTTAGCAGAAAACCTTGATTGTTGAGTGTTAATTTTGCCAGTATTCAGCTTTTGAGGATAATACCAAAAATCACTTCTTGATCATCTACTGATTGATCAAATATGCTGACTCCCGACTTCTGACTCGGTGCATTCTTACGTAATTGTTAATTTTTTATTTTGATGATTGTACTCATGTACACGAAATAATAAAGGTAATAAATGCCAAGATCAATAGTACGACTACTCTAGGATATTATAAAATTACTATGCCAGAAATATACCAATCCATAGCCCAACACTATCACGACCGAACTAAATACGATCCCCAAACCCTGGCGGCTAAAAGTCATAATTTAAACTGGGCTAAACAGCCAGTACCGTTCAAAGAATATAAAATAGGCTCTGATATTGACCTTAGACCCTATCTGCAAGAAACAGCAACAGCTTTTACCAATAACTCAGACGCGCAGTGGTGGTACAGACTTTCTCAAATATTATTTCACAGTTATGGACTCACAGCGAAAATGCCTTCTATGGGTAGTGCTGTATACCTACGTTCTGCCCCCAGTGCGGGAGGACTGTATCCGGCTGAAGTATATTTAGTTTCTCGCGGTACACCATTATTAGCCCCTGGACTTTATAACTATCAATGTCGCACTCATTCTTTAATGCACTTTTGGGAAAGTGATGTTTGGCAATCTTTACAAAACGGTTGTTTTTGGCATCCTTCCCTAGAAAGTACCCAATTAGCTATTATTACTACTGCGGTTTTTTATCGTTCTGCTTGGCGTTATGAAGATAGGGCTTATCGGCGAATTTTACTCGATACCGGCCATCTTTTAAGTAATATTGAGTTAGGTTGTAATATTGCAGATTATCGCGCTCATTTAATCGGTGGTTTTGTAGATGAATCTGTTAATGATCTACTTTATATTGATCCAGAACAGGAAGGAACAACTGCTGTTTTAGCCTTAGCTGATTTATTAGATATTCGTCAAAACCTACCTTTAGGACCTACAGTTTTACCTTCTAGCACTGAAACTGATTATCCATCTATTCCTGATGGTGAACTCCTTAAATATTTTCATTTACATACCCAAATTACAGGGCATACAAGTGGCAAATTAAATTTACCAACCCTACAACCACAAAAGTCTTTAGAAGACAAATATAATTTCCCTTTTTGTGAAAAAGTTTCGACTCGTACCGCACCTATTTACTGGGGGAAAAATTTAACAGAATTATCGAACACTATCTATAAACGCCGTTCTACTCGTGCTTATAGTGGTGATGAATTAAGTTTTGATGAACTCAAAGCTTTATTGGATTTTACTTATCAACCACAAAACTACATTGATCAAAATTTAGACCACCATCCAGATCATTTCGACTTGAATTTAATAGAAACATTTATTGTTGTTTCTGGAGTTCAGGGATTAGATACAGGCTGTTATTATTATGCACCAAAAGCCCAAGAATTACGGCAAATTCGCTTTAAAAATTTCCGTCGAGAGTTACATTTCCTCTGTTTAAATCAGGATTTAGGTAGGGATGCAGGGGCAGTATTATTTCATACTGCTGATTTAAAAAGTGCGATCGCTCAATATGGTGATAGAGTCTACCGTTATTTACATCTAGATGCCGGCATTTTAGGACAAAGACTCAATTTAGCCGCCATTCGTCTCAATTTAGGTGTTAGTGGCATCGCTGGCTTCTTTGATGATCAAGTAAACAATGTCTTAGGTATTCCCATTGATGAAGCAGTTATTTATATTACTACACTAGGGAGGCCTAGATAGAGTTTAGTGAATAATTGAGGACCGTGGACAGTTAACGGTTGACTGTTCCCTGTTCCCCGTTCCCCGTTCCCTGTTCCCCGTTCCCCGTTCCCTGTTCCCCGTTCCCCGTTCCCTGTTCCCCGTTCCCCGTTCCCTGTTCCCTGTTCCCTGGTCAATTATCTTGACGGACTACACCATCAACAACAGGTTTAACTCCGCCATCAGAAAATGGATCTGTGCCACCTAGCCAGTTAAAATCACTAATACGAATACTAAAAGCACCTAGTTCTAAGATCGGATTATAACGGAACATGATCCCATAGGTACGACGGCTATACTCAAATATATAATCGGTGCTGGTTGCTTTGCCTGTATCCAGATTAATGGATGTTTGCAAACCTAATCGGAATGGTCCATAAATTTGTTGAGAAATACCTGCATTCAACACCTTATTATCCACTGAACGGTCAAAGAGAAAGGGTGATAAACCGCTATTAAATCCTTGGGAGTAGCTGAAGTTGAAGGCAGTATAATCCAAGTAAGGGCGGGAAAAATGGCCGACTTGTCCCACTAAACCGATAGTAGCAGTCACAGTGCTTTGGTTATCACCGCTACTATAATAACTAGTAGTTCCACTTACTCCAGCGATCACTTGCAAATAGGGTACAACCACATTAGGCGTATATTTTAACCCCTCATTGGCTGTACTGGCTAATGGTTTTCCCTTCCACAAATTGATACCACTACTTAAAGCCACACTTCCTTGTAAACGACCTAGAGAAATACGATCATTTTTTCGCACTAGGGAAAGTAAATCTTTGCGGTCTGTATTTGCATCTATATATTGAGCACCGGCTTGATAACTGAGATTGATACCGCTTGTACCTAACGGAATAATGGGAGAAGTGATAATACCGCCAATACTACTTTGTACCGTTTGATACCCCAAACTCCCATTGTACAAGCGATCGCGGTAACTAGATTCTAAACTCACAGTATAAGGATTAACATTTCCTAAAGCCTGACGTAAACGCAAACTTCCCCGCAAATTATTTTCCAACCCATTAAAATCAAAACTCGTTAACTCCCCCGTTCCTTCCACAACAGTTTTTGCACCCAAACTAGCATTAAGTTTAGTATTTACACCGAATAAACTAGCAAAATTGTCTCCCTTTTCTATCGCCCTTTGCACATAAAATTGAGGTGTGACAATCCAGCGTGTTTGATTATTACTAATAGCCTCAAAACTTCGTTCTACAAACACACCACCCCGTTGACCATTATCAAAACCAGGAGAAACAATTAAGGGATTTATTTTTTTTTGTCGTCTATCTATTTTCCGATTATTGATAGGAATAGGGATCTGAACATTCTGATCAAAAACCAACCGTTGACCCTGGGTAACAATTCTATCTATTAACGGTGCTTCTCGCGTCACCGTCACCTTATCAGCCCTAATTTCTAATTCTGGGGGTGAAAAAGGATCATTAGTAATTCTTGCATCTTGGGCTTGAAAACCCCGCGGATAAAATTCAATTCGTTGGGCTTCAAATCGTAACCGCCTCACTTCACCACCAAATTTTGGTGAACTCACATTTTGCGCCCCAGATTGACCACTGACACCTAATTGTATTTCTCCTGGACTATTAACATCAGTGAGAGGTTGGTTAGCCCGTACCCGACTACTCAGAGGGCTAGCAAGTACACTCCCTGCGGTCACATCCGTAGGTAGAGTGGGGGAAAAAGCAAAATCTGTTCCTGTGGAGGGGAGATATAACTCACCTTTACCATTTTCTAAATCCCCACTATCTTGAATAAAATTATAAGTAAAACGTTGTCCTGAGAGGATTTGATTACCTCTAGTTAAAACAACATTCCCTTCACCCACCGCCATCAAATTATCCAAACTGATTTGCAGACTATCGGCATTAATAACTGCCCCATCAAATCTGACCACTACCTTACCTTCAGCAGTGACAATGCGACTTTGTTCATCGTACTCTTGGAGATCGGCAGTTACTTCTACAACTCGGCCAGGTGCAACTCGAATCTTTTCTATTGTCGGGGTCGGTGATACAGGGGTAAATTCTATTTTAGTTGGCGGTTTATTTTCAGGATTACGCAGTTTAAACTCAATAATATTTTGAATAGGTACAATGGGAGATTTCTTTTTCCCCACAGATAGATAAAGTTTGCCGCCAGACTCCTGTAAGTTCACACCACCTCCTACCACTGAAGAGGTTGATACTTCTGGTAAAACTGGCTTTTTGTCTGTAAAATGATTTGATTCACCATCAGATTCAGTTTTCTGTGGTGAAAATTCTCGCGGTAAATTTTCTAGCGCAGATAATGGGGAAAAAGTTTTCTCCTCCAAATTTTTAATTTGATCGCTATTATTCAGGAGGGGGCTGAATTGCTTTCTGAATAAAAACCTCCTACCTTCTGCCCTCTGCCTTCTGCCTCCTTCATTCTCTACTATCAGTTTTTGCCGATCAGTTTTAATATTCACCACATCCTTATCAGCCGGATAATAGACATGGTGAGAATATTCAGGATTAGCAGGTAGCTGAGGGGGAAATACTGGGTAAAACATATTTTCAAGCAATCATGCTAACCAAATAAAGAAAAATAGCCAGAAGGTGGAATTACATATTATCCTCTACCTTCTGAGCCGTTGTGGGTAGATTTGTAATCTGTGTTTTATTCTAGATCCCGACGACCAGGGTTACGGGCTGGGTCACTGGACAAAAATCCGAATACAAAAATACTGACAAACAACGCTACAACTATATAAACAGCGATTTTTAAAGTCACCATAGAACTAACTCCCAGGGGTTTGACAATAGTAAGGTAAAGATGTACTTTCTGCAATGCAGAATATATATCTAACCTATCTTACCCGGATCTTGTACCTTTTGCGAAATCAGCCGACTATGCTACTTCAGCCCAATCAACGCATTAAGTTAGACGACTCAGATGATCAATTGTTCTATAGTTATCCGCGCTTTGTTACTCATGTAGATGCAGGATTTATTCAACAACTGACCGATTTATATCGTCAGCGACTTAAACCGAATACACGGATTCTTGATCTGATGAGTAGTTGGGTATCCCATTTACCTACAGGTGTGGATTTTGCCCACGTGGAAGGCCATGGACTTAATGCCGAAGAACTAGCCCGAAATCCCCAATTAAATCATTATTTTGTCCAAAATATTAACACCCATCTCCAATTACCTTTCCCAGATCAAGACTTTGATGCTGTGATTAACTGTGTTTCTGTACAGTATATCCAGTATCCAGAGGCCATCTTTTCGGAAATACATCGTATTCTTAAACCTGGTGGCATAGCAATTATCAGTTTTTCTAACCGGATGTTTTTTCAAAAGGCCATTCAAGCCTGGCGAGATGGTTCAGAAGCTTTGAGAGTAGAATTAGTCAAAAACTATTTTGTCTCCGCACCGGGATTTACTACCCCAGAAGTGATTGTTCAAAAGTCAATCGCACCAAATTTATTACAATGGTTGGGAATACCAGGCAGCGATCCCTTGTATGCTGTCATCGCCCATCGTTTACCATAGTTCATTAGACATCTGGTGGTAATTAAATGTGCATAACCACCAAAACCTTGTAGGGACAATTCATGAATTGTCCCTAGGATAATTTTCTATTGGTAACGGTTGACTACCGCCTCTTGCCCCTTACCTGTCACCTTCTCCCACCAAATAGTTATTTAAAAGTAAATTTTCTAGGTTGTAATTAAAACTAGGGTGATAATTGCCTCACACGCTCAAGTATCAAGGAGAAACCAAAAATGCTGATCAATCGTGGGCAAAGAGTTTTAACGGCTGTACTCCTATCAATTGTACTACTGACAACGGCTTGTTCTTCGGCAAAGCCACCCAGTCGTTTTGATCAGGTACAACAGGAAAGCACTAAGCAAAAAAGTGGCCAGGCTGTCGTTAAAAATGCCACCCAAGGTAGTAAATTAAACGATTTCTTCCCCAAAGGTGGAGATGGTTATGATCGGGTATTTACCCAAGAGAAAAAAGGCTTTTCTGGTGCTAACTTGAAAAAAGACGGCAAAGTAGTAGCTGAGTTAGCTATTTCTGATACTAGCAGCACCCCAGGAACAGCATCTAAATTTGCCAATAGCACTAAGAAAGTCGGCGGTTATCCCGCAGTGGAAATGGGTAAAACCCAAACTTCAGTGTTGGTGAATAAGTACCAAGTCAAAGTTATTTCTAAAAGTCCAACTTTTACAGCGAGCGATCGCGCCGCATGGATAGAGAAATTTAATCTCAGTGGTTTAGCAAGTTTGAAATAGGTTAACCTATTTCCTCACTAATAATTGACGTTAATACAAAACATAGATCAGGAGACTTTTGTGAGTAAACCAATTTTCGAGTTAGTTGATGAACTACCTACCAGTGGCTTGACAATTTCTTTATTAAATGCTTTAGATTTTGTTGCTCCTGGTGAATGGAACAATACTGTTGGTTTTGTCAATACTATTAAAACCGTTACTGGTGAAGATGACGAAAGCTTAATTCAACAAATTGGCGAACGAGCCATTTATCTATTTAATGATAAATCCCAAGGATATCAAACTGCTCTTTGGCTATATCAAACCGTAGACGGTACAGATAAAGCTTTGGGTGCAGCAGCTTTAGCTAACAAAATTGGTGAAGTTATTCCCCTCTTCGGTTTTTTAAACTCTATCACTCCTAAAGCAGACAAAGCCCAAACTATTGATCTCACCTTAAAAATAGTGGCTGAATTAGTTGCTTTTTGTCAAATAAATGGCATTCCTGGCGATAGCATCGGCGATTTTGTCGGCTCTTTAGGTGAATATGCAGGAGAGTCTTTGATCCGCATGGTGGCATTAATTTGTGTGGATGGTTTACTACCCCTTGGTCCTGATTTCATTGATAAATCATTATCCATGCTTAGTCAAATGAACCCCCAAGAATTGCAACAAAACTCCACTTTTAGCAATATCCAAGATGCAATTCCTGGTAATGGTGTTGGTGGAAAACTTGATTTTTTGGGTAATAGTCTAGATTCTGTTAAAGGTTGGATGAATGGTATTGTTAGAGCTAATGCTTTAACAGCCCAAAGTGTTCTAGGACATTGCAAAGGTTTTATTGATTTTGCTGATGATAAGTTAGATTATGTAGCCGCTTTTTTAGATGTGTCTACCAATTACTACGAACATACAGGTACACAAACTTTAGCCCGTCGCTTAATTGAACGTGCGATCGCTGAAATCTAATTTACGGTAAGGTAAGGTAAGGGAGAGTGGGGGAGTAGGGGAGGAATTTTCTTCTTTCTTCTTTATTTCTTCCTCCTGAACTCTTGAATTCCTACCTTCTTTCCTGGGGAATAATTTCGGTTTCCACTTGGCGGACAGAATTGCTACCTTTAACAACAATATTTTCTGTGGCTAAATTACCAACGGCGGTTTCTCCTTGAAAAGTTAATTGTGGTTGAACTTGACGATAAACTACATTGCCTTGGGCTTCTAACAATTTTTTATCTAAATACCACTTCAGTTGATTTGATTTTAAAGATTGACGACGCTGCCCAACTGCATTCACATTACCTGTGAGATAGACAATATTTTTGGGTATTTGCATTTCCCCTTTATTACCAGTCACAGTTATATTTTCAGCAGCCTGGAAGACGCGCACAGGGGCATTAGTGATGATATTTTCTTGGTTAATATTCCAGGTAATTGAGTTACTGGTAATTTGCATCAGTGGATCTATTAAGTCTAATTTAGCCTGGGGTTGAAGAGTTGCAATTTTGGTTTTTAAATTAATTTCGGCTGTATTACCGTTACCACGGCCAGTAATTTTGTTATTTTCGTATTGGATGATTTGGATGGGGCGATCGCTAAATAATTTCTCCTCTTTAATATGCCAAATCAAATGCTCAGTTTTTATTTGCAATTGTGGATCTGTAGATTGTGCTACTACTCCCTGGGAAAATTCTACCCTTTGTTCACGGGTTTTTACTTTGGCTTCCTGGGCTACAGCTTGTAATTGTTTATGGCTACCATTTAATTGATTGCGGACAATTAATAAATCCTCTTCAGGTCGCCATTCTAAATCATTACCTTTTAATACAATCCCATTACGGGGATCAGTTGCTACAATTTTACCTTGAAGAAATAGTTGCTTACCATCTTGCTTAATGTCAGCTTTTTCTGCTCTAATTTGGTAGACAACTTTTCCATCTTGGTAGAGTTCCCCTTCAGGATTTTCGGCCTGACCGATTTGTTTTTCTGTTGTGTATTTTGCTGCCTTGGCTTTAACTTGCCAAATTGGCTTACCTGCCTCATCAAATTGTTCTAAAACTAAACCAAAAAAAGTTAACTTAGTGTTGTCTTCTGGAGGTGTTGAAGCACCATTTTTAGATGGGATAGATGATGTATTACTGCAAGAATATAAACAGATACCCAAGCAAAATATTAAAGGCAGACAAAACAAATTAGTCGTAATTCTGAAGCCAGAAAATGAATAGAAGCGGGGAGAATGATCTTTACTTCCCCTCTGATGTTTTGAACCTTGTCTTCCATTCTCCCTACCTTGTGAATCTTTCATTATTCTGGAACTTCTAAGTGTCTATCACTATCTCTAGGATCATCTAAAAATCCCATACTCGACAATGGGCGATATGGATAACCTTGACGGGGAGTTTTTTGAATGTCTTCTTTGATAGCTTCTAAATCAATATAGCGATCGCTCACGTTAATTAAACTATCACTAGTCATAGAACGCAAACTGACTACCTCTACTCTAACACCACGATAGCTCACGGAATTAACAGCATAGGCTAAATCGCCATCACCACTAACTAAAACTGCGGTATCATAGGAATCTACCAAAGCCATCATATCAACGGCGATTTCTACATCTAAGTTAGCTTTTTTAGAACCATCTGGCAGTTGTACCAAATCCTTAGCAATGACACGATAACCATTACGACGCATCCACAATAAAAAGCCCTGTTGCTTTTCATTAGTTCGATCTACTCCTGTGTAGAAAAAAGCCCGTAACAGTCTTGATCCCCCAGTTAACCGGCACAATAATTTAGTGTAATCAATTTCGATTCCTAATTGTAGCGCCGCATAAAATAAGTTTGAACCATCAATAAAGATAGCTACCCTACCGCGATTTTCCAAAACTTGTTCTGGCGTAAAAATTGAGTCGTTTTCTAAATTGTTCAGCATTGTTGTCATACCTTGTGTTGTTATCCCTGTTATGATAGATATTTCTAACTACATACTTGTTAGAATGAATTATGATAAGAATTCAGGAGTTCAGGAGTTAAGGAGTATGGCTAACGCCACGCTACGCTATCAGAATAAAAGATGAAGAATATTTTTCTTTTATCTTCCCTGTTACCTGTTCCCTATACCCCGAATTCTTTAGTTTTTGAAGGAAGTCGCAGTTTCCAAAAATGTTTGATTATTTTGATGTTTCTATCCGTTTAAAAACTGGTTTAGGTGTCCCCAATAGTTGTTGATCGGATAATATTCCCCAGGTTGAGTGGGTACAAAAAGGAGCTAAATTTGCACTTTCTTTTTGTTCATTAAAATTAATTCCCCAGCCTAATTGCTGATAAATATCACTACTGATATTAGGAATAATTGGAGACAGAAGATAAGCTGCTAGTCTTACAGATTCCAGCACCGCATATAGTACAGCTTCTACCTCTTCCTGTTTACCTTGTTTATATAATGACCAAGGGGCTTGATCATCAATAAATTTATTGCTGGCTTGCACCAGAGATAAAACATAGTGACAGGCTTCATTAAAAGCTAATCCTGTATACGCTTGCTGCACCTTGTCCCCTAACTCTAACCCCATCGCTTTTAAAGGATTTTCAGCCGGAATTGCTGATGGGTTAATAGATGGAACTTGACTGGCACAGTATTTCTTCACCATGTTTAAAGTGCGATTTAACAAATTACCTAAATCATTAGCTAAATCTGCATTTAAAACATTAATGAACCTAATTTCATTAAAATCTCCATCTTTACCAAATTCGATTTCCTTAAGGAAGTAATAACGAACGGCATCGCTACCATAATTTTCCACTAAGGCGATAGGGTCTAAGGTATTACCTAAAGTTTTCCCCATTTTTTGTCCATCTTTAGTCAAAAAACCATGGCCAAACACCCTCTCTGGTAAAGGTAGACTTGCGGACATCAGCATTGCAGGCCAGTAAACAGCATGAAAGCGTAAAATATCTTTACCAATTAAATGCAGGTTCATCGGCCACCATTTCTGCAAAGCATTGGCTAAAGTTGGTTCTGCATCCGGTTCTAGTAATGCTGTTACATAGCCTAACAAAGCATCAAACCATACATATAATGTATGTTGAGAATCCACAGGTACAGGAAAACCCCAATCTAAATTTACCCGCGAAATCGAAAAATCCTGTAAACCTTGAGCAACAAAATTAAATACTTCATTCCGTCTGCTCACAGGTTGGATAAAATCTGGGTGAGATTGGTAAAATTCCTCTAACTGGGTTTGATACTTCGATAACCGGAAGAAATAGTTCTGCTCATCTCGCCATTCCACTTGTTTGGTAGTATGGATTGGACAGCGTTTGTCTTCGAGCAAATCCCGTTCTTCCTTAAATTCTTCACAGGAAACGCAGTACCAACCTTTTTGTTCTCCCTGGTAGATGTCACCATTTTCCCAAACTCGCTGGAAAAACTCGTTAACTATCGCTTGGTGACGGGGTGCTGTAGTCCGACTAAAGCGATCATATTGAATGTTGAGTAAATCCCACAAGCTGAGAAAACTGGGGACAATTCCATCACAAAAATCTTGTGGTGGTTTTCCTAAAGTGGCCGCTGAACGCTGAATTTTTTGGCCGTGTTCATCTGTCCCTGTAATTAGTAGCACTTGATTTCCTAACAAGCGTTGAAATCTGGCTATGACATCCGCCGCTATGGTTGTATAAGCACTGCCAATATGGGGAACATCGTTGACATAGTATAGCGGTGTGGTCAGTGCAAAAGTTTTTTCTGTTTTATTCACTAGATTCATGGACAATAAAAGCAAATTATTAATCAGTTTTCTCTCTTAATAATCTAGATTATCTAGACAAAACTACGCAATTATATAACATTGCTACTGTTTTTTTCAAACTACCTCTTAATCCTAACAAATTTAGGGGCAGCAAAATTCTTTAATCACGTCTATAAATCCATGTGATTCCTTGGCAAATCAGAGAAACTTGTTAGTAATAATATGGTAAAACCTGTTTCTTTCGTTGATAGTCACACAGAATACACTAATCGAAACTTTAGAAATATGGCTAATTATGTAGATATAATTCAGCATGGCAAATTCTCCCAGTGATCATTGACGAGACATTTGGGTTTAATAGTCAGGATTTTTCCAAATGATTTTTCAACAAAATCCCTCACCTCACAAGCTTTCTCACTTGTTGAGTCCTGATTATTGATTTTTGAGATTAACTATTGACTGACATTTCTATAAGAAGATTTGTAAGTTTATAATGAAGAAATGTAAACAAAACATCAAGATAAACAGCAGTTTTTGCAGAATTGTCAATAAATAATTAGTAGTGATATCAAGATGTATCACTAACTTTATATAGCAATCCTATTTGATTTAAGTTGATAAATCATTACAGAAGGCTATGATATTATCTACAATACCAATGTGGCATTATTGCCAGATCAGAGGATTTAACGCTTTCATATACTTATATATGATGAATATAAAACGCTATAAATTCTGTAATTATGGTTTCAGAGTTGGTTATTTTTTATCTGGAAAGGTTGATTTTAGGAAGCAGGAAAATTATTCGCGCCTCTGTTTTCATTCCCATCTGGATCAGGGAAACAGTACAGTTAAAGGTAGAATAGATTCACACAACATCACCACAATGGCAACAGTTGCACCTAAACCTTGTTTTTTGACTCCCACACCAGTAAAATTAGACTCTCCATTATTTATCTATTTACCAGGAATGGATGGGACGGGGGAATTGTTACAAACCCAAACCCCCCAATTAGCTAAAGGTTTAGATATTCGTTGCTTGTCTATACCCAGAAATAATCTCACGACCTGGGATGTTCTAACGCAGAATGTTTTAGACTTGATTCACGCTGAACTGGAACAAAGTTCTCAACGACCCATATATCTATGTGGTGAATCTTTTGGTGGTTGTTTAGCAATGAAAGTAGCAGTCCAATCACCGCAGTTATTTAAACGCATGATCTTAATTAATCCAGCTTCAGCATTGCAGCAACACCCTTGGTTTAATTGGATCACCCAGATTACTAACTTTGTTCCATCATCTTTATTTAATATAGGTGCATTGGGGTTGTTACCATTTCTGGCATCATTAGAACGGATTTCTCAAAGCGATCGCCTCATGCTACTCACGGCCATGCGTTCTCTCCCATCAGCAACTGTCAACTGGCGGTTGTCATTATTGCGAGATTTCCAAATAGATGCAAAGGAATTACAGCGCCTCACACATCCTGTTCTACTCATTGGCAGTGGCAGCGATCGCTTATTACCTTCTGTTACAGAAATCGCTAGATTAGTAGATATTTTACCCCATACTCAAACCTGTATTTTGCCTAATAGTGGCCATGCTTGTTTGTTAGAAGAAAATGTCAATCTCTATCAAATTCTCAAAAATTACGATTTTTTAGCAATTAATAAGTACCTGAGTAAAGCAAAGTGCTGAGTATTTTTCTTCCTCTTTCCTGTTACCTGTCACCTGTCAACTAGCAATACAGGCTGACAAACTAATTTGTCAGCCTGTATTATCAATACTACCAAAGTTATCAGGATATTCAGTACATTTATTCCCAACCGGTAGCAGGAAATAGCAGACTGAAATTTCGACATAGTTTCAACTTGTTATCGGTGAGTTTTGACGCTACCTACAGCATTCTGTAAAGTTACTTTCGCTTTGGGTGATGAATATTCACTATTTTTCACCTTTTCCATGGACTGTTTAACCAGAGTCGCTAATTCTTCTAGCTGATTAATTGCTTCTGCGCCTTCTAACTTCATTAATTCCCGATCATCACGCATTTCTGTCCAAGTAATCCCATAATCGGATACTAAAAAGCGAATTAGATGATTATCTCCCAAGCTAACCATAAAAGATGCGCTGTTCATCTGATCGCCGCAAGTGTAGCAAGAGGCCGGATAACCATGGCGTTCCAATACAACAGCCAAGGCTTGTAGGTTCATAACCAAATCTTGCACGAATTGTCTATGTTCATTTGCTAGTCTTAAAAACACTTTTCCCTCCAGACACCACAGTTGTTTGAGTTTTTTTATATTTTCTTTAGATTTTCTCATGAACTGGTAATGTAAGATATGCAATACAATTTTGATTTGTCCATGAGTTCTGTTCAGTAGTGATCTTGCTTAGGTTAGTGGATAACGATTGTTCAAGAAGTATCAAACTATTCAATTTTGCAGGTACTTGGATAGGATAGGTTAGCTAAAATTTACATATTTGCTGATCCTATATGCCTTAATTGTACTTGATGAAATTGATAAGGTCAGAGCTTAACCTAAATTCACTCATAATCCATTTATAGTCAAGTTCCTTCAGTCCATATCTGGAACTATTACGGGTGGTTGAGAGCCAAATTTCAATGTTCCTTTCACTCTAACGCCTATTTTTGTTTGTTGTATTTTTATCTCCCGTGTAAATAAGCCTCGAATTATATCCTGTCTATGGAAATACGACAACTGTTGAATCTACTGAATTAGATGTAGCTAATGAGGACAAAGAATAGGGAATAATTTCCATTATCTCAATATCTTCAAGGTATGTAGGTTGCGTTAGGAAACGCTACACGAACGTAAGTATTCAGATATAGCACTTGTTCATGCCCAAATCCCCGACTTCTTTTAGTGATTGTGTCCATAAATGATAAATTCGTCATAGAAGTTGGGGATCTTTTTGCCTCACCTGAATTCTTACACACGAACGTTGTTCATTTGTTATAGACTTTCAACTCCATTACCTATTACATTTTGACGAGTACCAAAGCAAAATTAATTTAACATTTTTGGAAAAAATAAAAATCTCTGTATTCCTTATTTCCTGTTCCCCGCGATGCCCTGAGCTTGCGATGTCCTGAGCGAGTCAAAGGGTCGAAGTGCGATGCACTAAGCCTGTCGAAGTGTTCCCTATTCCCTCTCCCAAATATAAAATTTATTTTGCACGACTACTTAGAATTTGTATTTGTGAGACAATTTCTCTGTTGAATTCAAAATAATTGTTAAATCTATGAGCAATCAAGGTTCTATTCCCGTTATCGTTAACGGTGCTGCTGGTAAAATGGGACGTGAGGTGATTAAAGCAGTAGCTCAAGCATCTGATTTAGTGTTAATGGGGGCAATTGATACAACTCCCGAACATCAAGATAAAGATGCTGGGGAACTAGCGGGTTTAAGTGAACCCTTAGAAGTACCGATTACCAATCAATTAGAACCAATGTTGGGGTATGTGGCGGGAGAAAGACAGATGCAACCGGGGGTCATAGTTGACTTTACCCATCCCGATGCAGTGTATGATAATATTCGCAGTGCGATCGCCTATGGAATTCGTCCAGTGGTGGGAACTACAGGTTTAAGTCCGGCACAACTCCAAGAATTAAGCGATTTTGCCGAAAAAGCAAGTACAGGTTGTTTGGTGATTCCTAACTTTTCCATTGGTATGGTATTACTACAAGAAGCTGCTGTCAGAGCTTCCCAATATTTTGACCATGTAGAAATTATTGAACTTCATCATAACCAAAAAGCTGATGCGCCTAGCGGTACAGCTATTCAAACTGCTCAGTTATTAGCCGAAATGGGTAAAAGCTTTAACACACCTATTGTCGAAGAAACTGAGAAAATAGCCGGAGCTAGAGGCAGTTTAGCAGACGAAGGGATTAGAATTCACAGTGTGCGCTTACCAGGACTAATAGCTCATCAAGAGGTGATTTTCGGCGCAGCAGGACAAATTTATACCTTACGTCATGATACCAGCGATCGCTCCTGTTATATGCCAGGAGTAATATTAGCCATTCGCAAAGTTAATCAGCTAAAGTCATTAGTATATGGATTAGAAAAAATACTTTAGAATTCCGATTTTCTCATTTAAAAGCCAAAAGCCGAAAATATGCTTGTTCCCCTAACTCGCCAAAAATTTGAACAAATCGTCCCCCTAATTGCCTCTGGACCACAATATAAATACTATTGGGGAAAGTTCAGTAGTGTTTTGCAACGGCTATTAATTTCTGTAGTTACAGTAGCCGTACTATTACTGATACAATTTTTGTTTAGATTAGAATTTGGGTTAATCTTCTTTTTTGGAGTATTTGGCGGTTTTTTTTGGCTTTGGTATCCTATATTCCAAGCAAGTATCCGTAATAGAAAATGCCGTCGTTATAAATATAGTGGCTTTTTTCAAGGAAGAATCCTCGATTGGTGGATTACAGATCGGTTAATGGGTAAACAGGAAACTGTCAACAGCAAAGGCCAGTTAGTCATCATCGAAAACCGAGAAAAGCGGATTAACTTAGAAATAGGTGATGATACAGGATTTATTGTAGAGTTTGATGCACCCCTCCGTCCTGCCCATAAAGCGATCGCTCGTGGTCAAATTGCCGAAATGTTAGTCATGTCTAACCGCCCTGATCTCAGCACAATTGAAGAATTCAGTGATATATACATTCCCAGTCGTGACCTTTGGGTAAGTGATTATCCTTGTGTCCGTCAAGATTTATTTAGTGAAGTTAGTGCGCGTTTTCGTGCAGATCAAGAACAAAGATCCCGCCGCCGTTCAGGAAGACAAAGAGGGAGGTAATTGGTAATTCCCTTTACCCCCCTCCACTTCTATCTTGACCATAAGCTTGCCAAGCCAGATCAACCAAGCCATCAACAATAGCAGCGGCTACAAGGGCGTTACCCTTACGTCCCTCAGTAGTAATATGAGGAACTAGGAACTCTTGTAATCGTTCTTTAGCAGTTTCTAAATTCACAAACCCTGCTGGAGTAGCAACTATTAAAGCGGGTCTAATTTCTTCAGCTTCAATTAATTCTACAAGAGTAGTTAAGGCCGTTTGTGCTTGACCAACTACAAATATTCCCTCTGGATAACGCCTAGCTAGGGTTTCAATGCCCCAAGCAGCACGGGTTTTTTCTTTTTGGGGGCGTGTTAATGTTTCCATGCTGCAATAGACTGGGTTAGCAAATGTATTTTGAATATCATAAGCTATACTAACTTGCACTATTGGCGCATCTACAACAATTGTAGTCCGTGCGGCTAAGGCGGCTGCTCCAGCTTGTAGGGAATGTTCTGAAAACCGGATCAAAGATTTATACTCGAAATCTGATGTAGCATAAACTACTCGACGGACTATTTCATACTCAGCGGGTGAAAAAACATGATCACCCATTTCACTATCAATAATTGCCAAGCTTTGGGCATCAGTGACGTGCCATTCCATTGATTTTTATTTGCGTAATTATATATTTAGTTTTCAGCTTATCAGTTTCTGTGAATGGTCATGGGTAATTGGTGATTAGCAGGAATTTATTCCTGTTTCCCATTCCCTATTCCCTATTCCCTATCCCCTATCCCCTATAACTTTTCAGGATTCAGCATTAGAAGATGGCTGACTAAATACAGGAGATAAATAGGCAACTAAAGCACCAATGGCAAATGCGGAAATATTGCGAACCAAGGGCAACCAATCGCTTGTGCGGGTAATAACTGGAGCAATACCAAAGGCAATAAAGAGCATTCCCCATAAAGGTGAGAAAATTAACGCCCATTGCCAAGCAAGTATTTGTTTATCGTTGCGGGGTTGGGCGGCAAAACCGCAAATAATGCCACCGATAGCAGAGGTAACAAGGGTAAGTATCCATTGTTCTCTGGGGAGTCCGGGAACTACGTTACAACCACCTTTGGCTAAACAGCCTTTCACGGAATCTAAGGCTTGGAGAATGGCTTGATCTTCTCCTTGTTCCCGGACAAAGTATAAGTTACCAAAGCGGGTTTGTAATTCAATCCAGAAGGTGCGGGGCAAGAATTCATAAACTGCATCACCTACACTAAAGCTGAGGATATTACCACCACGGGCATCTGCTACTAAGAGGATGCTTTTATCGTCTAAACCCCAATATTTAATTACTGCTCTGCCTGGAGTGCGATCATACTGAGTTAAAACGCGCAATTTCCAACCAGTGTCAGTTTCAAATTGTTCTAATTCTTTAACTAGTTTTTTTTCTTGAGGATCAGGGAGGGTTTTTGCTAAATCTACTACTGGTGTGACAAAACCAGGTAGTAAATCGGGATTTTCATAAGCTAGGGCTGATGGTGAATTAATTGCCCAGATTGAGCCGACAAAGCAAAACACGGCAATTGATACTAAAATTCGTCGCCAAAAACACAGGTGCATGGACGTTTTTATACTAAATTATCAGGTGAAAAATGTAACAAGCGCTTTTTGTAAGATTAGTGTAAAAGTGAAATTTATTTACACTTCTTTACTTTACTTTAATCTAAGCAATCTAAGCAAACCCTGATTTAAAAAAACGCAATAAGTTGGTTACCAAAATAAAACCAAACTATGTCAACAAAAGAAAACAAAGAGCCAAAACCCTTTTCCTCCTGCCTCTTTATTACTTAGTCCAAGCTGGATGAGATAATAAAGAGGACATGACCCGTACACCTCGGAGTTGATTAGAGAGGGGTAGATGACCTCTAGGGGCGCTTAAATTCCAGGTGAATTCGTGGGGGTATCTTGTCCAGTTATTACCATCCTTCCAGCCAATTTTTGGCCAGAGGTTAGTCCAATTTTTATTTAAACCTAACCAAATTTCTCTCTGTACGGAAAAGCCAAATTTACCTTCTGAGTGAACTACCCAGAGTTGATTAATGGTGCGGAGGTCTTGTATGGGGAAACTTTCTACTTCTGTGAAGTATAACCACTTGCGGTTTACTGCTTGCGAACCTGCCACTTCACACATTTTCTGAATTGTCAAGAGATCGGCTGCTTGAAAATCTTGATCTACAAGTAGGCTTTGCAAAGAATTGTAACTGATCCCACGGTCTGATTTTAGAGGTACAATTCCTTCAGGAAAGTTAAGTTGCAAAAACTCTTGATTTGCAGGTGCATCAGTATTGTAGATGACTTGGTAGATTTTACCGTCAATCCAAGTTGCTGGGGTGTCACGACGTTTCAGCAAAAATTCCTTCAACACATCTAAGCCATCATTACCCAAGTCAGCTAACTGCGGGATGATTTGTTGTTGGACTTTTTCGGACCCAGCGATTAACTTTTGGCGAAGGGAGTCGAGATCATTTGTAGTGCCTGATACAATCATTGGGTCTGTCATGCCATTACTCGTGTTAGCGTGGGCGTAAATAAACTATCTATTGCTATCGGTTATTCTACAAAATGAAGTGCAAATAGCGAAAAGTAGTTTTCCGAAATCTTGCTTGGGTAAAGTTTGCCAGCCTCTTGAGTGTGTATCTACAGAAAATGACTCACAGTGGCTTTAGTCTACATCCTAGCCATCAATACTTTATCAGGTAAGGAGTTACAAAAACAGAATCCAGAAGACACAAAATGAGCAAAGTTGTCTAATTAAGACTCCTGATTTTGTGAATCTGTACATTTGTAACTCGGTGAACTTCTTCTATTTGGAATTTGTCAATTATGTACGAAAAGATTACTCCTCCTACAACCGGCGCCAAAATTACCTTCAAAAATGGTGAACCTATTGTTCCTGATAATCCGATTATTCCCTTCATTCGTGGTGATGGAACGGGTATAGATATTTGGCCAGCTACGGAAAAGGTGCTTGATGCTGCGGTTACTACGGCATATAAGGGCAAAAGAAAGATTAGCTGGTTTAAGGTTTATGCTGGTGATGAAGCCTGTGATTTATACGGGACTTATCAGTATTTACCCCAGGATACATTAACAGCTATTAAAGAATATGGCGTTGCTATCAAAGGACCTTTGACTACTCCTGTAGGTGGTGGGATTCGGTCTCTAAATGTGGCATTACGTCAAATTTTTGACCTTTATGCCTGTGTACGTCCTTGTCGTTATTATGCTGGTACACCATCTCCACACAAAAACCCCGAAAAATTGGATGTAATTGTTTACCGGGAAAATACGGAAGATATTTATTTGGGGATTGAATGGAAACAGGGAAGTGAAATAGGAAATCGCCTGATTAAGATTCTCAATGAAGAATTAATACCCGCTACTCCAGAACATGGTAAAAAGCAAATTCCTCTGGATGCTGGTATAGGTATTAAACCTATTAGTGTTAGTGGTTCAAAACGTTTAGTTAGACGTGCTATCAAACACGCTTTAACTTTGCCTAAAGATAAGCAACAAGTAACCTTGGTGCATAAGGGCAATATTATGAAATACACCGAAGGTGCTTTTAGGGATTGGGGTTATGAAGTAGCAACCACCGAATTTCGCCAAGAGTCCGTTACAGAACGGGAATCTTGGATATTAGGAAATAAGGAAAAAAACCCCAATATTTCTTCAGAAGAAAATGCCAGAATGATTGACCCTGGTTTTGATGCGTTGACACCAGAGAAAAAAGCCCAAATTGTGAAAGAAGTAGAAACAGTTCTCAATTCAATTTGGGCAAGTCATGGTAATGGCAAATGGCAAGAGAAAATCATGGTCAATGATCGCATTGCTGATAGTATCTTTCAACAAATTCAAACTCGTCCAGATGAGTATTCCATTCTGGCTACAATGAACCTGAACGGTGATTATTTATCCGATGCTGCTGCCGCGATTGTGGGCGGTTTAGGCATGGGTCCAGGGGCAAATATTGGCGATTCCTGCGCGGTTTTTGAAGCTACCCATGGCACAGCACCAAAACACGCCGGTTTAGATAAAATTAACCCCGGTTCTGTAATTCTTTCCGGTGTGATGATGCTGGAATATATGGGTTGGCAAGAAGCCGCAGATTTGATTAAAAAAGGATTGAGTGCAGCCATAGCCAATGGTGAAGTTACTTATGACTTAGCGCGAATGATTGAACCACCTGTAAAACCTTTAAAATGTTCTGAATTTGCGGACGCAATTATCAAACATTTCGGTTAATTAATATCTCCGACTTCTTAAGGAAGTCGGGGATCTAACTTTTTCATCCCCAATTTTCACAACCAACTAATAATTAAATTGTGATCCCATATTATAGGATTAAAACCGCGATCGCTCCAGTAGGGGATAAAATTATTTATGATTGACATCTTCAACTAAGTGTTATACTGATAATAATCTGAGAATCTCTATAAGTAATGGATAAAATCATGGTTGAGCAACTTCTTATCAAAAATGAAATTGATGATTGCGATGTACCAGATGCCAACCTTCTAGTTACTGAAGATGATACACCTGTGGATAATTTTGCATCTGCCAAACAACAGCGTCTTTTAGTCGCTTCTCTTTATAGTTCTTTAGAAAACCAGGTTTTTTTAGCTGAAGCCAATGTTGGTGTTTACCATACCTTGAGTGAACCTCCCGTAGTTCCTGATGTGTTTATCAGTTTTGATGTGCGAGTTCCTGAAAACTGGTGGGAAAAAAATAATCGTTCTTACCTAGTTTGGAACTTTGGCAAATTCCCGGAACTTGTGCTGGAAATTGTTTCTAATAAAGATGGGAATGAATTGACTAAAAAGCTGCAAATTTATGAGCAGATGCGAGTTTTGTATTATATTGTCTATGACCCAAATCAACATTTAGGAGGGGATATTCTCCGAATTTATACTCTTGGGGGTAGACATTATCTAGAAATGACACATAACTGGTTAGAAGATATTGGTTTGGGAATAACTTTATGGACTGGAGAATTTGAAGGTAGAAATGATTCTTGGTTACGTTGGTGCGATCAAAATGGTAATATTTTACTAACTGGTGATGAACTGGCAAAAGTTGCATCAGAACGCGCTAAAAATGCCGAAGAACGGGCTAAAAATGCCGAAGAACGCGCTCAATTACTCGCAGAAAAATTAAAGGCTTTGGGTGTAGATCCTGATAGTATGTAAATATTATCTGAGAAGATGCTTGAAAAGTCATATCCCGTAATTTTCATCACATTGTTACCCCCCTTCCCTACCAGGGAATGGGGGCTTTAAAGTCTCTCTCCTTAGAGGGGAGAGGTTTAGAGAGGGGTTTATTTATACATTAAAAACTTTTAAAACAGCATTATTTTAGGATGATAAGCTGATGTGCAGCTAAACTGTATAACTAAAAAACCTGAAGTTACAGTAGCACAAGCATCTTGCTTGTATTAATTATTCAAGTTAAAGGCACAACAGCTTACAGCACATTCCATCTACATGAGGTACACTATGAACAGGCAAGATGCCTGTGTTACAAGAGTTTTTTTATTAACATCTGTACTTCATAATACCGGGAACTGCTGTATATCAAGGATATGTTTTAACAACCCAACGCCGAAATAGTTCTACTATTATTTTCCAGCGTCCCTGATTTTCTACAATCACATCATGACGTTTTAAAGTGTCTAAAGCTTTCTGTAAATCAGTTTTGTCTATTCTCGTCAACTCAGTTAATTCATTTACCGTTAGTCCTGCGGTGTGTTTTGCCAGATGAGTTAAAATTATTTGTTGAGTATGATCATTATTTTCTCCAGCTTGACCCCAAACACCGTTAAAGTAATTACTACCTCTTTGGAAAAACTCCGGTTTCTTGACAATTGCTTCTACATCTTCCACTGTAAAAACTGGGTCGCGGTTTCTTCCTTGTTCAAAAACAAAATCATTATATAATCGCACTAAATGAAAACCTACCAAATTCACTAAATAAGGTTGTCCGTAGGTTAAATCATAAATTTTATCTAGTGCCTCTGGAGTGTAGTCTAAGAAAAAATCTTCAATAGCAGGGTTAGCAAGAATTTGACCAGTTGCACCACGACTTAAAAAACCAACACGAATAGAAATAACACTACCAAAAAAGGGATGAAAATAATCTGCTGTCATTTCATCTAAAGTGTGTAAACCAGCAAAAGCAAAAGCAACTTGAGTAGATTCCTGTAATAAACCTCTCAAGAAGTCCATAAAATTAGCAGGAATTTTTTTATCTTTAATTAGATCTTCAATTTTTTCAAATTCATCTATTGCAATAATTAACCCACCAGATAAATTTTTAATTACTTTTTTAAAATAGCGGTTAAAAGTCAGTTCGGGAAGTTTTAATAAATCATCATCATTAGGAGGAGGAATGTTCACAACTTGGGAAATTTCATCACTAATAGCCATCAATACTTCACCTACACCTTGAGTGACGTCTCCTAACTTTAATAAATTCACATAAGCAACTTTGACCTGATTATCTAAAGAGTTAGCAGTATTGCGTAAAATCGAAGTTTTACCCATACGTCTATGACCATAAATTACTACAGACTGGAGTTGAATACCTCTAAGCCAAAGTTCTTCTAATCGTCTCATAATATCTTCTCTACCAATAAATAAATTACCCATTACAGGGTCGCCGATAACGTAGGGATTATTTACAGATTTAGTAATTAAAGTTTCCCCAACTTCCCCAGCAATTTGTAATAGTTGCCGTTGCCAGTTGTTAGCAATATCTATAATTAATCCCTGTTCTGCTTTGGGTAGGGTATCGGCTGTATTTAAAATAGTTGTCAGTTCGCCTAATGCGCGATTTAAAGCGGAAGAACGAGACACACGGGAGACACTACCGTTAATGATTTTTATATCTTCAATTATTTGGACAAATCTATCTAATGTTTGCCAGGTGGCAGGACGTAATAAATCTGATGTGGGAAATGTAGGTATTTCTAGATTAGAAATAGAGTTCAAATCTTTTACATCGTTAAATACTGCTAAAGTTTGAGCAAGAATATACATTTCTTCCCCATACAGAAGAGAACGAACAACGGCAAATGCTTCTGTGGCTTTATTGGGTTGTTTTTCATGCAGATACCAAAAACCAGCAGCAGCAGCACGGGAGGGAGTATCAAGACGGGTATTTGTTTTTTTACTTAAATCAGCAGATGTAAAATATATTAATTTCCAATCATAGGTAGTTTCTGCTAACTGAGAAATAGACCAAATTATTTCTTCTTCTGGCTTTATGTCCAGTGCCTTATTTACTGCCTCAACTACAGGAGTAGATTGCCTGGTATACGCCAATAGTTGATTAACATTATGTATACCGTTTTCCCAGTCCTGTAATAACCAGTTTTTTAAGCGTGAATCTAAATAAGGTAAAGGAAGAGTAGTAATTCTGGGTAGTAAAAAACTGCTATTTCGAAAATAACCCAAGTTTAACAGTAAGCCAAATAACCAATTTTCCAGGCGTAAGATTCCCACAAGTAGCACCACAAGTCGCGCCACAAGTAGCACCGCAAGTAGCATCACAAGTAGCATCAGAATGTACCAAAGAAGTCCCGCGATTATAAGTCCCACCACGATGTACGCGTATATGTTGTTTACGGACTCCACACCTTCCGCTACATCTTCCGCTACATCTTCCGCCACCCCTTCCGCTACATTTTCCGCTACATCTTCCGCCATACCTCCTGCCACACCTCCCGCCACACCTAGCGCCACAAGTACCGCCACACCGAGAGGCACAATGTACGGCACAATGTACGCCACAATGTACGCCACACCTAGCACCACAATGAACGTTACACCTTTCGTGTTAGGTTCTGGTATATTACTACTCACAGCGTCCGCCACACCTCTCGCCACACCTAGCACTACACCGAACGCCACACCAAATACTACACCGAACACCACACTAAATACTACACCGAACACCACACCGAACGCCACACCAAATACTATACCGAACACCACACCAAATACTACACCGAACACCACACCTATGGCTAGACCTAGCCAGTTAATAGACAAGCCTAATGCTTGGAGAAACAAACAAACCAATATGGGTGTAATTATTTTTAAAATAACACCTTGAAATAATAATTGACGTTGAACAGGATTTTCCCGTAATGCCTTCAGTCCTTTATTCCAATTCATTTCTTTTGTAGGAATATAACCCCCGCCAAAGGTATCAACATACCACCGCAAAGCCTGGGGAAAATAAAACACCACACCGAACGCCACACCAAATACTATACCGAACACCACACCAAATACTACACCGAACACCACACCTATGGCTAGACCTAGCCAGTTAATAGACAAGCCTAATGCTTGGAGAAACAAACAAA
>OGVQ01000041.1_pt1 | contig 38319 bp, 36 predicted proteins | sample 1575801 | NCBI WGS metagenome assembly OGVQ01 (sample SAMN07581550, study PRJEB24739) | freshwater metagenome | place: Singapore | collected 2015-04 | reverse complement strand
ATCTAGCAAAAATTTACTGGAAAGATGTTTTTTGGAACGGGTCTTATTTTGTTGCTAGTTGTGGTGGAGTAACTATCTCAACGTTACGAAAATATATTGAAAATCAAAATTCACCGGCAGAATAAGAAAGTGTTCGTTTCCTCCATGTTCCCTTCTCTCGTGCTACGCACATTAGTCAGGGAACTGTCGTCAACTCACGCGCCATTCATCCTACGCTCCTAAGAGTGAGCGTGGGGCTTCTGTCGGGAAAGCTAAAAAAAATAGCAATTAATTAGGACTTACGCAAGTGTCACACCAAAAATCTGTTGTAGGGTGCATCAGACTGCATAAGTCCTGCAAATAAACAGATTGTTGATGTCTGACGCACCCTACCAATGTGCCAGTTGCGTAAGTCCTGTTTGATTTTAGATTTTAGATTTTAGATTTTAGACTTTAGATTAAAAAACCTGGTATAAGTCCCCATCCTTCATGACGGAAAAATACTTTAGGATAGAGTCAATCCAAAATCCAAAATACTCGCCGCGCTGCGTACGCTTCGCTAACGTCAATCCAAAATCGCGTAACTACCAATCTGATTTTTGCCTCAGCAGTAGTTCATGAATTACCCCTTATTTAGTTTTATTTTGCCTAGGTTCTGAGCAATTCGTGGATTTTATTCACTTACAATCTGCTTGGTCTATCAACATCAACATCAACATCAACATCCAAATCTCTACCACCTCTACCACGTTGATCATAATCTTCATAGGGTCCATAGGTGTAACAGATGATTGGTCTTCTTCTATACATTTTTCCGCCGGACAAAAGTTGTTGTTCCTCTGGCGATAAATCCACAAGTAAATTAGATTTCATCGTTCGGTGTGACATGATTGTTAGCCTCAATTTATGCCTAGGTTTATCAGCCCTATATTTCTTTTATAAAAAGTTTCTCTGGAAAATAAATGAATCCACAGTTATAGATTTTTTATAGCTTAAATTGTTCTTAGGTTGTAGTAAATTTTAAAACAAATAGTATATCTTGGAGGGTCAGTGCCGTGAATAATTCCCGCAGATCCTACAGTTTAGGATTCACTACGCGATCGCTTCGTTGTTATCCTCAACCTTAGCGATCGCGTAACGTCTCCACAGAGGCTAGGGAAATGCCATATTTAAACCCCATCTTTTGGAGTTGCGGAAGGGGTTGGTTTATTTGTCTGGGGTAATGCTTGTTTAGCAACATTATCAGCAGCCTCTTTAAACATTGGTTCTAACTTATCCCGCCAGTATTTAATATTAGGAAGCTTTTCTGGGTGATCTCGATAGGCTAAAACTTCATCCCATTTACCATTATCAATGGCTTGATTAATATCATTAGCTAAGGCTTCGGCTTTTGCCCAATCACTCTGCCATTGATTAATAGTATCAACGGTTTCTTTAATGCCTGAAACAGCATTTCCTGAAGTTGATTTTAGTAAAGAAATTGCTCCTTGTAAATCCCCTGATTCAAATTTCTCCCTAGCTTTGTCCACGGTTTTGGATTTATCTTCAGTAGGTGGTTTAGATGGTTGAGGTTTAGGAGTTTCTATATTAGGTGTAACTGGAACTGAAGGGACGGGACGGGAGGCAATAAAAGAACTATCATCTACAATTTGAATTGCCAAACCTTTATCTCGACGGCAAGAAATCCAGCTTTCATGATTAGCAATAATATCAGAATGGGCCCAAGCTAAACGCCCAGATGGAAGTTTTACTTCTACCCAACCACGCTTTGTCCGCTTCCCTGTCACCTCAAACTGACTAGCTGTACCCAAGGTTTTCAAAATATTATCAGAATTAATGGCACTGGGTTCAGAACGAATATTAGAATTAGCCGTAACTACCGCCAAACATTTATTTGTGATTTTATTATTTTCTCCTGTCAAATTAGCAGTTAAATTCTTAAAATTAGGATATATATTTGTAAATAAAGCGGCTAAACCACCTGCTAAAGATATACCAATTAATAAAGGTAAAAGATCGGGTTTATTTGATTCTTGGGGAATAGATATTTGAGAAGCAGGTTGAGAAGGAATATGATTACCAGGAGAAACCGCCATTGTTTGCTGTGTATATCTTGAAGTCGTCTTTTGCGGAGATGGATAAATAACTTGTACAGATGTAAGAGGTTGAGACAGTTCAGGAGTAATATTCATCAAGTCTCGACAAGACTGCAATGCTTCCGTTGCTGTTTGATAGCGTTCTTTAAAATGGTAACGCACCATTTTAGTTAAAATTGTCACTAAACCAGGATTAAGCGGAATTAAATGTTGCCAGTTAATTTCTCCTGTGTCAGCATCTTCCTGTAATTGACTAACAGGAACTCCTGTTAATGCTTGAATTGCAATAATCCCCAAGGCGTAAATATCACTATTAGGTCTAGGTTTGCCTTGACCTTGTTCTGTAGGCATATAGCCAGGTGTACCAATTGCTACCGTCGCCGTCCCTTGTCCTCCAACTGTGACTAAGGATGAGCGTAATTGTTTAACTGCACCAAAATCTACTAAAACTAATTTATAATCACTTGCACGGCGAATAATATTATCTGGCTTAATATCGCGGTGAATTACACCTTCTTCGTGAACAAACTCCAGAATACTCAAAATTTCCAACAACATTTGCATGACTTGGGTTTCACTCCAAGGTTGTCCGGGAATAAGTTCTTCATTGAGAGTATGGCCATCAATAAATTCTTGGACTAAAAAGAATTCTTGATTTTCGTCAAAATAAGCCAAAAGCCTGGGTATTTGGTCGTGGTTACTGAGTTTTTCTAAAGTTTCCGCTTCGTTGTGGAACAGACGTTTAGCAGTGGTAAAGAAATTAGAATCAGAATTAGCTGGTTTGAGGTGCTTAACCATGCAGATGGGATTGCCTGGCCGTCTGGTATCTTGGGCAATATAGGTTTGACCAAATCCTCCATTGGCCAAGATGCGAATAACTTGGTAGCGATGGTCTAGTAATTTGCCTATCATAAATTTCCCTCCCCAGCTTGACAGCTTAAATTTTCCTGCTAGTAGTAAATATCTCCAAATTTCCTTTTCTGAAATCAGGTATCTTGAGAAAAGATTTAAATTATAGCCGTAGACAATGCCGTTAGGACATCAAGCAAAACTAAAACTTAGAGACCCAAAGGCTTTTATAACTGTCACCTGCCATAAAACGGAAGTTACGAAATTGTTAATTTTGCCATCAGTATCCTTATTTACTAGCAATGCCACCTAAGATAACTAATTCTACCTCATGGCAACAAGCTGAAATCTTGATGCAACCTGCTTTTATTCGTGTGATTGATAATATTCGTAAACAACTTGATATATCTAACTGGAAAGCTACTTACCAAGATGTATTAACTTGGCCTGCTAACACCACTGATGAAACCAAAGCCTTAGTCACCCAGTTAATTCAGGATATGGAAACTGCAACACCCACACAAATAGAGGAAATTAAAAAAACTCTGGCTACTCTGCCCATGCCCTATCCAGGATACCACTTGCTTTTGCAGCGTCAAGAGCAACAAGTGAGTGTGGATTTGTGGGATTTATGTTATCAAGTATGTTTTCTGAATTATAGTCCCGAAAATACAGCAGTTGATATTGATACTAACTTAATTGATGAATATGGTGATGTAGACTGGCAACAGCTAGAAAATAAAACTCAGAAATTGGTGCAACAGGTTTTTGCTAACTTACTAATATTAAACGAATAGAATTCTCTTGTAAGGTAAAAGGTAATACTTCGACTTACTTCGACCCTTCGACTAGCTTAGTACAAGTCGCTTTTGTCACCAGAGGCAACAGTGAAGAACATGACGCAAAACATCACTAAAGTAGGGGTAATTCATAAATTACCCCTAGGGAAGAATCAGATTTTGGTTATCTCACGTCCATTTATTTATTTCCTATGAAATTAATTTCTGAACCATCCATACTGGTGAAAATTGAAAAGATGAAACAACGGGTGAGGTGGGGACATTCAGCTATTTTACAGCAGGGAATTGACCAAACCTCCATGGTGATAGATGACGGACAGCCAGAAAGTCCAGATTTTTCCTTTATGGTCATGGGTGATACGGGTACTAAATCCCATTCTGGACATCATCCCCAGCGCGAAGTTGCCAAAATGATGTTAAATAATGGTGATGATTGCCGCTTTGTGCTGCACACGGGCGATGTAATTTATATGGTTGGTTCTCGTGAATATTACCCAGCTAATTTTATTGAACCCTATCGAGAATTTTTGCTGGGTGGAGATTCTCCGGAAAATATTGCTTATGACAAGATGATATTTAAGTTACCGATTTTACCTGTTTTGGGCAATCATGATTACTATGATGTTCCTTTACTTTATCGGTTGCTAACGGGTCCTACCTTGCCTTTACGCCAAATGTTACGGTATAAAGATATTGAAATTGGTTGGTATGGCTCAAATCAAGGTGATGCCTATGCTAGAGCTTTTTTAGACTATTTGGCGGATATCTCCCCAGTTGATTTAGAATCTCATTTAAATCAGTATTACAACGCTCAAACTGATATGATGCGGTGTTTGCGTTACCAACCGGGCAAGTTTACTCGTTTGCCTAATCGTTATTATACTTTTTGTTACGGTGGGATTGACTTTTTTGCCTTAGATTCTAATACTTTTAATACTCCTGATCCCTTACCTAATAACCAAGCTGGAGATAGTTTCCGCAGAGAATTAGAACAACGTCATCAGCAAATTGACACGGAAGAATTACAGATTTTAGAGGAATGTAACAAACTGAATCCAGATCAAGCTGATGAAGCGGAATTACTGGCTGAACTGGGTGCTAAATTGGATCAAATCAATGAGATCAAAATTGATATTGAAAAACAATTAGCATCTCATAAAAATAGTGATGTTGATTTTGAACAGTTGACATGGTTAAAAGAAAGACTAATTGCATCTTGGCAAAATTCGGCAGTTAGGGGAAGGGTCATATTTTTTCACCATCCACCCTATGTTACAGAAGCAACTAAATGGAATCAAGGACAAACTTTAGCTGTACGTCATCGTTTACGAGAAGTTTTTGATCAAGTAGCATCAAGTTTAGGCAATATCACACCAGAACGGCAATTAGTAGATATAGTATTTAGCGGACACGCCCATTGTTTGGAACATTTGCGAACGGTGAACACAGGACACGCTGATTCTTATATTAATTATATTATATCCGGTGGTAGTGGTCGCCGTCCCCGTCCTCAACGTCCAGAAGGATCAGAATTGCTGGAAACATTTATGAGTGATGAGGATATTGTTACTCAAAAAGTTGCAGATTCGCTGTTGTATATAGGACGTAGTGGTTACGGGTTTCAGAAGAAAAAACCTTATTCTTGTGTGCGAGTGGATGTAAAAGCGGGTTTTCCTGCTAAGTTTAAGATTACACCACTAATTACAGAGTTAATTGAAGGAAAATGGTGCGATCGCTCTTTAGAAAATGTAAATATTTAGATATAGCAATCGTTCATACCCAGTCAACTTCTTTTATGTTCACTCTTCATTATCTAGGAATTAGGTAAGATTCATGGAATAGTCAACAATCAAAAATCAACAATCAAAATTGCCGAATCAAAGAGGTTTTTTTATTCATAGCATCCCAAACTATCCAGTTAACATCATTATCTAAATTATCGGCTTGATTGGTAACTTTAAAATAGAACTTTTCCCTGGTTTTCAATTGTACAGCAAAATCAGCATTTTGGGCAAAAACAACTATAAAACCTCTATCTCGTAAACAATACATTGCCCAATTTTTCAAAGATTGTTTATGGGGTTCATGGGGAATTGGTGGGTTAGTAATTACGTCTTCAATGACTTTTAAAACTTTTTCCATGTTTGCATTTAATCGGAATGACCATAAATTTACGGCAGATGGCAAGTCAATTAGGTACAAACTAAAACTGAAAACATGGCTTACGCCACGCTGTTCTATCAGACCCGCCTCCTGCACCGGTTAGTTAGGGTAGCCGTTCGCAAAGCGTGGCGTTAGCCATACCACTGCCTGCTGTATATCATAAACCCATCGGGGACATCTTCTATGTTTAAATTACTCAGATATATTACTATTTTTATAATTACTACGAGTTTGTTATTTGCTTGTCAGGGTTCAAAAATGACTCAAATGAAACGTCCCCCTTTAAAAGTCGCTTTTATCAATTTTATCGGGTATAATTCAGCCATTATTGCCCAAAAAAAAGGATTTTTTCAAGCCCAAGGGGTAGAAGTAGAACTGAAATATGATATCAAGTTTGCCCAATTGCAACAGGCTGATTTTAGTGCTGGGAAGTATGATGGTATCGGTATAACTTTAGGCAGTTTCATAGTCTTGAGTGCCAAAAATCCTGATATGCAAGCTGTGATGGTTGTGGATGAAACAAATGGGGCAGATGTGGTAGTCGCGCAACCAGATATTAAAACCGTTGCTGACTTAAAGGGAAAAAATTTGGGTACTTTACTAGGTAGTTTTAGTGAAGTTTTTGTCACTCAAATGTTAAAAACAGCGAACTTAACTAATGAAGATGTGAACTTAGTTAAGGTTGAGGCTTCAGAAATTCCCCCAAACCTGAAAAATAATACTATCCAAGGGGGACATACTTGGGAACCCTATCTTTCTGATGCTTTAAAGTCAGGGGGACATATTATATTTACCAGTAAACAAACTCCTGGGTTGATTTTGGATCTAGTAGCATTTCGGGGTAATATTATCCGCGATCGCCCCCAAGATATTCGCGCATTTGTACAAGCATGGCTACAAGCTACAACTTACTGGGAAAATAACATTGAAGAAGGAAATGCTATCATTAGTAAAGCTTTAAATATACCGATCAATAAACTTTCTTTAGAGGGAATTAAGCTCACTAATTTAGCCGAAAATCAACAATTATTTCAATTTAATAGTTCTAATTCTATTTACAAAACTGCCAAAATATATGCAGACTTTTTTATTGGTGCTGGCAACGTGACGCGCATTCCTGAGATTAAAACCCTATTTAATTCTTCCTTTTTCAACCCTCTATCTTAATTTACTGCTATGCCGCACTCGGTTTTAAACAGTATCCGCACCAGATTAATCACCTCGTTTCTTTTCGTTGCTTTGACTCCATTAGTTTTATTAACATTTATCAATAAGCAGACAACTGAACAAGCCCTAACCAATAATGCTAAACAAGCCCTATCAGCAGCAGCTAAGGAAACCAGTAACAGTATAGATGCTTTTATTGATGAAAATCTTAGTGCTGTGCGTGTTGAGGCTATTTTACCGGGTTTGGCCTGTTATTTGCGTTATCTCCGTCTGCATCCCACACATCCAGAGAATGGCCCGGAAAAACTGTTGGCGTTAAAAACATTAACTCGTTTAAGCCGGAAAGATATGTTGAATATTATTTCTTATGCTTTGTTGGATTTAAATGGTAAAAATGTTTTGGATACAAATGCACCGGATATTGGCAAAGATGAATCTAATCAAGATTATTTTCAAGAACCGATGGAAACAGGGTTATCTTTTGTGTCTACCATGAAGCAGATGCCAAATATGCCAAACATTGTTACTCTGTTTTTTAGTAGTCCAGTTCGTACTCCCGATGGCAAGATATTGGGTGTATTGCGAATTAAATATAATGCTACTGTTGTCCAGCAATTAGTAACTCAACAAACTGAACGGGCAGGGGCAAAATCTTTGGCTATTCTTTTAGATGAAAATTATATTTATTTGGCACATAGTGCTGCACCTAACTTAGTTTTTAAATCAATTGTTGCTTTACCTGGCAATGTGATTCATAAAATGCAACGAGAAGGGCATTTAACTAATTTTTTAGCCCCAGGAATGGCTACCAATGAATTAAAAATTAAGGAAGCCTTGGATCATAAACAATCCTATCTGGTAGAATCTTTAGCATCTAGAGGTAATCAGTCTAATTTAATAGCGATCGCTCATTTAAAATATAAATCATGGTCTGTGTTATTTGCCCAACCTATTGATGTGGCCTTAGCACCTGTAAAAAAACAAATTCATAACGCAATATTTATATTTATATTTATTGTTGGAGTAGTGACAATTATCGCTTTTATAATTGGACAAATACTCACTAAACCCATCATTTATCTTACTAATGTAGTTTCCCAATTTACCGCAGGTAACTTAGACATCCGCGCTACAACTATTTCAAAAGATGAAATTGGGCAACTGGCTAAATCATTTAATAAGATGGCATTGGAGTTACAAACATCTTTGGAAACCTTAGAAAATCGGGTACAGGAACGCACCACAGAGTTAGCAATTGCTAAAGAAAACGCAGAAGTGGCAAATCAAGCCAAAAGTGCTTTTATTGCCAATATGAGCCACGAATTGCGCTCTCCTTTAAATGCCGTGCTTGGTTTTTCCCAATTAATGTTACGCTCCCATCATCTACCATCTGATCAATATCAAAATATAAATATCATTTACCATAGTGGGGAATATTTACTCTCATTAATTAATAATATTCTGGATTTATCAAAAATAGAAGCAGGTAAAACTACTTTTTACCCTACGGATTTTGATTTTTATAAATTGCTAGATGACCTAGAATATATGTTACATTTAAAAGCACGTAATCAAGGTCTAAATTTAATATTTAAAATCAGTGAAAATGTTCCTCGCTATATTTGTAATGATGCTGTGAAACTTCGGCAAGTATTACTAAATTTAATTACTAATTCTCTCAAATTTACCCGTGAAGGAGAGATTGTTTTAACGGTAAATAATAGTAGCCAAGAAACAATGGATATTTTAAATCTTGATTTTCAAGTTCGTGATACAGGTATAGGTATTGCCCCATCAGAATTACCTCAACTATTTACAGCTTTTTATCAAACAAAATCAGGAAAAGATTCTCAAGAAGGAACAGGTTTAGGTTTAGCAATTAGTAAAAAGTTTGTCCAGTTAATGGGCGGTGATATTTCTGTAGAGAGTGAATTAGGAAAAGGGACAACTTTTAAATTTTCTATTCAAGCAAAATTAAGCCCAAAAAATAATAGTAATCTCATCAAAAAACCTGCACAAATTTTAGAACTTGCACCAAATCAACCCACATATAAACTATTAACAGTAGATGATAAACCTATTCATCGTCAATTATTAATTAAACTTTTAGAACCCTTGGGTTTTGAAATTAAAGAAGCTAGTAATGGTCAAGAAGCTATCACTATTTGGGATAATTGGGAACCCCACCTCATTTTGATGGATATGAGAATGCCTGTAATGGATGGTTACGCAGCTATTAAGTATATTAAATCTACCACCAAAGGCAATGCTACCCCTGTCATCGCTATCACTGCAAGTGCTTTAGAAGAAGAAAAAGCCATTGTCCTTTCCTGTGGATGTGATGATTTGATTCATAAACCTTTTACTGATCATACAATTTTTGATACCTTAGCTAAACATTTGGGTGTTAAATATGTTTATAAAGAAATATTAATAGATAACATTAGAGCTACTGATAGCCCCGTGTGTCGTCAAATTCCCTCGGAAAATGTGCTTAAATCGGAAGATTTAAGGATTATGTCTAATGAATGGCTTTTCCAACTATATACAGCATCACTAGAAGCAAATCTTAATCTAGTGCTACCATTAATTAAAGACATTCCCCAAACAGAAACGGTTTTAATTCAATCCTTAACTGAACTGATCAGCCAATCTAAATTTGAACAAATTATTGAGTTAGTAGAATCTTTGATGGATTATAAAGATGATGAATTACACATAAATCATCTGTAAGGGTGAACCGTTTGGACAGAAAATCAATGGTTTCACCGATAGGTTATCGCCCGAATGCTTATCCCCTACTAAAATATTGAGAATAACATAATTAATTATGAATCCTAATCCTAATGCAGAAAATAAAGGCACTATTCTTTTAGTTGATGATATTCCTGAAAACTTACAATTATTAAGCGAGATATTACTTACATATAACTACATTGTCCGCCGAGTTACTAGTGGTAAAATGGCACTAAAAACTGTCAAAATAAAGCCACCAGATGTAATTCTCCTAGATATTAAAATGCCAGAAATGGACGGTTATGAAGTTTGTCAAGCACTTAAAGCCGATCCATATCTGTGTGATATCCCCGTAATTTTTGTGAGTGCTTTAGATGAAGTATTTGATAAAGTCAAAGCTTTTGAATCTGGGGGAGTAGATTACATTACAAAACCATTTCATCTGGAAGAAGTATTAGCACGTTTAGAAAATCAACTCACAATTCAAAGGCAGAAAAAAGCACTGAAAGAGGAAATTATTAAACGCCAGGAGTCAGAAACCAAATTTGCAAATATTTTTCATCATAGTCCTGATCCCGTTTGGATTTCTACCTTACCAGAAGGCCGTTTTGTCAATGTCAATGATAGGTTATGCCAGTTTTTAGGTGCTACCCGTGAAGAACTATTAGATAAAACCTGTCTAGAATTGGGAATTTGGGATAATGTGCAGGATTTAAACTACTTTCAACAAACCATAATTCAACAGGGAATAATCCAAAATTTTGAAGTTATAATTCATACAAAATCAAGAGAAGTTAAGAATGTTTTACTGTCTGCTAAAGCGGAAAACATGAATGATGAAATTTATATAATTAGTGTGGTTCAAGATATTACCACTCTCAAACTCACAGAAAAAATTTTAGCAGAACAAAGGCGGATGCTTTCGACTTTAATTAGTAATCTACCGGGGATGGTATATCGCCGTTTAAATGACGAAAATTGGACGATGAAATTTGTGAGTGAAGGCTGTAAATTAGTTACCGGTTATGATTCATCGGAATTACAAAATAATCAAGTTATCTCCTATGGTAATCTGATTTATCCTGAAGATAAAGATTCGGTTCGCATAAAATTTCAGCAGTCTTTAGAGACAAAAACACCTTACAAAAATGAATATCGCATTATTGATAATGAAGGTAAAATTCGCTGGGTTTATGAACAAGCACAAGGTAACTATACCCCAGACGGAACTTTATTAACAATTGAAGGTTTTATACAAGATATTAGTGAACAGCAAACGGCACTTTATGAACGTCAATTAGCTGATAGATTGAACTATTGACACAGGAATAGATATATACTCATGACATCCGATTTTATCAATGTTTTAGCACAAGCGGCTAATGCTTACCAAGAAGGAACAAAACTACCAGAAGGCCAAATAGTTGTTAATGCTTTATTAGCAGCAGAAACCCATACCAAAAATGAAAAAATTAATTATAATTTTTCTGATTTAAATGGTAAATGGCGGTTATGTTTTGCTACGGGAACTAAAAAAGTGAGAAAAAAGGGAGGAATAATTTTAAAAGCCGGAAGATATCTGCCAAAATTCTTAAATATTTATTTGGCATTTTCTGAAAATTTAGGAAAAAGTCACAGGGGAGAAATTAGTAATCAAGTTCAGTTAGGCTCTATTTTGCTCAAATTAACAGGGTTCACGAAATGTTTGGGTAAAAAGAACATTTTAGCTTTTGATTTTTTACAAATGCAGTTAAGCTTTTTAAATAAAATCATTTTTAATAAGCCTATTTCTTCTGGTAAAAATAGTGAAAATTTATCAGAAAGTTTTTATGAAAAACCCATAGCTAAATTACCTTTTTTCGTTTTCTTTTTAATTACGGAAAATATGATTGCTGCTAGGGGAAAAGGAGGTGGTTTAGCATTATGGTTTAAGGAAAATTAAGAAATTGACTCCTCCTATACTGTTTCTTCCTCTATTTCATACCCATGAGCTAATTTTTCCATAGCACCATCAATTAAATCTAAACCTTGTTGTACAGTTTCCATTAAACTTAATTTACCCCGTAAATCAGCAGCACCCATAAAGCCTTTAGCATACCAAGTCATGTGTTTACGAGCTTGACGTACCCCCCTATCTCCTTTGTATTCCCATAAAGCAAAAAGATGCTCTCTAGCACATTCTAAACGTTGAATTGGGTTAGGGGGTGGTAATAATTCTCCTGTTTTTAAAAAGTGATCAACTTCACCAACTAAAAACGGATAACCTAAAGTTCCGCGAGAACACATTACCCCATCTGCACCAGTTTGTTCTAAACATTTTACCGCAGCTTCCACAGAAAAAATATCCCCGTTACCAATGACAGGAATTAATAAAATTTCTTTTACTTTTGCTATCCATTCCCAGCGTGCATTACCGTTATAACCTTGGGAACGAGTGCGTCCATGCACAGTAATCATTTTCGCTCCTGCATCTTCCATTCTTTTAGCAAAATCAAGAATTGTAATTTCATTTTCATTCCAACCAATGCGGGTTTTGACAGTGACAGGAACATCTACCGCTTTTACTACTTCTCGTACAATTGCTTCAGCAATTTCTGGTTGACGTAATAAGGAAGAACCGCCACCATTTTTAGTAATTTTATTAACAGGACATCCCATATTAATATCAACAGTATCCGCACCTTCCGCAACCGCTTTTATCGCTGCTTCTGCTAAAAAATCGGGACGACAATCAAATAATTGAATACTAATTGGACGTTCGTTAGGATCTACCTCCATGATTTTTGGTAATTGGTTAATATAGTGTAAACCCGTTGCATTTACCATTTCTGTATACATCATGGAGTCTGGTGCATAACGACGCACCAACCGCCGAAACACCAAATCAGTTACTCCTGATAAGGGAGACTGTAAAACACGGCTTTTAACTTCAAATGAACCGATTTTTAGAGGTGTGGAAAGTCTAGCTTGGAGTTCAGGAGCAAGGGAAATCATGGTGATAAGTAAATATAATGGTTAATTGGGGAATCGAAGTCTGATCAGTGGTAGTTAATAGGAATGTGGATTATTAACCTAGTAAATCCTAATGGGTATAAAATAAGATGAATATAAAAAATAGTGAACATAAAGACCGTCTGCTTGTTTCTTACCTCTTATGTGGGGCTGGTTTTTTAGGAATAGGCGGGTTACATCGCTTATACAATGGTAAAACTGTTACTGGTTTATTATGGTTCTTTACCTGTGGTTTCTTTTACTTGGGACAAATCTATGATTTATTAATCATACCTAATATGGTGGAGGAATATGAACAAAAATTGCTGCTAAAAGCAGGTATATCACCTTTGGGTGTACCCATGAATGAACGGATATTTATTTCCCAAGTCCACAAACTGGCGGAGAAACCAATGATTGTTAAACTAATAGAAGCCGCTGAAGCTAAAGGTGGTAGTTTAACTGTAACTCAAGGTGTCAAGGCGACAGGAATGAGCTTTGCAGAAGTCGAAGCTGCACTTCAAGAAATGCTCAAATCAAATCATGTCAGAATTGGTAATGACCCCATTTCTGGAGTCGTGACCTATTATTTTGATGAATTGTAACAATCAAAAATAGCATCTTTAATCAATTACCACCAGATGTCTAATAGAGAACAATTAGAAAAAAGAAATTTTGACACTCAATAAAAACCTGTTTTGGGTTTATCCTATATTCGGTTTTAGAATGGAACAAGTTAGACAATATACTCTAACTTTTCTCAGGATCACCATCAGTTCAAGTGTCTAAATCCGTTTTCACTGAAGAATACAATCAGTTCCGCAAAATGCTGATAGATGCTCGCAAAGCTGCTAACTTTACTCAAGCAGAGCTATCAGCCAAATTAGAGCGTCCACAATCCTACGTTTCAAAGTATGAACGTGGGGAGCGTCGTCTTGACTTGATTGAATTTTTACAGTTGGCTCAAGTTTTGGAAATAGACCCATTGACTTTTGTTGAAAATTTGCTGACATACAAGCAAGAGAGGTAGTTATTTTAATTCAAATTACTGATTTTAATGCCGCTAGTACTGTTATTAGTACCCATTATAATACAGAGTGGAATGAGATTGAAACTGTGTTAACTAGAATGCCTTTACATATTAAGGCTTCAAGTCAAGCAAACAAACAGGGAAAACCTATTTTCGATCCAATAGGAACGAATTTATACATTGAGAATTACCTAAATAAATTGGGATGGAATCTACTGCCAATTCCTACTCAATACGGATTTTTTGGTAAAGGGATTGATCTTGCTAAAGCAGAATTAATTCTTGAAAATCAGTTTTCTAACTACCCATTTTTGCTCAATAATACAGCAAGAGTAGAGTTTTTCTTTCAAAAAGGTATTCAATTAGGAGGACAGTCTATCAAGCTTATGATTATAATTACCAAATCACAAATATTTCCTTCTTCCAATAGTTCCCTGTACTATGAGCAAGCTGTTCAACAGTTATCAGCCCTAGATGAAATCAAATTGTTTAAAATACCAATTAGAGTTGTCGGCTTATTTGAACATATAAATACAACTGCATCCGCTATTTGGTCAGAATATGAAAAGAAAACTGCTAGAAATATTGTCACTCAAAATCAATGTGAATACCAAATAAAATCAGGCAATAAAAATTATCAGTATAAATTTGATTTGGTATGACTACTAATGTGAGTATATTACAGATAAATAGGTAACACAACAAAGGTTAAATCAAATATTTAACCTTTTTGATTCCTAAGTCATGACTCTTTAATCATACTGTATTAAATCCATAATTTCAGTTCCACCTGTTCAATCTGCTCTACTTCTTTAACTATTTTAGGTTGCAACTGTGTTTTCTTTCCAGTTCCATTCAGTTTTGGATCTATGGGAACTTCTTCATTTCGTAAACCAGCAGCAAAAGCTGTTTCTTCATATATTAATCTATCTTCCATTTCTTGTAAGTGATATTCTTCTGGATAAATTTTTGCTTTACTGCGTTCTGAAGCTTTATTTCCTATTTGTAAATCAAATCTAAATTTTTCGATAGGTTCACCAGTTTTATCAACATAATCACGCAATGTTTTTAAATTGGGAAAATATCCATTTTCATCTGGTTTACCAATGAGACGACGTAGTGCAACTTCATGATATTTTGGTTCAATTTCTGTGCCTATAAAATGGCGTTCATAATCTCTAGCTACTACTGCTACAGTACCAGTACCCATATAAGGATCTAACACAATATCATTTTTGTTAGTTGTAGCTAAGATAATTCTAGCTACTAGATCTTCTGGAAATTGACAGGGGTGTATAGTTTGTTCTTCATGGTTGTGTTTAACATTGCGAAACATCCAAATATCACCAGGATTTTTACCATCTGGATTACATGAAAGTTCACCTTTACGATTTCCTCGAAAATGCTTCTTATTCTGATATTTTTGGGGAACTCTAATTGCATCTAAATTAAATTTATAATTATCAGATTTACTAAACCAAAGAATTGTTTCATGTCTACAAGAAAATTTCTTTCGAGCGTGTAGTCCATGTTGTCTAGCCCAAATAATACGATTACGGGGAATTAAATTACAAGATTCAAGAATGGGAAAAAAACGAATATCTAAAGGAATCAACATTCCTTTATCAGCAAAAGCTCCAACCTGCCAAAATAATGAACCTGTTTTTTTAAGAATCCTAGTACATTCTCTTAATACTAATGTTTGTTCCTTCAAATAAATATCAAGAGCTTGTTTAGATTCATATTCTTTACCTAAATTATAGGGAGGTGAAGATACAACTAAATCTACACTTTCATCTGGTAATTTACAGAGTATTTGTAAGGAATCTTCTAAGATTATTTGATCTACAGGTATATCCTCTGGGTTAATCTTCACTTTTGTATTGACCTCATAACCAATTGTCAACAATCATAATAACCTATATTGGGTTATATGACAATTTTGTAGGACTTACGCACAAGTCACGGAAAAATGAACGACAAAGAAAAGTTCGCGTAGCGTCCCGAATGGATAGGAATAAGACACAAAGCAAAGAGGGTTTGGTAGCGATTCTCCGTAAGTTTTGACCATAAAGGAGACGGAAAAGCTAAAATTCTTCTGCTCAATTATCTAAAAATAGGTAACGACCCCATTTCTGAAGTCGTTACTTATAATTTCATTAACTAATTTCTACCTAGCCATTTTTGACCATTTAAGCGATATACTAACCGAGATACTAATAAATCTAGGGTAATTTTTCGCTCATCAATTAAAAATGATTCTAAGGTACTGGGTTTTTTGCCTTCATTACAGGAAAAACCTTTTTTCCCTTGAATATTTTCTTCCGGGAAATATACGTTAAACTGGCGCTGTCCTTCTTGCCAAGAACCCACAACTTGCCAACATTCTTCTGCTGAGTTAAAACCAATAATGGAATATTTTTGTTTGGCAAAAGTCAGTTTCACATCTGGTACACCTTCTTTTGTAATTGCTTCTTGCAGTGCTGGGAGGTAGTGCTGCTGCATAAACTCTTGAAAGGGTTTATCTTCCAAAGCTGGGGGTTTTTCCTTTTTGGCGGCTTTAGCTGCGGGTTCTTCGCTTGCTGCCGGAGTTTTAGTAGTTTCTTCTGCCATTGCTCATTTTGGGGTAGTCAGTTACTTTTATTTTGACACACCAGAGCATAGCTACAACTATTTATATATAAGGATTATCTGATACTTTCTATCTATTTTAGGCTGGTAATGGGTGATTGGTAACAGGTAATCCTATGATGAAAATGCAATGTTAGCGTAAAGTTAACAGCGTTTATTATGGATTTAAGTATAATTGACAATCCCAAGACAGATTAACAACTAAATATTGAAAAATTCAAGCTGCTATAAAATAAAAAAAGGGTGAAAATATTTTTCACCCCTACATCCAAAAGGTTGACGACTGATAACTGATAGCTATTAACCACCAGCAACAGCAGGAACAATACTCACTTCATCACCATCTTTTAAAGGGGTATCTGTATTTTGTAAAAAGCGGATGTCTTCACTGTTGACATAGAAATTCAAGAACCGTAAAGGTTCTCCTTCAGGCTTACGCAAACGCCCTTTAATCGCAGGATAGATTTCTTCTAGGGAATCAAATAATTGAGAAATATTACTAGCACTACATTGTAGTACAGCTTGCTCGTTTGTAAACTTCTGTAGAACGGTGGGAACTAAAACTGTTACGGCCATTGTTTAAGCGTGAATTGTTAGTGACTAATTTGTTTGTTAGGAATTTAGCATTACTAAATCCCTAAAGTTATGTGGTGAAATAATTAAACTAGAACTTGTTGCCATTCTAAGCGATCAAGTGTGCGGGATCTTTCTAAAGCTCGTTCAAAACTATCTAGCTTGGCATCAATTGTTAAAGGTTCGCCAATGTAGCCTTGAATTGCTTCCTGGGTTTTTAAACCATTACCAGTGATGTAAACAACTGTAGTTTCATCGGGATCAATTTTGCCAGCTTCGACTAATTTTTTCAGCACCGCAATGGTTGTACCGCCGGCGGTTTCGGTAAAAATGCCCTCAGTTTCTGCTAATAGCTTGATACCTTCGATAATCTCTGCATCATTAACTGATTCAATATTACCGTTGGTTTTTTGGGCTATTTCTACAGCATATACTCCATCCGCAGGGTTGCCAATAGCAATTGATTTTGCTATGGTGTTGGGTTTTACTGGTTGAATAAAGTCTCTACCTTCTTTAAATGCGGTAGCGATAGGGGAACAACCTTCCGCTTGTGCGCCACTAAAACGGACTTTTTTACCTTCTACTAAACCAACTTCTGTAAACTCTTGGAAGCCTTTATAAATTTTGGTGAATAAAGAACCAGATGCCAAAGGTGCAACTATATGATCTGGTAGTTCCCAACCTAGTTGTTCTGCAACTTCAAAGCCTAATGTTTTAGAACCTTCGGAGTAGTAGGGACGCAGGTTAATATTGACGAAACCCCAACCGTGTGTATTAGCTACTTCTGAGCAAAGACGATTCACTTGATCATAGTTGCCTTTGACAGCCATGAGGGTAGGACTGTAAATTAAACTACCTAATACTTTACCAGCTTCTAAATCCGAGGGAATGAATACACAGCAATCTAAACCAGCATAGGCGGCGATCGCTGCGGTAGAATTTGCTAGGTTGCCGGTACTAGCACAGGAAACGGTAGTAAAGCCTAATTCTCTCGCTCTGCTGAGTGCAACTGACACCACCCGATCCTTAAAGCTCAGGGTGGGCATATTTACAGCATCATTTTTAATATAAAGTTTATTTAGACCCAGGCGACGGGCAAGACGGTGAGAACGTACCAAGGGAGTCATCCCTGTACCGACATCTATATAATTATCTGTAGCAACGGGTAAAAAGTGACGGTAGCGCCAAATAGAATTGGGACCAGCTTCTATAGTTTCTCTACTAACTAAGCTTTTGAGTACATTGTAATCATATTTAACTTCTAGGGGTCCAAAACACAACTCACATACATGAGTGGCTTGAAGTTCGTATTCTGCACCACACTCTTTACACTTCAAAGCCTTGAGAATAGATGCATTAGCTTGGTTGAGGTTTGTAATTGCCTGAGTCATAATTTCCCTTTCCCTGGATGTCCGTCAACTTTGAAATGATAGTAGCACGAGGTAAAATCAACGTCAAACATACCCGACTATTTTTATCGGGTTTAACTACTCGATTAGCGATATCTGGTTTTTCAAGTTGTGATGAATGGTTCATTTAATTTAAAGATCATGCAATAAAGACAATAATTATATGAGGATATTTCATTTATATAGGTAGAACAGGAATAAAAAATTTATGTATTCCTATATCAGGAACACCTATTAACTCCTATGGGTTTATCTGCTTTAAAGCTACCGTTAATAGGTAAGCTTCATATTTCCTTTCCTCAATATGAAGTTTGTCTCTGACATATCTGAAAATTACCATAAGTTTTAAAAAACCGATCTACAACCTTGAAATTCTGCAATAAATCATAGATAATACAATGTAACAACCAAATAAACCTTAGCACTCATAGGGGTTGAGTGCTAAAATCTCACCCCATATTGAAACTGATGTAGTAGGCAGAAATTCTACTTTTTTAGATGTAGTTAACGGATTTTTCCTTAATAGTTTTTTGCCCCAAACAGAGGTTTATTGGCAATAGATGAATTCATGAGGAGGATTAGAATGATTAAATACAGTTTCAATTTAATAGGCGTGTCTCCTATTCTACATTTTTTTAACCACCAACAACGGACTTTAGTAAAACCAGAACACCGGGGTATAGAATATCTAGGAACTCACATTTGTACCTTAGATGCGTTTTTAGCATCTGTAGAACCACTACCGATAAAATGGGGTTGGAACTTAGATCAAGTAGTAGATACAGTAATTGAGTTTTGGTTAAATAATGCTGAGAGTATTGACTATTGGAAATCTCGCTTAAAAGATGCCGGACATGATAGCCTACTTGTAGCTAGAGTTGCAGATATGAAATCTTTATCAGGGGAATTTGAATCACTATTGGGGAAAAACTTGTAAACCTAACCCTCATTCTCTAAAATTTTGAGAATCTTCAAATACAAGTTTTCTACTTTCCGCGCTGCTACCTCACTACTAGCAGCATAGTGATTTAACCCAGGAGAACCATTTACTTCAATCAAAGTATAATCTATTATAGGACTGGTTATATCATCGGCGAGAATATCCACCCCTGCTAATCTCAGTCCTATATCTTTAGTAATATTAATTGCTAACTTTTGAAAGTCAGGATGAATGTTTTCAGAAAAATCTACTGCTTCACCACCACTAGATAAATTCGCACTATCCAACAAATAAATAATATCATTTGCTGGAATGACACTATCCAAATTGAGATTTTGGGTTTGTAATTTTTGAGAAATCCGAAAATCATCAAATTTGATAATGTTCGTTCTCCCCATCTTCATAAATTTTTCTTGTTTTTGTTGTAGCAACTCTAAAATATTAGATTTACCATCACCTACAATAAACAGAGGAATTCTTTGATAAGCAGCAATAATTTCATTATCTAAAACCAGAATTCTATAGTCATTACCACTATAAAATTTTTCTACAATCAAACCTGGTTTGATTTGGAATATTTTCTTGGCTACATGATAATATTCCGCTTGATTATATACCTTGGTGACTAATACCCCTTGACTAAGATTCAAAGGTTTAACAATTACAGGAAAGCCTAGTTTTTGAGCATAATCAAATCCATCATCAATATTTCTGGGATGGGCTAATTTAGCACATAAATGATCATTAAAAAAAGTCTTTCCCTCTGTGACTCTATATCCAAACTGCTTGAGGAAAAAATTACTATATGCTTTATCTTTAGCCAATTCTGCGGAGGCAAAGCCGTTAATATTCAACTTAGCGTGGCTAAAGACCGACTTTTTACCGTTTTTAAACGTAATATGACCAACTAACTCATATTCTGGTTCAACTAAAACTACAGCACCTATTTGCAATGCTAATTTTTGGATGATAGATGTGATTGGCATTGTTATTTTCCCAGATTATCTACAAATCAGCCTGAAAATGGATCGCAAAAGTCGTAAATGTTTCTAACTTCAAAACCTCAAATCATTGAGATTAGGTACAGATGATCAGCACCTGGGCAAAATTAATTACACATTTGGGAAAACAATAGAAATCTCTGTATCTCTTGTCTGTCACCGTGGCGTAGCACCTGTCACCTTTCCTGAATATGAAATTTATTTTGCACGACTACTTACAATCTCTTTTCATATACTATGTACGTTTAAACACTAAGTTTTTCAGTAAATATTGGTTGGCATCCAATAAAACTCAAAGTTATCAGTAGAGAAGTTGTTGCACCACACCTTGACAATTTTGAAAATATGTAATAACAAGGTGGCATTAATAAAAGACGCTAGTACATCTTTGTTTCAGAGACACACTAACGCCCTTCACTCAAGTTCATACGCATAAAATAATCATGCCACAAAATACGGACTACAAAAATAGCAATTCAGAAAATCAAGCTATTGCCTACAGAAAAAGGCTGAATGGTTGGGCTATAGCTCGAATTGTTGCCGAACAGGAAAAAGTCATTGTTGCCCGGTTTCGCAGTCGTTCCGATGCAGAAGGTTATATTCAACACATCCGTCAATTAATTCCTGATGGTGTATTTGAGCTTTTCTTTGATTGTCAGCGAGAGGAAGTTGTAATTTAAACTGGCAAGAGGCAAGAGGTCTATTCTTCTCATCTCCTGTGCCAATTGCCAGACTAGACAGTAGTCAGTAGTCCATTGTGTTTGAGCAAAGCCTTGGTACTGGGTTCTCGCCCCCGGAAGGTTTTAAAGACATCCATTGGGTGCTGACTGCCACCTAAAGCTAATACTGTATCTCGGTAACGTCTGCCAATAGCTTGAATAGCGGCTTCATCTTCCAAACCAGCCTCCTCAAAAGCAGCAAAAGCATCAGCACTGAGAACTTCAGCCCATTTATAGCTATAGTATCCTGCTGCATAACCACCTTCAAAAATATGACCAAAAGCGCACAAAAAAGCATCCTCTGGTAATGGTGGTAACACGGTTGTTAACTTAGCAATCCGTTGTCGCACATCTGCTATGGTTTCCTGACCATGGGGAGAATAACGATAGTGTAATTCCAAATCAACACTACTAAAGTCCAGTTGCCGCAACATCGCTGAACCACTCATATAGTTACGTGCGGCCAACAACTTTTGGTAATAATGCTCTGGTAGTGGCTCACCAGTTTCATAGTGTTTCGCCATGCCAAACAAGGTTTTGCGGTCATAACACCAATTTTCCATAAACTGGCTCGGTAATTCCACCGCATCCCATTCAACATTATTAATACCTGCTGCTCCCAGGTAATCCACCTTTGTCATCATGTGGTGTAAGCCATGGCCAAATTCATGGAACAATGTCTCAACTTCATCAAAAGCCATCAAACTAGGATTACCGTCCACAGGTGGAGTTTGATTACAAATCAAATAAGCTACAGGTAGGCGAATTGTGGTAGTGTCATTTTCTCTAATTTTGCGCCGATGAATACAAGCATCCATCCAAGCACCACCGCGCTTTTCTGCGGGGCGACTATAAGCATCTAGGTAAAAATAGGCAATGGGTTCACCATGTTTATTAGCAATTTGGAAATAACGCACATCCTCATGCCAAGTAGAAGCTTGGCCATCAGCCGGAGTCACTGTTACACCAAAGAGCCTTTTCACCAACCCAAATAAGCCATCTAGGACTTGCGGGAGCGGAAAATAGGGACGTAACTCTTCGGAGGTAAAGGCAAATTTTTCTTCCCGTTGACGTTCAGCCCAAAAGCCAATATCCCAATGTTGTAAATTATCGGCTTCTGGTGAACCCTTCCTTTTAGCAAAGGTCTTGAGTTTTTCTAAATCTTTGACAGCAGCATCATAACTAGCTTGGCGGAGTTCTTCTAAGAGTTTTTCGACAGATTGAACATCCTTGGCCATCTTACTGGCTAAACTGAGTTCAGCAAAACTGTTAAAACCAATTAATTGAGCTAGTTCTTGTCTTAATTCTAAAATGCAGATAATTAAAGGATTATTATCTAATTCCCCAGAAGATGCACGAGTAATATAAGCTTTATAAAGTTTCTCTCGTAAATCTCTACGGGTACTGTGCTGCATGAATGGGAAATAACTGGGAAAATCTAAAGTGATATGCCAAGGACCATGTTCTGGTGTGGCATTTTCTTCTCCAGCAGCACGGGCAGCTTGGGCTGCAAGACTCAATAGGCTACTTGGTAAGCCATCAATGTCTGCCGGGGTGGTGAGAACTAAAATAAACCCTTTAGTCGCATCTAGAACATGATTAGCAAATCTAGTTGCTAGTTCTGCCAGTTCCATCTGGATAATGTTAAAACGCTCTCTATCTTCTCCTTCTAACCCCACACCAGACAACTCTGCATCTCGAATAGCAGCTTTGATAATTCTCTGTTGGGCTGAATCTAAACTTTCCCAAATCACACTATTACGAATTGTTTTAAAAGCATTGTAAATTGGTTGACTTTGTCCTAGGTTATTCATAAACTGAACCACTTGTGGCTGTACCTTTTCATAGGCAATACGTAGCTCCGGGCTGTTTTTTACACCCATTAAATGATTCAGTATTCCCCAACTCCAATTAAGTGTTTCTGTCAGCTTTTCTAGAGGTTCTACTAAGCCACTCCAAGTAGGCTCTATATTTGTTTCTAAACGAGCTAAGTCTTTTTCCAGTTCTGCTAACAGATGACTAAATGCTGGTTCGACTTGTTCTGGTTTAATATCGGTAAATGGAGGTAGTCCACAGCCTTGAAGTAGAGGATTCTGATAAATAGTAGCAGTTGCACGCATGGTAGTGAGTTAATAGCCGATTAATTAGGGAGGAAAAATGATTTTTCTTTATAAGAAAATAAGCCATTGCGGCGTTTGTATCTCTATGAAGGTACGATCCACAACTACATTTATGGGTACGAGTTGATAGAGACTTTATAAATAGAATGCAAAAGCAAGAATTTAGGAGTTTAAGCTTAATTAAATATGGGTTAATACGTCAAAAATTTTCACTCCAGTTCTATTTTGAAATTAAATTATATAGACACATTATTTTAATAGCATAGTTTACGTTAGTTAAAAATAATAATTTTTACCAATAATTTTCCGAACCATTACTTTTATTTTGGCGATTTTTGTGAACATAATTCAGGATAATCAATTTTAGCCACTTAAATCAAAGTTATGAAATTTTTACTTTCTGTATTGCTTACACCTACAATTCTGTTATTGAGTTCGAGTCATGTATTAGCAGCAATTAAAACTAAAACTATTGAATATAAACAAGGTAATACTGTATTAGAAGGATATCTTGCTTATGATGATGCAATTAAAATTAAACGTCCCGGGGTATTAGTAGTTCATGAATGGAATGGTTTACAGTCCTATGCGAGAAAACGCACTGAACAGTTAGCCAAGTTAGGATATGTGGCTTTTGCCGCCGATATCTATGGTAAAGGAATTAGACCAAAAAACATAGAAGAATCAGGCAAACAAGCAACTATTTATCGCCAAGACCGAAAATTACTCCGTGAACGAGTTAAAGCTGCTTTACAAGTTTTACAAAAGTATCCCCTAACAGACTCTAAACGCATTGCTGCCATTGGTTACTGTTTTGGTGGTGGTACAGTCTTAGAACTAGCGCGAAGTGGTGTAAATATTAGTGGTGTAGTCAGTTTTCATGGTAATCTCGATACATCTAATCCTAACGATGCAAAAAATATTAAGGCGAAGGTATTAGTATTGCATGGTGCTGATGATCCCTATGTCCCAGAAGAGCAAGTACAAGGTTTTGCCAGAGAAATGCGTCTCGGTAATGTAGACTGGCAATTAATATCCTATGGCGGTGTGCTTCATTCTTTTACCAACCCAGAGGCCAAAAATAATCCTAAAGGCGCTCTCTATAATCCAATAGCAGATCAGCGTTCTTGGCAAGCTATGCGGCAGTTTTTTGCAGAAATTTTCGGTAAGTAATATAGCAGGAGTCAGGAGGGAGAAGAAAGAAAAATTTCTCTTGTTACCTGTCAAGTGTCACCGTTCGGCTGACACTCACGGTGAAGCCTATCACCTGTCAACTGTTACCTAAAAATTATGTCTAATCTTCCACCACTAAATACGCAAACAATTTGGGCAATTATTAACGATAGAATTGATGATGATACTGTCAAGAAATTATTGTGGTATCACCTGGGTTATCGTTATGATCCCATTACAGACAGATGGACTAATAGTGAAGTAGCACTAGAATGGCGAGATGAATATCCACAACCACCGGATTTTATTGATTCTCGTCCGGCAATTATGAAATTAACCCGTTCTATTCCTCCGGAAAATAAACAACTACTCAAAGAAAAACTCGGTTTTAAGGGTTACAAAATTGGTGAATTTGGACCTCGACAAACTCGCAGAGCTACATCCGCAAATTGGTTATTAAGTTATATGTTAATCACCACCGGTAAAATTGAGTAATTTTGCAAAATATAGCCACTATCCAAAAATATCCCTGACTTGTTTGAGGTTGGGGATATCACCCTTTATATCTATATGTTATGGAAACAACACGGATTTCGCTTGTATTTTCCTGAAAAAATGTGTATATTAATATATTCGACCCTTGCATATAGTAATCTAATCTGAGTTTGTGCAACCTGTTTTTTAGACAAACTACTTTAGGCTTAAAAAGAATAAAAAACGTTTTCACAGATATTTTACGATTACTACCGTATAACACAAATCCAGAGATTTCTGCCATGATCCACAAACTAATTAACACTAACATTAAGAGTTCTCATGTTTTATTAACTCCTAATGAAGTGAAAGCAAAATTACCTTTAACCAAAACTGCTGAAAATACAATTTTAAAATTCAGACAAGAAATAGAAAATATTCTAGATTTTCAAGATCGGCGTAAATTTATTGTAGTTGGGCCTTGTTCAATTCATGATCCGAAAGCAGCAATAGAATATGGAGAAAAATTGCAAGCTTTAGCAGAAAAAGTCAAGGATAAACTACTCTTAATTATGCGGGTTTATTTTGAAAAGCCCAGAACTACTGTAGGCTGGAAAGGATTAATTAATGATCCAGAAATGGATGATTCTTTTAATGTAGAAAAAGGGATATTAATTGCTAGAAGCTTATTATTAAAGTTGACAGAATTAGGATTACCAACTGCTACAGAAGCACTTGATCCTATTATCCCTCAATATATCAGTGAATTAGTCTCTTGGTCAGCCATTGGCGCAAGAACAACAGAATCACAAACACACCGAGAAATGGCTAGTGGTTTATCTATGCCTGTGGGTTTTAAAAATGGTACAGATGGTAATATTCAAGTAGCTGTAAATGCCCTCAAATCAGCAAAAACTCCCCATAATTTCCTGGGTATTAATCAAAAGGGACAAGTGAGTGTATTTCAAACTAGGGGAAATGCTCATGGTCATGTAATTTTGCGGGGAGGAAATCAGCCTAATTTTGAGGCAGATAATATCAAATTAGTGGAAGAACAATTAAAAGCTGCTAACTTATCACCGAGAATAGTTGTTGATTGTAGTCATGGTAACACCAATAAAGATTACAGATTACAATCTACTGTTTTTGAGAATATTATTCAGCAAATAGTAGATGGTAATAGTTCCATTGTAGGAACGATGCTAGAATCGAATTTATATGAAGGTAGTCAACCGATTACAGGAAATCGTGAAGACTTAAAATATGGTGTTTCCGTGACTGATAAATGTATCAGCTGGGAAGAAACAGAAAGAATTATTTTAGCTGCTCACGCTAAATTATAGCAGTAGGGGCGGGAAACCCCGCCCATCTGGGATCTTCCTGACCAGGACGGACTATGTACATATGTAAACGGGATTGGTGCGGATCGAACGCACGGCCTAGCGCTTAGGAGGCGCTCGCTCTATCCAACTGAGCTACAACCCCAAAAATCAACAAAATATTATCATAGCAGTATTTTTAGTGAGACTGCCAGGGTTGATCCCAATCATAACCACCAATTTCTAACCCGCAAAGATGACTACTGGCATTGAGGATAACTTTAGACTTGCCGCCATTTAGTTCTCGTAATTCTAAATTTAGTGTTCCTTGCATTGTATCTCGACAACAGAAGGCTAAACCATTGGTTGTCGGTGCGCGGAGGGGAGTCCCTGGTAGATTGGTAGTTCCTATAAGCTCAACTTCGTAATTTAGGTTTTTGGCTTGCATTTGCCATCTACCCCAAGGCTGAATTTGCCATTTTACTTCTGAGTTCCAGGGGACAAATTCATAAAATTTGCCCCGGTGGTGAATACCAATCATGGCAACTGATTCCATCCACCATAATACACCACGTCTGCCACCACCGGCGGTTAAAGCTAGGTCAGGTTCGTTGATAAAAGAATTGCAATTTAGCCAAAACCATTTTTGCGGAAATGCACCACCCCAATTTTTTTCTGCGTATGCTGGGGCGTTGTTAAATTCATAAATTTTACCATGCCAATTTATCCAACCGCTGGCTAAACCATGAGCCATTAAAACTTGCCAACCTGGTTCAAATATCTGGGAAAATGATAGCCAGCCGGCAGTTGATTGCTGAAAACTGTTATCATTGCCCCAAGCGTATACAGGTTTAATTTCATACTCCCATCGGCAATAATTACCAGTGGCAGGATCGGTGATGATACCTTGGTTTAGGGTGGCTGTGGCTTGATAACCTTCTTGGATATGGTGACTAAATTCACTGGGAATAAGATACAAAGGAGAAACTTGTAGGTTGGTTTTTCCCCAATGCCCTAATCCTAAAACATCCCGACTCGCCCAAAATTTTTTGACATCAGGAAAGGTGCGACAAAGGTACTCATCATTTATGCCCAGAATTTGGGCTGCACCCCCACTGTAAGGCTGATTACCGATGGGATCTTCGATGGAGTACATGAAGGCGATGGTTTGCCCAATTTCTGGCAATGTGACGCGGTAATACCAACCTTCAAAGAAGCGCCGACTACTACCATCCCAATGATAGCCACTATGGGGTGTTTGGGTGAAATTAAAAATATTTTGGGGAATACTCAGCATAGATGGGGTATTTTGGGTTATTTTTGATTATGTGCGTTGCCTGTGGTGAGCGATCGCTAAGGTAATTAACACTCTTGTTGCACATGATCAATATTTATGACTATTTAGTGGCATAGGCAACCCGCAAACTTTGAATTAAGATGATTAAAGAGGCGATCGCCATCAAGAAACCCCAAAACCAATAAGGTAAAAACAAATATCGCTGCATTTGTCCTGTATCGGATAATCCCAAAGGACCCGCAGTATAACTAAATAAATAATCAAGTTGATGATAGGTACTTACACAAGCTTGTACACCCAAAAACTGAATCACAAACCCTTGCAACCATAGAGGTGTTTTTAATGCAACTCCCAATATTATTAAACCTAACAGGGGAATGGCCACTAAACCAAACCAAGAACGCACCCAAATTAATGTAGATAACAGTAAAAACCCACCTAAAATTTTTAAACTCCAGGAAGCGGTTTTCAAGCTGCGAGCAGCAAGAATTAAGCTGGCACCGGCAATAGGTGGCCCCATAGGACCCGAAGCAGCAACTAATCCCATACCCAGATATCCCCAGGTTCTACTTAAAGTATAATGAGCTACACCAGAACCATTACTAAAAATTTCTAATTTTTGAAACTGTCCCCCCAACATCAAGACCATCAAGCCATGACCCATTTCATGAAACCAAGTTGCTAGAATAGAAAATGGGTATAAAATATAATTTCCTATGGGTATTTGCCAAATAACTACTGTGATGATAGCTGCTGCTACTAACCAGGTTAACCCCATTTGTTCTAATTCTGCTGGAGTTTCTGGAGTAAATAGGGACTTAATATTGTGATTTGGTTCTCTCATTAGTAACTATCCTTGCAGTAATTACACTAATTATCAGAGTATTCTTTAATCCATATTAATTGACTTTTATCAAAATTAGTAAAATTCTTCTAAAAATTAACGTCTTTTTGGCAAACTAAGCAGTACACTAACTAAATATAGAACTTACGCAACTGGCATATTGGTAGGGTGTGGTTCGGCAAGCTCACCAACCACGTCAGACAGCATAAATTACGTAAATCACCAAATTGTTGATATCTGACGCACCCTACAACAGATTTTTTGGTGTGACACTTGCGTAATTCCTAAATAGTTAATTTGCATTATTAATGACAATGACTAGAAATATATTATTTACCAACCACAAACAGCCCCTATTTTTAGCAATTTTTAGCCTGGCAATATCTTCTTTTTTACCTATTCTTCCGTCAAAAGCTGAAAATATTCCCTTACCTTCTAATGCACCTTTAGAATTAGAATTACTGAGCCAACCTAAAGATAATATTATCACAGCGAAAACGATTCATCCTCAAAAATTGACAGTTCCTAGTTTATGGTGGGCTAAGGAAAATTCAGAAACCAAACTTTTAGATAATTGGATAGCTTACCCATCAACAACAAAAGAACCACCAAGAGTAGATTTAATTGTTAACCAGCAAATTTGGAGTTTATTAGATTATGTAGAAAGATATGTGTTTGTTAATCGTTTAGGAACTATGGCCAGTAAGTTAGGTTATAATATCCGTATCTTTGACTATCAACAAGAACGTTTAGCCACTTACACCTGTAACTTTACTAATACCAAAAGTCCCTCTGCTTGTAGTATTCAGATGAATAATCAAAGTAAAGTTTGGTTACGTTCTCCTACTCCTGCTCTTTGAGTAAATTAATTTAACGATCACCAGTTGCATAACTCATCATGAACTTAAAACAAATCAAAACCAAACTATTTCCTATCGTCAAATTTATCTCTATCCCCCTCATCACAAGTGGTATGGGTTTAGAATTATGGAACATCCAAACAATCATAACTAATAGTCAATTACCTGTTTTTCTTAATCCAGCATTAATACTTGCTCATGTGGCACTATCAGCACATTTTATAGAAAGTATTATTGCTGCCTATTATGCACCGTCTAAAGATAAAATAGCATTCCAATATGCAGTTTATACTTTTTTTGTTGGGACAGTTGGATTAATAGAATTATTTGATCATGATGCACAAAAAGACTAAAAGGGAAAAGAAGCAAAATTTTCCTTTCCCCTATCTGAGAAAGCCTCTTTATAGTCTCAAGAATAACTATTTTTGAGCCAAATTTACCTCCATAATTAATATCCCTGATAAATCCACTCACGTCCAGCCTTTTCTGCTGCTTCTGGACTGTAGTAAATTCGCTGTTCCCCAAAAACCTCACCACCAGAACTAATTAAGCGAAACTCCCAGCACTCTGATTCCGTATAAAATACCAACAAGGTAATATCATAGATAATGACAACTAGATGAACTTTGATAGGCATAGTGCATAGTTGTGGTTTTCTACCTTAATCAAAGCATATTTCCTCAAAAACTATTGTTTTTCCTGATGATTCTTGTTTTCCTCAGAACTCGCACAGACAACAGAAAAAATGGTAATCTGTCTAAAATAGATCAATAGCTGACAGGAAAAAGATACAATAGTCATAGTTGCGATCGCAAATACCCTCATAATTCCCAACTAGACAAACAGACTTTCCACTCTGTCACCTGTTACCTGTTACCTGCTATATCTTTATAGTTAAAACCAAAATCCAAATCTAAAATGCTAAGAGCCGGAATTGTCGGACTTCCCAACGTCGGAAAATCAACTTTATTTAACGCTGTAGTCGCTAATGCTAAAGCCGAGGCGGCTAATTTCCCATTTTGTACCATTGAACCGAATGTTGGCATTGTCTCAGTACCAGATGACCGGTTAAACGTTCTTGCTAAAATTGCTAGTTCTGAACAAATTATACCTGCACGGGTAGAATTTGTAGATATCGCCGGTTTAGTTAAAGGAGCAAGTCAAGGAGAAGGACTCGGTAATCAATTTTTATCTCACATCCGCGAAGTTGATGCCATCGTTCATGTTGTCCGTTGTTTTGAAAATGATGATATCATTCACGTTGCCGGTTCTGTAGACCCAGCACGAGATATTGAAATCATTAATTTAGAACTTGGTTTATCAGATTTATTTCAAATTGAACGCCGCATTGATAGAACGCGCAAACTCGCACGCACCAGCAAAGATGCACAGTTTGAAATTACAGTGTTAGAAAAATTAGCAGCTGCTTTAAACGAAGGTAAATCTGTCCGTCAAGTCAGTTTAAATGAAGAAGAAACCACAATTATTAAAGGCTTAGGACTACTTACCAATAAACCAATTATTTACGCTGCTAACGTTTCTGAAGATGACCTAGCAACTGGTAATGATTTTGTGGAAAAAGTCCGAGAAGTTGCATCTGCTGAGAATGCCCAAGTTGTCATAGTTTCCGCACAAGTAGAAGCGGAATTAGTAGAATTACCCGAAGCAGATAAAGCTGATTTTCTGGAATCTTTGGGTGTGAAAGAAGGCGGTTTAAAATCTTTAATTCGGGCAACTTACAGTCTTTTAGGTTTACGGACATATTTCACCTGCGGACCAAAAGAAACCCGCGCTTGGACAATTCATGCCGGAATGTCTGCACCCCAAGCAGCAGGAGTCATTCACTCTGACTTTGAACGCGGTTTTATTCGCGCTGAAACTGTAGCTTATAATGATTTAGTTACCTATGGTTCGATGAATGGCGCTAAGGAAAAAGGTTTAGTCAGAAGTGAAGGTAAGGAGTATATCGTCCAAGAAGGGGATGTGATGTTATTCCGGTTTAACGTTTAAGCATTATTTCCAACTCGGAAATTACTTGCGACGGTGGGCAATGCCCACCAACCTCGATTAAAATTTTACCAATAGATACAGCAGTTTGCGAAGGTATGAGGTACACATTTTGCGGGCAAGACTTGTACTGAGCTTGTCGTTCGCGTAGCGTGGTGTTAGCCATAGTATGCCCGCACCACAAAAGTTTGATTATGGTTGTACCTCATTTGGATGAAATATGCTGTATATTGTCAAAAAGGTTGTAGAGACGTTCCTCTGCAACGTCTCTACCATATTTTTACCTGCTATAATGACAATTTTTAACGCTAACCTACTTAGGTGATATCATACTTATTTGCAAGTTAACACCAAGGCAATTATGATTAAATCTTGGCTGATCATTGGTGGTATAGTATTATTAGTCGGCTTTATTGGTAACTGCATTACACCAAATAAGAGTCAATGGTTTCGACAACTTAAAAGACCTAAATGGCTGACCTTTGAATCACTAATCCCCCTAATTTGGACTGTAATATTTATCTGTGGTGCTTGGTCAGCTTACATCATTTGGGAACACAATCCCAATACTGATTCAACCCGCTTAATGATGGCTTTATACCTCTTATTAGAGGTATTTACCATAGCTTATACCCCTATCATGTTACGTCTTCGTAGTCTCACCATTGGTACAATCCTTGGTGGTGCAGGATTACTCATTTGTCTGTTAATTACTCTAGCAGTTGTATCAGTATCTTTGCCAGCAGCATTACTATTATTTCCTTATTTACTTTGGAGTCCCATCGGTACATACACAACATGGCAAATGAGTCGTCTTAATCCTGAAGCTGCCTAACTCATTCTATAGCAATTCTCACATTAGTTATCAATAAAAAGATCCCAGTCTTTTTATATAAGTTCGGGATCTGATTTCCTAAAATTATTGATATCACAAAACAGAAGATTTATTTTCTGTTGTTTGGATGAAAGGTTGAAAATTGCCATTGGGTGTCCATTGAATTGCCCCATCTTTACCAGTTAAGAAAATCTTTGTTTGTCCTTTATTTAAAAAAGATAATGCTTTATTATCTAAATTACTACCAGGAGCAATCGCAACTTGTGGTTTTAGTGCTATAACTAAATCTTGTAAAGATTCTGATGGACACCATAAGACCTGTGGAGAAAACAATTCTCCTGTTTTCACCAATTCGGCAATTTGTTGAGCTTTAATACTCCCCACTAACAACCAAGTTTGATTAAACATTTGTAGTTTTAAAATTGGTACTTGATTATTAATTAATTGTCCGATAATTGTCGGCGTGTTTATAGGTTGTCCAACTCCTAAATTTTGATAAATTCCTTGCTGTTTTTGTAGTTGCTGTTGTAATACCTGAGTTTCAAGATTGTTTTCTAAATTCGGGTGATAGTCATATAAATTTTTAATTGGTAGACTTTGCAGAATTTCCAACCAACCATCATGGGTAGAACCAGGAAACTTACTAGCGATCGCCCAATTAATTTGATTTATGCCTTGTTGTCTTAAAAATGGTAAAATAGTAAATCTCCCCGTCCCCTCATCACCACTATTAATTAAAGCAATATTCCCACGATCTTGAATTACTAAAACTGGTTCTGTTCTCGTTTCTAATAAAGTAATTTTCATCAGATTATTAGCAGAATGCCACACAGGAATCAATACTAAACCCACCGCTATTGCACCCGCAAACCACCAGCGTTTTTGCCACCACCGGAATAACCAAACTAAAATAATCAAAATGTAGATAGTCAACATTTGCCCAATTGATATACTCCCAACTGGTATCTGACTTCCTGGTAAATGATCAAAAAATTCTACCATTTGAATTAACCAATGGGTAGGATAATATAAGAGACTGGCTAAATTACCACCTAAATTTGGAGAAATTAAACTTATTAAACCAGTAATCATTCCCCCAATACTAATAATAGAAATAAATGGTGTGGTCAAAATACTCAGAGGTATACTGTAAACTATAATTACACAAGCAAACTCTAGCAGTCGTGGTAAAGTCCAAATTGTCGCTGCTAAAGGTGCAGAAATTAAAGCAGCGATCGCAGGTGGTAGCCAATCTAACCTTTGAATAATTGGTGGTGATGTAACGACTAAACCCAAAGTTGCCAAAAAACTCAATTGAAAACCTAAATTCCAAATCCATAAAGGATTAAACAACAATAATAATGTTGCAGCTATTAATAAAGATCCTAATTGTTTAATACCTCTTTCCAAAGCCAAACCTATTAAAACCGCAAAACCCATAATTACGGCTCTTAACACCGCAGGTTCAAAACCTACTAAAAACAAAAATACGATTAAACTCAAGCCACCCAGAGTAATCTGCGTCGCTTTATTTGTACGTTTTGTTAACTCTAAAACTATACCCAAAATTAGAGAAGTTTGAAACCCAGATGCAGCTAAAGCCGCAGCTAAACCAGTGTTAACAAATAAATCCCGAATATCATAAGGTAAATCAACAGCCTTACCACCTAAAACCATTGCACTAACAAGAGGACCTTCAGGAACACCTAATAACCGAGCTTGCGATCGCACAATTTGCTGACGCACTTGCCACCATCCCCAAGGACGTTCATCATCCAAAATTTTAATCTGGCTACCAACTAAACCCGCAAAAGTTTCCTCCTGACGCAGATATTTCTGAAAATCAAAACCACCAGGATTTAAAGCTGCTGTCGGTTTATACAAAAATCCTGTCACCGCAATTTGCTGTCCAGGATATAACCCTGTAGATTGCAATATCGGCACAGTCACATATAACCTACCAGTTACCCCCTTTGATTTTCCCGCCGTTCCTTGAAGTCCTTCCCTATCATTGTTCACCGGATTTAACTGAGTTACTGTTAGCCAAAATTGTCCTCGTTGACTACGAGTGATCCGGGGATTACTATCTACCAAACCCCGGACAATCACCACTTGTTCAACATTACCACCATCTCCAGCAATAAACTGACTAATATCTTGTATTCCCGGTTGGGGCGATCGCCACTGCAAATACACACTCGCCAAACAACCCACCAACCCAGCTATCACCCATATTCTAGGATGGGGAATACCCACCCAGTTATTAACTGCCGCCTTTGTTTTACCCACACCAACTTCTTTTTTCAGGGCAAATTTTCGCACAATTCTCCGAAATAAAACCGCCCCCACCACACCCAACAGCAACATTCCCACACCACCCCAAGGAATTGCCGTCACTAGCAAACCCAAAATATAACTAAGACAGATAATTATTCCACTCGTGTGCATCATAAAAAATTTAATTGCCAAAGCACCCAGTATAGAAAATACAGCATCAAAATCAAAATTGAATTTGTTTTCTACACAAATAATTCATCTCTGGTAGCTTTGGCAATCACAACATCACAAAGAAATACCTAAATTCAAACCTAATACCGCATGAACAAACATAATCAATAGCACCGTACTTCCTAGATAAGCATGAACAGCACGCAACCCAGCCTTATCTCCAAAAAATCCACTCAGAGAAATCACACCATTAATTAATAAAAGTATCAACACCACTGAACCTGTCCAAAAATGAGGACTTTCCAACAAAGGTTTTTTCTGCATCACCAGCGACAAAATCCCACCAGTATATCCCCCCGCCAAAAATACAAACAACCAAGGAGCTAATTGACGATGAGCATTACGGCTTTGAATTGCCGCCTCCTTATCCTTACCGTCTAACAACTTACCACGCCAACCCGTCACACCCACAAAAGTTCCCACCACGAAAATCACAATCCCCATCATCGCTGGATGTCCCCAATGCACAATCACTTCAGGAACACCCAAAGAACGAAACCAGGCTGCAATGGGTTCTAACAGTTGACTCAATCTTTCTGCCATCTTCTTTACATTTCTTAAACTTAACCAAGTTTAACCTATATAGGACTTACGCAAGTATGACATCAGAAATCTGTTGTAGGGTGCGTCAGATATCAACAATCTGTTTATTTGCAGGATTTGTACAGTCTGACGTGGTTGGTGAGCTTGCCGAACCACACTCTACCAATGTGCCAGTTGCGTAAGTCCTGTTAACCTATGGAAGACGTAAGTAGTTCAACCAATGATTAATAATACTAGAAATTTTTATGATCTCTATCTATGATCAACATAAGAAATTCATTTTCCGTCATTAACCCCTAATTATTAAGAAAATTTAAAAAAATCTCATTTCTTTAAAGATAAGTAATACTATCACCAGTAGTCAATAAGTTGACAATCAATCAAATACAAAAAAGCTTGCCAATGGACAGAGATTTTAACATGAGTATAAAGTAAAAAGTTATCAAATAGACCATCTTAAGTTTTGCTTACCTATAAAACACTAAAGAGAGCAAGATGGTATCAGCAGACCATTTTCTGTTGTTAAAAGATGTCTATAAGACTTGGAATTTATGTTTTTGTTTTTTGGCGTTGCTGATTTGATATATGAAAATGATTTTTGATCATATCCAAACTCTTGTAGAGAGGTTCCGGCGGAACTTCTCTACATCTAAGATTCATACTTAGTTTCACCAATGCCTGTTTTTTCAACTTTAAAAGAGAGTCAATCAAGCAATGACAGAGATCAATTTTGAACCTAAAGCCACTAAATACAGTGCTAAAAATGCCTACTTATTAGCGCAAGCCGCTAAACTTGCCTACAAACCATCGAAGGACGTGGAAAATACCGTCAAAAATGAGTGGAAAATGCCCAATGTTCGCTTTATTGATAAAAACGAAACTCAATGCTTCGTTGCTGGAGATGATGAAAAGATTATTATTTCCTTTCGAGGCACAGAACCCAGCAAAATGCAAGATTTGATGAGTGATCTAAAACTTAGATTCACAGCGCACCCGTTAGGGAAAGTCCATCGTGGATTTTTGGCAGCCATTGATTATGCCTGGGGTGATACCATCAAAACCATTCAAGAATTTAAAACTCAAAATCAAACAATATGGTTTACAGGCCATAGTCTTGGTGCAGCCTTAGCCACACTAGGCGTAGCTAAAATGTACGATCTTAATCAGACCGTACATGGTTTATATACCTTTGGACAACCACGCACCGGAGATACTGAATTTGCGAAAGAATTTGATGCCAAATACAAACTATCTAGTTTCCGCTTTGTTCACAACAACGACATTGTGACCCGTATTCCCCTCAGTGCCATGGGATATAAACACATAGGCTCATTTTTGTATCTTGATGCCGCCAAAAACCTCCACAAAGATATCCGTTGGTGGAATGAATTTAAAGATAGAGTTAAAGGCTCAATAGAAGATTTAGGAAAACCCGGTCTTGATAACATCAAAGATCATGACATGGATGCGTATATCAAAGGCATTGAGAAAAATCTGAATAAAAATCCTTTTGCATAGCATAACTCTTGCAAAAAACGGAACATCACCTGAAATTTTGCGCGTTACCAGTTTAAACTGGTAACGCCAACTCCTGTTTCTATCTCTTACCAATAGTATAGGACTTACGCATTGACAGGATCGACCAAATATGAGGTATGGGTTTCGGGCATTCTAACATGATTTTTTGATGATTTTTAAGCGATCACTATTGAGCAGAAGTTAATCGCTAAAAGCCTGAAACGACTGATGTTCGTTCACTCACATCATAGTGAATTTGTACAGTGCATAAGTCCTATAGTAATCATTGTTTACCAAAACAATGAGAAAATTACCCAAATAACATAAGAGGCAATTGGAATCCACAACAGCAAATCAATAATATAGCGGTAACGGAATTTCTCTTCTGGCTTTGAAATAGATTTTGGACAGGTTGTTGTTACAACGGGTTACAAAACAGTTGGTTGTATAGCTGGTTGTAAATTTTTGAGCAGTGGAAATCCCAGCTTTTCCCGTTGCTGAACATATAGATGAGCTACCTTTCTAGCCAAATGCCGAATCCTTGCAATATAACGAGTCCGTTCCGTCACAGAAATTACACCTCTGGCATCCAGCAAATTAAAAGCATGAGAACACTTAATTATATAGTCCAAACTCGGTAAAACCAGCCCTCGTTCCGTTAACTGAGTAGCTTCTTGCTCATATAAACCAAACAAAGTCAGCAACATCTCAGGGTTCGACGCTTCAAAATTATAAGTACACTGCTCAATCTCACCCTGAAGATGTACATCCCCATAGGTAAGATCATCCGTCCACTGAATCTTAGTAATGGCCTCCACTTGCTGAAGATACATCACCAACCGCTCTAAACCATAGGTAATCTCAATAGATACAGGACGGCAATCAATACCTCCACACTGCTGGAAATAAGTAAACTGGGTAATTTCCATTCCATCTAACCATACTTCCCAGCCAGTACCCCAAGCACCGACCGTCGCATCTTCCCAGTTATCCTCCACAAAACGAATATCATGATCTTCAGGACAAATCCCTAAAGCCCTTAAAGAATCAAGGTAAATCTCCTGAATATCATCCGGTGACGGCTTAATCAACACTTGATATTGATAGTAATGCTGAAACCGATTCGGATTTTCCCCATAACGTCCATCAGTCGGACGACGACAAGGCTCAACATAAGCTACAGACCAAGGCTCAGGACCCAAAGCCCTTAAAAAAGTATGGGGATTCTTAGTACCCGCCCCCTTCTCCATATCATAGGGCTGGGCAATCAAGCAACCACGATCTCCCCAAAACTGATGCAATATCGCTATTACTGACTGAAAATTCACTATCTACTTCTTCCTTAAGTCAACAATGTCTAACCCATTGTGGACTAAACCCAGCATTATGAGCAGGTTTCAACCAAATAAAAATTCACCCCAAAAAAAGATTGAAAAAGTAGTTGACATTCTAAAGGAGGTTCGATATATTAAATAAGTGCCTGAAGCGAAGCGAAAACAAAGCCACGCCAAAAGCGCACCGAACCTTGAAAATATTATAGTTTGAAAGACAGTATACAACAAGTACCTGCGTCAAGTAAAGAAAATGACAGGACTGAATTAAAAAACAGTCAAAAGAGCAACAAACTCAAAATGGAGAGTTTGATCCTGGCTCAGGATGAACGCTGGCGGTATGCTTAACACATGCAAGTCGAACGATGTTTTAGGACATAGTGGCGGACGGGTGAGTAACGCGTAA
>OGVQ01000040.1_pt1 | contig 38643 bp, 39 predicted proteins | sample 1575801 | NCBI WGS metagenome assembly OGVQ01 (sample SAMN07581550, study PRJEB24739) | freshwater metagenome | place: Singapore | collected 2015-04 | reverse complement strand
ATTAGGTTAGGCTGGATAAAACGACAAAACAAAAGATTGTTTCATCCGTATAAATCCTGATAAAATTTCCTAATGTTCAAACTAAAACGTTCTCCAAAAACTAACAGCGGTTGGTCTTTAGATCAACGCGATCCAAGATTCATCGAGTCTATGATGCCTGTATTGGGCTTGTTATATAACTGTTATTTTCGAGTCCAAACCAGTGGTTGGGAAAATGTTCCAGACGAAAAAATCCTCATTGTCGGTTCTCATAATGGGGGACTGGCATCCCCTGATACTTCGATGATGTTGTATGATTGGTTGCGCCGCTTTGGTGCTAAACGAGAAATTTATGGTTTAATGCACCCTAAAGTCTGGGAGGTATTTCCTGAAGCCGCAGAAATGGCCATGAAAGCCGGCGCAGTCAGAGCGCATCCTAAAATGGCTTATGCAGCTTTACGGGCTGGTGCTAGTGTCTTAGTTTATCCTGGTGGTGCTGAGGATGTGTTTCGACCCCATGCCATGCGAGATAAAATTTACTTTGCTGACCGAAAGGGGTTTATTAAGTTGGCACTACGGGAAAATGTGCCAATTGTACCGGCGATTTCCTGGGGTTCCCATGATACCCTAATTGTCCTGGCTGATATCTATAAAATCATGCAGCAACTCCATAAATTAGGGATGCCTTGGTTGTTTGGGGTTGATCCTCTGGTTTTTCCCATTTATCTGGGCTTACCTTGGGGATTAGCTATTGGACCATTACCTAATATTCCCTTGCCTATGCCTATTTATACTAGGGTTTGCCCCCCAATTGTGTTTACAAGGTATGGAAAAGCCCCAGCCAGCGATCACACCTATGTTAATGAATGCTATGAGTTAGTCAGAAGCAAAATGCAGCAGGAATTGGATATTTTGATCCAACAAGCTGGCAATTAATAGAATAGGGAACACTTCGAACCTTCGACTCGTTCAGGACATCGCAAGCTCAGTGCATCGCAGAGAATAGGTAGTAGTTTGGTATCTAAGTTTTATGGACAGGAATTCTAAGCATCTATCCTGTGTAAAAAATCACTTTTTTCTCTGACCAAATGGCCGTCTTCCATATAGACTACCACGTAAGTATTCAGCTATAGCACTTGTTTACGCCCAGATATGTTTATGCCCAGATCCCCGACTTCTTTTATTGATTGTGTCCATACATGATAACTTGCTCATAGAAGTCGGGGATCTTTTTGCCTCACCTAAATTTTTACACTGCCACCAATACCATTTCTTTGTAAAGTTGCATATAATTTACCCCCCGGCTTCGCCGTCCCCCCTTAGCAAGGGGGGACTACAGTGGAGTCTGATTATGTGCATCTTCATAGACAATTGGTCTAACCTTCTTTTTAACCTGTGTAGATGTGAGCTAATCTCAACCGTCGAATCATCTCTCGGCGGACTTCGTTTTTGACTCTTTCTCCACGTCTCCAATGTTCTAATTGAATATTATCAATATAGAATCTGGCAGAGAATTGTAAAGCAGAACCTTGAATATCGGTAATTTCAATTTGTGGTTCTTTCCAAGCATTAGAGGACTCTTTAAAGTTAGTTTCTAACCACTCTAGTACTCTTGTTGCATAGTCATCCAATCTCATTTCATCTGTCCCTGGATTAGAAATAATTTGGAACAATTTATTTAATTTAATTTTCAAAAGTTCAATCTTTTGTTCCCATTCATCAGGCAGTATATTTTGATCTTCTGGCACTAAATCTGGATCTTGTAACCAGGTTTCATACCAATATCTCACCAAACCAATTAGAGTTGATTTATCCCTAGATTCATTTTCTTCTAGCCATGAACGTTGTCGTTTACCCTTACGTTCTGTAATAATTACCATTCCCACTAGGTTGAGAATCTCTAAATAGGTTTTCTGAATACTTTTTAATTCTTGTATATCTAAACCACCTCTTTCTAAAATTTTAATCTCTTGAACTAATGTTTCAAATTCATCATGAATTTTATTCAATTGTAAATTAACTTCTTTTTCTAGTTCTATCCGCCTACGTCCAGCATCTTTTTTAGAAAGATGATTTTCTGTAGCTTCTTTTAAGCCATAGAAACTATCTAATGATTTAAGTTTCTCATCAAAATTCGCTAAGGTATCTGGATGTCCAACGACGATTTCTCGTAAGATATTTGTGGCCACACTGGCATCAGCATCTATTCTTACTGAGACATTAATCGTATAAGCATAGTGTGTTGTGGGACGGCTGAGATTAGTGATATTTTGATTACCTAAAGTCGCATTAGGCATATAAACTTCACAATGCTGTTCAATCAGATACAACTTTGTTACCCGAATCCCAATTTGTTTGATAATTGCTAGTGATCCATCCGAAGTAGCTATCACATCTCCAAATTTGAATGGTGTATCAACTAATAACACTAAGCCACTGAAAAAGTTGCTCAAAATGTCTTTAACGGCTAACCCTAAGACAACAGTGATACTACCTAGAGCTAATCCTATACCCGATAAATCTACACCCAATGAACTAAAAAATAAGGAAGTCCCTATTATATAGGTAATCACAGGGATAAAATTTTGTAGTAATGGTATTAAAACATCATCCCAAACAGCCTCTGTTTTTCTCGCATAGTCTTTCAAATATGTAACTGCGGCCTCAGTAAATAACTGAGTAAACCAATAAGTAAAAATACCTATTAGAAAAGCCGTGAGAGTTTGTTGAATCCAGGCAATTATTTCTCCTGAGTTGCTTAAATGGAAGAAAGATATTTTTAAACTGGTGAGGATAAAAACGATAATTGCAGGAGTCTGGGAAACCCCAAGAACTAGGATTACAGTATCCTGTTCCCATTTGCGAACCAGTGATCGCAATATCACAAAAAGTGCAACATAAACCCCAATAGAAATTACCGCGCACACCGTCAAAGTAGACAAAAATCCAGCAAATTGTCCCCCAGTTGGCATAATGAATGGTGCTATTGGTATAGGATTAGCTGTTGGTGTTGCTCCCGCTTGGGCAAAGATATAAATCATTTATGTCTATCTCACAGATTACAATTGTTAATAAATTAGCAAAAAGAATTGTCTCAAAACTTTGAGAAGATGAAAACTCCTATTTTGATTACATTTGCTCTACCTGCCTTTGATTAGCCATTCGTTCTCAACTATGTAAATATCAACTAAGTTGATATTTGATGTATGTTGTATTGGTTGAAGTCTAATTTTAAAATAATACTTGATTTTTACATAAACTCAGAAACTTCCTCACGAGGGAATTTACTGAAAGCCCTTTTTTATTTGGATTTTTTTGTGATCTATATTTTTATTGCTAAAAGGTAAATTTATATTCGACTACTAGGGACTAAATACTAAATACTGAGATTATGTCGTTTTAATTTCCGCTAAAATCAACATCTGAGAATTGTTAAACAGGAGAAACCAGGCGTGCCTACACTCGGTGTTAATATTGACCATATCGCTACCATTCGCCAAGCCCGGCGGACAGTAGAACCGGATCCCATAGCGGCGGCGGTACTTGCAGAACTAGCCGGTGCAGATGGCATCACCGCCCATTTACGGGAAGATAGAAGACATATCCAAGATCGAGATGTGCGACTATTGCGCCAAACTGTCAGAACCCATTTAAACTTAGAAATGGCAGCGACTGACGAAATGTTAGCGATCGCTCTCGATATCAAACCTGATTATGTTACCTTAGTTCCTGAAAAACGAGAAGAAGTAACTACAGAAGGGGGTTTAGATATTGTCGGACAAATTGCTAGAATAGGTAAGATAGTTGATAAATTGCAAAATGTCGGCATTCCCGTCAGTCTCTTTATTGATGCCGAACCACCACAAATCGAGGCATCTGTCAAGATAAAAGCCAAATTTATCGAATTGCATACAGGGCAATATGCAGAAGCCAAAGACGAAACAACTCGTCACAAAGAACTGGCTTTATTAGCCCAAGGTTGTGAACAAGCCATTAAAGCTGGATTAAGAGTAAATGCCGGTCATGGACTCACATACTGGAACGTTTACCCCATTGCCGCACTTCCAGGCATGGAAGAACTCAATATCGGTCATACGATCATCAGTAGGGCAGCTTTAGTAGGTATAGAAAGAGCAGTCCGGGAAATGAAAGAAGCAATGCGGGGAAACGGTGACTGATGACTGTTGTACGGGCGAACGGCCGTTCGCCCCTGCTGCCCTGCTTCCTCTAGAGGGGTGTTAGCTGCGTAATTCCCAAAAAATTAGAGTCAAATTTGGAAACTTTAAACTTCTATGACTTCCACACAGTCTAACAACCTACCCCTATGGGTACAAAATAGAGCTAAAGTAATTGCAGCCAGCAAAGATGCCCAATGGCGTTATCAAAAAGCTCCTGACTACAGCCGTTCTGAGGAAAATCTAGCTAAAGAGAGCATCCACCATCATTTAGAAGGTACACTAGAAGCTATCGTCGAAAATCTGGTACGAACCTTTGAGATGGAAGTGTCATGGAAAACCAACCCCCAACAGTGGTTATCTATTGTTAATGACAAATTCCGAGTTACAAGCAATGGAGGTCAAGAATACACCGCCGCCGAATTAGGTGCTAAGGGTACGTATAATTTATTTATGGCTGATTCTGAACATTACAAAGCTTCAGAAGAAAGTTTTGAATCATCCCATGATATCTTTCACAGTACCTTTCCCCAAGGTTTCCCCTGGGAAGTTTTAGCAGTTTATTCAGTCCCACCCAATGTTACATTTAAATGGAGACACTGGGGACATTTTCAGGGTACATACAAAGGTTATGCACCCACAGGGGAAACAGTAGAAATTATCGGTATGAGTGTTGCTCATGTTACCGATGATTTAAAAATAGTTTCTCTAGAACACTATTTTGATAATGCCTTGTTTTTAGAAAAGCTGACAGCAGGTGGCAAACTAGAAAATAGTGAAAATAAGAGTAGCGCTTGTCCCTTTGGTTCTTGGTTTAAGGGATGGAAAAAAAGTTAAAGAAGGCAATAGAAAACAGGCAAAACAGGAATGAGAGGATGACTTAAATCCTATTTAGCAAAGTAAAATAGCTTTTATCTAAAGCAAATTTTTCTCACATTACCTCTTGCCCCTTGCCCCTTGCTTCTTAACCAGGGTACAGAATCAACACTGTACCCTAAAATTATGAATAAGTCAGCAAATGAAGAAAATGCAAAAATACTATTACATTTTGGCCAGTCAACACTTCCTCATGGAAGAAGAACCTATAGAGGAAGTTCTCAAAGAACGCACTCGTAATTATCATGAACAAGAAAAAGAAATTGATTTTTGGTTAATCAAACAACCCGCCTTTCTGGAAATACCAGCAATGACTGATATTAAAAAGAAATGTCCCCAACCTGCGGCGGCCATTATTTCCACCAATTCCCAATTTATTACCTGGCTCAAACTGCGCTTAGAATATGTAATTACTGGAGAATTTTCCGCCCCTTCAGACACCATACCTAACCCTTTAGCATCCCTTAGCACAGTTTCTTAATACATCACCGTTGACTGTTAACTGTCAACTGTTAACTGTCAACAATTACCCATTACCCATTCAACAATTTATGCAAATATTAAAAATTTTGCCCAGTGCTTTATTACTAGCTGTCTCTCCCTTAATTAGCAGTATTTATCCAGCAGTTGCTCAACAAAACATTGCTAATTGTCAACCACCAGCAATAAAAGAATATTTATTATTAGTAATTAGCCCTTCTGTAGATAATCAAAAGCAATTGCGTAGTGCCTTACCAACCGAAATAAAAACAGTTGTTTGTAAATATAACAATCAAACAGTCACGCGAATTGGTGGTTTTAAAAAAACTGATGATGCCAATCGTTGGGCTAGATATATTCAGAATATAGTTGGTTTGTCTGCCATTATCACCACTCGTTCAGTACCACAAACAGGAGAAACAACACCAGCACAAAAAGTACCAAAGAGCCAAATTACCTATAATCCGAAAATATTAGGAGAAGGTTATGCAATTCTGGTAGATTATTTTAATCGTCCAGAAATGTTTAGTAGCTTGCAACAGGCAGTTGGGGGTGATGTGGGTTTTGTCTCCTATGGTCAACGCCCTTACCTGTTGGCAGTCTATACTACCAACCAAAAAGAAGCATATAACACATTACAAAAACTCAGCGAAAGTGGTTTTGTTGCTATTTTGGCAGATAGTCGGAAAGTAGTTTTACTGCGTTCAATAGTTCGTTGATAGTTGTTGGTTGTTGGTTGTTGGTTGTTTGTTGACCAATTACCAATGACTAATATGCAGCCCGCGCTAACCAAGAAATAGTCACACCTAAAACAGAACCAGCAATGACTTGCACTGGTGTATGCCCCAATAGTTCCTTAAGGCGGTCTTGGAAAAAGTCGGGTTTTTCATGGAATAATTCATCAATCATTTGATTGAGGATTTTTGCTTGCTTGCCGGCAGCTTGACGGACTCCAGCAGCATCATACATAACGATGATAGCAAAAACTGTAGCTAGAGCAAATTCTGGGGATGCCCAACCTAAAGTTTGACCTACACCGTCTGCTAGGGCTGTTACTAAGGCCGAATGGGCGCTGGGCATACCTCCAGTAGTCACTAAAACACGGACGTTGAATTTGCGATGTTTAATTAGCTCAACGATAAGCTTTAATCCTTGAGCTACAAAACAAGCGACAAGGGCAACCAGCAGCACCCGGTTGTTAAAAATTTCGCCTATGTCCTGCATGGTATTTTGGTGAGGTTAGTAAATGTAAGTAAGCTGTTGTGCGGAGGAAAAAGGCAATTAGAAGCCAAAGTTAAAAATTAGGCTTAGTGATTGCGACTGGTGATAAAGTGAGCCAATCCTTGGAGAGGAACGGCTTTTTCCCCATAGCATTCTAATTCAGCGCAAGCTTCAGCAACCAGTTGTTGGGCTTTATCGCGGGATTTTTCAATACCCCATAAACTAGGATAGGTAACTTTTTGGGCTGTGAGATCCTTACCGGCGGTTTTACCTAACTGTTCGTTGGTAGCTGTGATATCGAGAATATCATCTATGATTTGGAAAGCCAGACCGATATTTTGAGAATAACGAGTTAATTTTTGGACTTCTTCGGTGGATGCACCGGCAATAATTCCCCCACAAACTACGCAAGCTTCTAGTAGGGCTGCGGTTTTATGATTATGAATAAAATTCAGGGTTTCTAAGGAAATATCTGACTTACCTTCCGAGTCTAAATCTACCACTTGACCACCCACTACACCAGCCGCGCCCAAGGCTTTACCTAGACGAATGATTACTTGTAAAACTCTATCCCTGGGTACATTTTCAGGAGTTTTTGCCGCTACGTGTTCAAATGCTAAGGCTAATAAACCATCTCCGGCCAAAATAGCGATATCTTCACCATAGACTTTATGATTTGTCAATTTACCGCGACGATAATCATCATTATCCATGGCGGGTAAGTCATCATGAATTAATGACATGGTATGGATCATTTCCACAGCACAAGCTGTAGGCATAGCCATTTCCATTGTGCCACCAATCATGTCAGCAGCAGCTAAACAAAGAATAGGGCGCACACGCTTACCTCCAGCTAAGAGGGAATAGCGCATTGCTTCATAAATCTTTTCTGGATAAACGACGGTGATGGAGTTATCCAAAGCCTTTTCACAAAGCTGTTGTCGTTCTTTGAGATAGGTAGCGAGGTTAAAACTAGCTAAGTCTGATTTTTTTGGGGTTTCCAATCTTTTATCCATTGCTACCATGCTGTAATTCCTCTTAACTGTTGAAAATAAGGGGCTGTTGTTTGTGATGTGTGTACCGATTTAACGGAGATTCAGGACTGAAACGCTCACCGGATTTTAGATTTCGGATTTTAAATTTTGGATTGAAGATTCAAAATTTAACATCTCAAGGGGTTTAAGGCCCCCACATTCATTCGGGGAATAAATCTAAACTTCAAAATTGATTGTCGGGTTTGGTGAGGAATCATGAATATTCATCAAAAATTATTTCTCAATTGCCTGTGGTTTGCAAATAGCTAGAAACAGTATTTTGCAATAACATGGCGACCGTCATTGGACCGATACCACCAGGAACGGGGGTAATATATTCTGCCACATTAGCGATCGCTTCAAATTGAACATCGCCGACTAAACGACTTTTGCCACTGCTATCGCTAACACGGTTTATTCCCACATCTACCACAACTGCGCCCGGTTTTACCATTTCGGCGCTAATCATTCCCGGAATACCTGTGGCAGCAATGAGAATATCGGCATCTTTGGTAATCTCTGGTAGATCCCGGGATTTGGAATGGGCAATGGTGACTGTAGCATTAGCTTCTAGTAGCATCAAGGCCATGGGTTTCCCTACTAAAATACTACGTCCTAAAACTACGGCTTTTTTCCCCTGTAACGGAATTTTATATTCTGCTAACAACCGCATCACACCAGCAGGAGTACAACTGCGTAAACCTGTTTCACCTCGCACCAGTCGCCCTAAGTTCACAGCATGAAGTCCATCTGCGTCTTTATCTGGTGCGATTTTATGTAATAGGCTAACAGCATCTAAATGAGGAGGTAAGGGTAACTGGACTAAAATCCCATCTACTTTGGGATCTTGGTTGAGTTGGGCAATTACTTCTTCTAATTCAGTTTGGCCGGTGTGGCTGGGAAAGTGTTTACCAAAAGAGGTAATTCCTACTTTGGCACAGGATTTTTCTTTGTTACGGACATAGGCGGCAGAAGCGGGGTTATCTCCCACCATTAATACTGCTAAACCGGGCGATCGCCCTACTTGATCTTTTAATTTGGCGATGGTTTGAGTTAGTTCTATCTGAATTTTATCAGCTAATGCCTTACCATCTAGGATTTTGGCTGTTTGTTTCATAAGGAAGGGAATAGGGAATAGGGAACACTTCGACAGGCTCAGTGCATCGCACTTCGACAGGCTCAGTGCATCGCAAGGAACAGGAAAGAGTTTTTTGTTCCTTCATTTTCTCATTTTCCCAGTCCCCTAAAATTTAATTTTTGCAGTAAAATACTTACTTGCTTTACATCACTAATTTTCAAAACACAAATTATGTGAACATAAGCTAAATCGCACACCTCAACCAGCTACCATCGTGCAAGATACTGACTCCATGAATGATATTGCTGCCGCACTCCAACAGCCAGCAGATTTAGACTTTGCATTGCCTGATCCAGAAGATGAACAAATTCCTGAGTCCGATTTTTTACAACAGTTAGATGTAGCCTGGCAGGTATGCGATCGCTTTGATTTGCAAACGGAAATTTGGCGAGGTCGAATTTTACGCTCCATCCGTGATAGAGAAAAGAAAGGTGGAGATGGGCGTGGTACAGGTTTTCTCAAATGGCTCAAAGAACGAGAAATTAGTAAAACTCAAGCTTATAGTTGGATTCAATTAGCTAATAGTGCTGATACTTTGATATCCGATGGCAAACTGAACCCTGATACTGTAAATAACTTTAGTAAGCGGGCGTTTGTAGAAACCGCTAAAGCTGTACCGGAAGTGCAACAAATGGTCAGTGAAGCTGCTGAAAAAGGCGATCGCATCACCCGCAGGGAAGTCCGTCAACTCAGTGACGAATGGACGGCTATGTCCTCAGACCTATTACCGGAGGAAGTCAGGGAAAAAGCCGCAGATAATAGTCTGCCACCGCGCTACATTGCCCCTTTGGTTAAGGAAATGGAGAAACTGCCCGAATTACACCAAAAGGCATTACAAAGGGACATAGCCGCCAATCCTGATGTTGATACTGTTAAACAAGCCACCTCAGAAGCCCGGCAATTAGCCAAATATCTCAAATCTGCCGCCCAAGTTCAAGCCTTAACAGAGGAAGATGTGGATATTGAAACCGCATTAGAAGAAGCCCAAAGGGCCGGTTGTTTAAGTATTGCTGCTGACTTAGTAAATCAAGCATCGCAAATTGAACAGACTATTGGTAAGTTGTATATGACTTGGAAAAAAATTAGTAACTTAGCCGATAGATTATATGTAGATACTGGTGCAAGTACGCCCCATTTGCGATCGCTCCTCACCTGCATAGAACCCCTGGGTGGTGAAATCATGGAACTACAGTTAAGCGGTACAACAGAACATACAATTAGATTACAAATTCAAGAAACGAGTTAGGTAATTGGTAATTGGCAGTAGGGACGAACGGCCATTCCCCCCTACAGGAGGCAACCGTCAACCGTCACCTAAGCTAAATCTTCCATTTTCTTGGCCAATTCCACATCTAAATTACTGATAGCGTTACCGATGTCATGGGTGGCAAGATACACCCTAACGGTGTTGTAAACATTAAACCATTCTGGGTGATGTCCCATAGTTTCCGCATGAACACCCACTGTCACCATCCATCCTAAAGCAGTTGCAAAGGAGCTAAATTTGTATTCTTTGTATAATTTGCCCTCTTTAATTTCCCATCCGGGTAAAGTATTAAGGGCTTTCTGTAGTTCTGTTTCGCTTAATTTTTGTGCTGCCATTTTCCTAACCTACACAGAGACTTCTCTTCAAATCCTAACTCAACCAGTAATTAGGCGATCGCTTTTTGATAAACTTCCTCTAAACAAGCAATTAATTCATCAACTTGAGCAGAGGTAAATAATCCATCTGGTCCTTGGGGTGTAATATCAGTAAATGGTGATTCATAGAGTAATGCTGGATCCATCACACCATGTTCTGTGAGGTAGTTGATAATCATATCTATAAATTCTATTTGATTAGCATTAAGGTTTTTATGGGAGAGAAAACCAGCTAATTCTTGTTTAGCGACTTCCCTATCTAGTCCTACTAAGGAACGCACAAATAAACCTAAGCCTTGAGATTCTTCCTTAGCGCGGTTAATATCTTCCGTTTCTCCTATACCACTTTCGGCTAATATTCTTTCTAACTCGGATAAATCTGATGCGGTTAATTGTTTATTGGTTCTGAGTTTGAAAATAACTATATTATCTTGACGCGCTCTTAAAAAGGCTCTGGCTTTAGCGCGGAACTTTGCAAAGTTATCTGTTGAGGTAAAATGAGGTAATTCTACTATAATTTCCTCACCCATTTCATCCTCAAAATTAGTGTAAATGGGTTGACGTTTTTGTTTTTCAATGAGATTTACTAAACCCCGGAGACGTTTACGGAGTATTTCTAACATGGGTAATGTGACATCTTGCCACCATTCGTCACTTTGAATATCTTGAATTAATGGTAGTTGTGCTTGAATTAAAGGAATATCTGGTTTTTCTTCTAGTAACCCAGCTATTGATTTAACTTGTGTTTGTAATTTTTTTAGATTGAGTTGAGATTTGATTAGAGCTAGTTGTAATTTTAAGATTAATATATCAAATCGTTTAGTTTCTTCTGCTTCTGTGGGTATTTGGGAAGGTAAACCGGCGATTTCTTGATTTAAGGTAATAATATCTTCCTGTGCTAAGGATTTCCATGATTCTGAATTAGCGTATTTTTCTACAAATTGGCGTTTGGTGCGAACTATAAAGTTTTCTGTGTTCATTGCTGCAACTTCTGTATATAGTAAGTTGGCTATTTGATGACGCAGTTGTGCATTTGTTTTTGGTTCTTTTGCCGATGTGGGATTTTCGGAAATTGCGGGATTATCAACAATTTTTTGGTCTAATTCTGCTATTAATTCCAAGCGTTTAGTAAATAACTGTTTACTTAAAGATCTACCTATCGGTGCATCGGTGGTTTCTGGGTTGTGTTGGAAAAATTCTAAATTTTGGCAGTAGTCAAATACATAGAAAAATTGTTTATCCTGTCCTATACCAAATAAGTCAGCACAGCGACGAGTCCCCCTTCCTAACATTTGCCAGAATTTGGTTTTAGACCGCACCAGTTTAAACATGACTAAATTTACCACTTCTGGTACATCTATTCCCGTATCTAACATATCTACAGAAATAGCGATATGGGGCATTTTATCTTTTTTAGAAAAGTCTTCTATAATACTTTGAGCGTATTTAGTATTAAAGGTAATGACGCGAGCAAATTCACCTTTAAATTGGGGATAGTTAATATTAAATCTGTCAGCGATAAAGTTAGCGTGAGCTTGATTTTTAGCAAAGATAATTGTTTTACCTAAAATATCACCGCCGGCAACTTTTACACCTCTGGTCATTAGATGTTCTAAAACTTTATCTACTGTATCTTGATTAAATAACCATTGATTGACTGCTGCTGCTTCTATGCGGTCGGGGATGTTACCTTCATCATCCCATTCTATGGCATCCCATTCTTCTCTTTCTGCTTCTGACAATTGACTATAATTAATTCCTTGACGTTGGAATCTCAGAGGAACTGATACCGCTTGAGGTGGGACTAAAAAGCCATCTTTTACCGCATCTTCTAAGCCATAGGCATCTGTAGGTACACCGCTTTCTAAATCAAATAATTCGTAGGTGTTGCGGTCTATTTCATCCTTGGGGGTGGCGGTTAATCCTAATAGTAAAGCATCAAAATTATTGAAGATATGGCGATATTTTTGGAAAACGGAACGATGGGCTTCATCAACTATAATGATGTCAAAATGGGCAACACTAAACCGTTTTTGTGATTCTTTGGTATCATCAATTAATCCCATCATGGTCTGATAGGTACAAGCGAATACTCTCCCTTCTCCATCCTTTTCTGTGACTAGGTTCACTGGAGATGCTTCTGGGAGGTGTTTTTTTAATACTTTGATGGTTTGGTCTACCAAGGCCACACGGTCGGCTAAAAATAGGGCGCGTTTGACCCAGTTACAACCCATCAGCATTTCTACTAGGGCGATCGCTGTTCTGGTTTTTCCTGCACCTGTAGCCATGACTAACAAGGCTTTGCGTTCTTTGTCCGTTTCTATAGCTTCTGTAACGCGCCGAATCGCACGAGTTTGGTAATACCGTTCTGCTATACTGGGTTTAATATCTGCTTGGGCTAAGGATCTGCGGATGCTGCGGCGTTGGATAAGTAATTCTAATTCGGCTTTTTTGTAAAACCCTTGGACTTGTCGGGGTGGGTAGTTGGTGTCATCCCATAACCAATGTTCATAACCGTTGGTGTAGAAAATTAGGGGACGTTGGTTAAATTGTTTTTCTAAACAGTCTGCATAGAGTTTAGCCTGTTGTTGACCGTTGCGGGGGTCTTTGCGGGTACGTTTGGCTTCAACTACTGCTAAGGGTTTACCATCATCCCCCCATAATACATAATCTACAAAGCCATTACCGGAGTTGTTGGGCATTCCTCTTACTGGATATTCACGGGAAACGTTCCCTTCGACACTTCGGCTTCGCACTTCGGCTTCGCTCAGTACAAGCTCAGTACAAGCTTCGGTCGGGGAACGTCCTTCAAGTTCGGTCGGGGAACGTTGCTCAAAAATGTTCCCTTCGACTTCGCTCAGGGAACGACTTTCGACACTTCGGCTTCGCACTTCGGCTTCGCTCAGTACAAGCTCAGTACAAGCTTCGGTCGGGGAACGTCCTTCAAGTTCGGTCGGGGAACGTTGCTCAAAAATGTTCCCTTCGACTTCGCTCAGGGAACGACTTTCGACACTTCGGCTTCGCACTTCGGCTTCGCTCAGTACAAGCTCAGTACAAGCTTCGCTCTGGGAACGTCCTTCAAGTTCGGTCGGGGAACGTCTTTCAAGTTCGGTCGGGGAACGTTGCTCAAAAATGTTCCCTTCGGCTTCGTTGGTTGAGCGAAGTCGAAACCAGCGAGAACTCTCATCGAGGGAAGCTGAAATTTTCCATCCTGTTTCTTTTAATAATAAATCTATGAAGAAGTTACGGGTTTCTTGTTCTGAATAGTCGTGTGTATCTGGTTGGCTAGTATTTTCTTTTTTGACTGCTGCTAATTCCGCTCTGAGTTGTTTTATAGTTTCATCTAGGGCGTTTTTATCTGTTAGTAATAGTGAGAGTTTTTCATCTTTTTCTTTTAATTCTGTTTCTAATTTTTGCAGTTCTTGAGTTCGACTTCGCTCACTCACCGGAGTTTTGTTTTTCTCACTAAGTTTAGTTTGATTTTGTTCACTAACCGGGGTTTTATCTCTCTCACTAGCTGGAGTTCGACTTTGCTCACTCACCGGGGTGGTTTTGGTAACTTGCGGTATGGCGTTAATATCAAAGGTTAAACCTGGTTCTGGTTTGCTGGTGCGTCCGTAGGTACGGGTTAACCAATATGCTATATGAAAAAATTCTTTAACTGCGGTGAGACTATCGTTAACGGGTATTGTTTTTTCATCATGAACGGCGTTGTTACCAATTTTAATGATGAGTTTGGCTTTGTTAAATATGGCTTGACCTACTAAGTTTTTAAAGGTAGGTTCATGAATCAGGGTGCTAATGTTATCTTGATAGGGTAAGTTTAATGTATTGTCGTATTTATAGAGCCAGTTTACTGTTAATTCTAAGGCGCGACGGCTATAAAAACAGGCTGTCCGGGGGTCACGGTAGGCTGTTTTAAAGGCTTTGTGAGCAGATTCGTAAATGGTGGGAAATTCGGGTTTAAGAAAGGTAAACTGGCTCATTTAGTTAATAAGCTGTTGTTAGTTTCAATAGATTATACTCATTATATTCAGTAAATATGTTGATTTCAAGCTAGAATTTCATGGGATGTTGAGCTACATTTAGAATATAATATTTCTTATGATGTTTCTAAGGCCAGCAAATAAATACGGCAAATGACAGCATATACCCTAAATTTACCTGAACAGTTGAAGCATGAAATTGAGCAATTAGTTCAAAGTCAGGGGATTTCGCTTGATCAATTTATTCTGTGGGCTGTAACAGAAAAAGTCAGTACCCTGAAAGCATCTTTTTCACAAATTGCTTATCGTCAGGGAGCAAATGGGCAACTTGTACCAATCATTAAAGGTACAGGAATTAGAGTCCAGACTGTGGTGATAGCTTCCCAAAAATGGGGTATGAGTCTCAGTCAAATTGCTGATGAGTATGAGCTAAATGAGGCACAAGTAAGAGAGGCTTTGAGTTTTTATGTAGTCAATAAGGAGCAGATTGATACAGCGATCTCTTCTGAGCAATCCTTAGAAAGTGCCAATGGTTAAACTCAAGCTGCATCTGGATGCTGATACCTCCAGTAAATCACTACATTTAGCATTGGTGTCTAAAGGTCATGATGTCACTCGTACACCAAATGACTGGATGCCTTTAGATGCTAGTGATGAAATTCAATTATTACGTGCAACTTCTCAGGGAAGATGTATTTTTACTTTCAATATTAGAGACTTTATTGTTCTAGCAGAAAAGTATCCGCAACATGGTGGTATTATCCTTGCTGCTCAGAATAGTTGGTCACTTTCCGATTTAATTATGGCATTAGATAACCTATTATCTGACGCAGAAGCGGCGGATTGGGTTGGTCAGGTAGATTGGTTGAATCGGTGGCGAAAGTAGTTTTAGAAGTCTAATATTTCTCGGTTTTTTTATAGTGTAAATCAATTTTTTGAGGTTATAGTTCTCCTTTAAATGCACGATGTTGGAGGGATGCAAAGAGGGCATCTAGTTCTAATAATGAGGCGCGATGTGATTTTTTTAGTTCTTCTACTGCTTCTACTCTTTGAGAAAATTCCTTTTGAAGAGATAGGGGGGGGAGTGGAATTTTCAAATCTCTAAGTTCTTTGACATTAAGGTGTTGTGATGTTGATCCAACCATCAACTTACCAATTCTTGTCGGATCTAAAGCATAAAGTAAATGTTGAAGCGTGAACTCTGAAGTCAATACTGAAAATGATGGTCGTACTTGAACAAGGCGCTGTCCCATACAAACTTTGATTTCAGATGTCACAATTGCTGCTATCCCAACAGTCCCCTCTCGGCTAAGAATTATATCATTGGGTAGAATATAACCTCGTTTAGAGCGTTCGTGATAAGTTTCGTTAGACACAAAACGAGTATCATCCCAATTCCATCCTCCTTTAGTTAAATTAGAGGTTCTGAGGCAAATAACACCATTTTTTGTCCAAGAAGGAGTTGAATGTGGACAATCATTAATCTCGTCGCAAATATCACGAAGTGATTTAGTCTTCCACCCCTTTGGATTCTTAACAGGATCTCCGAACATTTCTATAAAAATGGATTGAGTGAGGGTGTCGAGTTGTGCGATCGCTTCCCTTCTTTTTCTCCTCAACTCCTCCGCTTGATCTAATATCTCCGCTATTTTTTTCTGTTCTTCTAATGGTGGTAGGGGGATTGTAACACTTAAAATATCATCTTTACATAGATTTATTTGCAATCCTCCACCTGCAAACTTTAAAAAGTATTTTTTTACTTGCTCACGATTTAAAACATATTTTAAATATGGAAAATAAATTAATTCTGGTTTCTTAATAATGAGTTTTCCAACCCGTTGATTTAATAATAAGTTTTTACCTTGAGTTTTTACAATGGTCGGAACACCTAATATTTTTGCTTCTGTTGCCATATCTGTCATTGCAATAATGACATCACCATCTTTTAATAGATATTGTTTATATTTTTCCGTGTATGAATCAGGTAAAAACTTTTGATTATGTTCTAAATCAAAAACTCCATTAGGTCTAATATTGCTCATTCTACAATTTAATGTACTAGAAATATTGACATAATCACTTGATTTAAAAGCATAGCCATTTTGTAAATCACATATTTGATTTAACGTCAACAAATTCCATTTTTTAGGTAAATTACTCATCCCTGCATTTTCTCCAAATCTTTAATAAACAACATTTATATGCTCCCTTCGACACTTCGGCTTCGCTCAGTACAAGCTTCGCTCAGTGAGCGTTTCTGTAATGGGTTGCATTTTGACACTCAGGTAACTTTTGTCGCACACTATTAGAAATATAACTTTTACTCATAACATTGCCAAAAACTCTAAAACGTCAGCTAAACCAGAAATACTACCCTTGGGATTAGCATTAATTTCTCGTAACCCTAAAGCCAATATTTTCGGTAAATCTTCCTTGTGAGATTCTAAACTTGGTAACATTTCATCAGGAATATCTAAAGTAATTTGCATAGCTTTTTACCTCAATAAATCAATTATATACACATTTTTATCACCTGTAAAAACTTGGTCTAATTATTGTATCAATTACCATTAAGGTCGTCCTTCTAATTTCCAAGACTGTACCCGACTTTCTGCTTCCATTAGCAATACCTCCACCCGTTGACGAATACGAGCAAGCACTTCATCCCGTTTTCCATAACGTTTTTGCAATAAATCATGAACTTCCTGTTCTATAGAAATCCCCTTTTGTGCCGCCAAGCGTTTAATGCGATCAAGCAACTCATCAGATATATTGGGAATGGTAATTATTGCCATACTGCCTCCTTTACTAATGCTAATCTATTACCAAAATATTACCAAAATATTAACATATTATTGACAAAAATAAAGTTAAATCTATCTGTGTTTATCTGCGTTCATCTGCGTTCAATTCCTAACTATTTTATCCTTTTAAAATTTCATTTACAGTTAACTTCACCTCAGAACACAAAGGGGAACAAATCACCTCATCACCTGTAAAAACCTGCTCCTCATATAAACCTTCCACCCATTCCAAAACAGTCACCTTTTGTAATATCGGATCAACAATCCAATATTCATTAATACCCCGCGCTGCATACTCAGAACGCTTGTAACGATAATCTCGCTTTTCTTGGTTAGGACTGACCACCTCAACCACCAACAAAGGAGGCGGCATATCCATTAAAATAAGAGAGCGTGTAGCATCTTTCATCACTTGGGCTAACTCCTCAGAAAACACCACCAAATCAGGAACACGCACCCCCACCATGCGACTATTCACAGCTATTTCTGTTTTCATTCTTAACCGATAATAGGGAATACCTAATTGAGAAAAATAGATTAATAAAAATATTGCTATTCTCTGATTTAGTTCACTTTCAGAAGGCATAAAAATTAATTCCCCATTTTCCAACTCATATAAATAATCCGTCCCATCGTCATAATTAAGAAATTCCTCAAAAGTCATCTTTTTAGCAGTTGTAACTATCATGACCATTACTCCTATAAACTGCTTATCTTACGATTTTCTTACTATTTTAATTTCACTCCCCGTTCCCTGAGCCTCCCCGTTCCCTGAGCGAAGTCGAAGGGAGCGAAGCCGAAGTGTCGAAGGCCGTTCCCTGAGCCTCCCCGTTCCCTGAGCGAAGTCGAAGGGAGCGAAGCCGAAGTGTCGAAGGCCGTTCCCTGAGCCTCCCCGTTCCCTGAGCGAAGCCGAAGGGAGCGAAGCCGAAGTGTCGAAGGCCGTTCCCTGAGCCTCCCCGTTCCCTGAGCGAAGTCGAAGGGAGCGAAGTCGAAGTGTCGAAGGCCGTTCCCTGAGCCTCCCCGTTCCCTGAGCGAAGTCGAAGGGAGCGAAGCTTGTACTGAGCTTGTACTGAGCTTGTACTGAGCTTGTACTGAGCGAAGCCGAAGTGCGAAGCCGAAGTGTCGAGGGGAACACTTTTCCTAACTCAAATGAGCAAACCTACTGTAATGAGTTTCATTTTTACACTCAGCTAACTTATGTAATAAATTTGTATTTCCTAAAATCAAAGCTTGTTTTTTCTTGCGACTCCAACCTTGTATTTGTTTTTCCCGTTCATAAGCATCTTTTACAAGCTCATAATACTCACAAAAAACTAACTTAACAGGTAAGCGTTTCGCTGTATAATTTGCTCCATAACCATTTTGATGTTCCCATAAACGACGATCTAAATCCATTGTACTACCAGTGTAGTAAGTACCATCAGCACATTCAATAATATATATATATGCCATAGGTTGATGATTGAATTTTTTAAGATTATTTATACTTGAATCTGGTGATGTTCCCTTCGACACTTCGGCTTCGCTCAGGGAACGTTGCTTAGGGAGCGTTACCCTAACAACCCCGCTAATTTCTCCATACCCTGTTGAATTTCTAACTCTAACTTAGCTAAATTAGCCAGAATGTCCTGGGGTGGTAAATGGTCTACCTCCTCATGTACCACTTCTTTGTAACGATTAAGACTTAAATCATACCCTTGAGCCGCAATATCCGCCTTTGGGACACAGAAGCTTTGAGATGTGCGGGGGCGTTCTCGTTCTGTAGTATTACGTAGCTGCCACCGTGCTAAAACATCAGGTAAGTTATTTTTACTATGTTCCTCCGGGGTTAACTGCACAGCCGGCACAGATCCAAGTTTATCCTCAGTTAATAAAGGCGTTCTTTTATCGTCTAAACTCAAACCATCGGCATTGACATCATAGAACCAAACAAAATCAGTTCCTCCCGAATTGGTTTTAGTAAAGAGTAAAATTGCTGTGGAAACTCCCGCATAGGGCTTAAACACACCCCCAGGGAGGGATATGACCCCATCTAACTTTTGTTCCTCTACCAACAACCGCCGCAGTTCTTTATGTGCTTTAGAAGATCCAAACAGCACCCCATCAGGGACAATTACCGCCGCCCTCCCCCCTGGTTTCAGCAATCTTAAAAATAAAGCTAAAAATAATAATTCTGTTTTCTTAGTTTTAACTATTTCTAATAAATCCTTAGCTGTGTTTTCATAGTCTAAAGAACCAGCAAAGGGAGGATTAGCCAATAATAAAGTATAGGTTTCCTCATCATCTGCGTGTTCCTGTGCTAAGGAATCCTTATATCTAACATCAGGATTTTCTACACCATGGAGGAGCATATTCATACTGCCAATTCGCAGCATAGTATTATCAAAATCAAACCCGTGAAACATCTGCTGGTGAAAATGTGCTTTCAGCTTGACATCTGTTAAGACCTGGGGGTGATGTTGACGTAGGTATTCATTAGCAGTTACCAAAAAGCCACAGGTTCCACTAGCAGGGTCACAAATTACATCCCCTGGTTTGGGTGCTGTCAGTTCCACCATTAGCCCAATAATATGGCGCGGTGTTCTAAATTGCCCATTTTGTCCGGCGGCAGCAATTTTACTTAACATATACTCATACAGGTCGCCTTTGGTGTCCCTGTCATCCATCGGGATATTAGCGATTAAGTCCACCACTTTAGCAAGTAGCGCCGGGGTGGGAATGGTAAAACGAGCATCTTTCATGTGGTGGGCGTAGGTTGAGTCATCACCACTTAAAGTCCGTAAAAACGGAAAAACAAAGTCATTCACCAAAACATACATTTCTGGCGCTGCAAAATGCTGAAACCGCGACCAACGCAAATGATCATAGGGGCGTTTTTTTAGAGGTTCTCCCGACTCGGATTTTTCTAATACATAATCCCCCTCTGGGAAAATGCGCCGTTCCATCGGCTTTTTGAGTTTGGTAGCCTTGTTTTCTGCTAAGGTATGCAGATCATCCAGACGACGCAAGAATAACAGGTAGGTAATTTGTTCAATTACTTCTAGGGGGTTGGAAATACCACCAGACCAGAAAGCATCCCAGATTTTATCTACTTGACTTTTAATTTCCCCTGATATCATCTTTTATTTTTATCCAGCAATTAACAATTGTCGGCCATGGAAACTGTGAACCTATCCTATCCCCTAATACTACTATCTTGCGCCCCTGCTCCCCAGCTTTTGTTAATCCTCCTCCTGACTCCTAAATTCTGACTGCTGTTGCAATGTAGGATATGTTACTATTTAAAAAAACATATTCACACAATTGCAGTTCAATTATTTGTTATACCAATTCTGTATGAAAATGCACGCAAAAATACCCCCCTATAGTCTCCTCTTGTAAGGGGGGACGGCAAAGCCGGCGGGTAAACATAAGCAGCTTCATGTAAAATTGGTATTAGTTATTTGTACACTTGAACAAGTAGTTGCTTGCAAAAGGAAAAACATCTGAGGTTGAATGACTGAATCTTTGCCAGTAAATTTATCATTGACAAAAAACGCTGTGAACAGACCTAAAACTGACACAGAAGATACAAGTGAAAACTTAGCTCTAGCTATTGTCGAAGCGGCTTTAGACCGGAAGGCAGGGGAAATTATATTACTAAAAGTAGGAGAGATTTCCTATCTGTCTGATTACTTTGTGATGATGACGGGTTATTCTAAGGTACAAGTTAGGGCGATCGCTGATGCTATTGAAGGACAAGTAGAAATAGATTGGCAACGACGACCCCTAAGAACAGAAGGCAAAATTGAAGGTACTTGGGTACTACAAGATTATGGTGATGTTATTGTCCACATCATGATGCCAAGGGAAAGAGAGTTTTATAATTTAGAAGCGTTCTGGGGTCACGCGGAACGTATTTCCCTACCAAACTCCGATCACATTGGGGGTTAACTGACTTATGATACGATCTTCCCTTGAGAATTGCCCAGTTCCCACGGAACAACAACCACTAAATGAGTACGAAGAGTTAAAAACTGCCTGGTTATTTAGGGATAGTACCCTAAGCTGGGGTGACTACGCCAAGAAAATGTTTTGGATTTGGGCTTGGTCGTGGTTAGTAGCTGGGCCTGTGGCAGCAGCGAGTTTTCCTCCACAAAAACAGATATTTAATTTCCTCCTTTGTGGATCTGCTGGTGCTAGTGTAAATGTAATTTTGGTATTGGTGCAGTTATACTTAGGTTGGTTCTATGTGCGCGATCGCCTTAACAGTCCCACCGTATTCTATGAAGAATCTGGTTGGTACGACGGGCAAACTTGGACAAAACCCCAAGAAGTAATCAACCGCGATCGCCTAATTGTCACCTACGACATCAAACCAATTCTCCAGCGCTTACAAATTAGCTTTGGTATAATTGCTCTTCTGTATCTAATTGGTGCTATAGTTTGGCATTTCTTGTAAATAGTCATTGTTCATGAGTCGTTCGTTATTAGTAAAACAACGGACAATTGACAACCAAACACCGACAACTGAAAAATTCACAGAATATATATAAACCCATGACAATGGGAAAAAGAACTCAAGCCACAGCCCTGGAAGTCCGGTTGCTGCGGGAAGGTATTATCGAATCTCGGCATATAGTCCAGGCTGTTGTTAGCGACGACCGGGGACGGGTGCTTTCTGTTGCCGGTAACGCAGAAACAGCCGCATTTGTCCGTTCTGCCCTCAAACCATTTCAAGCCCTAGCCGTCACCAGCACAGGCACATTGGAACGCTATGATTTGAGCGATCGGGACTTAGCTATCATCACCAGTTCTCATCAAGGTAGTATAGATCAGGTAAGACAGGTATTTAATATCCTCTGGCAAGCAGATATAGATGTTAATGCCCTACATTGCCCCATACCCCCGGATAAACGTAGTCCTTTAGAATATAACTGTTCTGGTAAACACGCGGGAATGTTAGCTGTTTGTCAACAACGCCATTGGCCATTAACTACCTATTTGGATCGTAAACACCCGGTTCAACAGTTAATTATCACCAAAGTGGCAGAATTGCTGCGAATGCCAGCCGAAGAATTTCTCACCGCCCATGATGACTGTGGCGCACCCACATATCTAATGCAACTCAGTCAAATGGCTGCTTTATATGCTGTTTTAGCTTCCAGTAATAGCTTGGATATGGAACGCATTGTCCGCGCCATGAACCATCATCCCGTTATGGTAGCTGGAGAAGGGCAATTTGACACAGAATTAATGCGTCTTACTCCTGGCGACCTGGTGAGTAAATCTGGTGCGGAAGGAATACAGTGTATTGGCCGCCTTGGGGAAGGGATGGGATTAGCAATTAAAGTCATGGATGGCGCAAAAAGGGCTAAATATGCCGTAGCTATTCACATCCTCCAACAAATGGGCTGGATCAGTCCCAGTATTGCCCAAAGCCTCTCTGAGAAGTTTATGAATATCGGGAAATACAAACGTTTGGAAGTAATTGGAGAATTATCGCTTTTATAGTTGACAAACTTTTGACTTCGCGTTATATTAAAGGAGTCGAGAGACAAGCGACAAAAGCGACGCGGGATAGAGCAGCCTGGTAGCTCGTCGGGCTCATAACCCGAAGGTCAGTGGTTCAAATCCACTTCCCGCCACCAAATATAAAAACAAAACCCCTGTAGAGTTGAAAAACCTTGCAGGGGTTTGTTTTTTCAGATTAACTCAATCATATAAGACCGATGCAAGTGTCATATCATGTCTGGTTGAACAGTTATCATATCTGTTGGGGCTGGTAATGGGTAATGGGTTATTGGGAAAAAGTAATATAATCATGAAATAGCTATATCGTAAGTGATTAGGCGAACATGATAGGATCAACCCTACCAATGTACCAGTTGCATAAGTCCTGTCATAGTAAAGTGGGCATTGACCACCAGCACTAAACGGGAATTTTAGATTAAAAAAAATTGGTACAATTCCCCGTCCTTGAGTGCAGAAAAATTGTAAATCCAAAATCCAAAATCCAAAATTGCCTAATTTCTTTGACCAGTCACAATATATGTAACTCGTTGAGCTATATTGGTAGCGTGATCTGCCATGCGTTCTAAACAGCGAATTGCTAAAGTTAAAAGCAGAATTGGTTCCATGACTCCGGGAAAATTTTCTTGGTGAGCAAAGGTTTGATAAAGATGTTCATAAGCATTATCTACAGCATCATCTAACTGCTTCATTCTTTGTCCACCGGTTTCATCTAAGTCCGCCAAAGCAACCAAGCAATTTGCTAACATAGCTTGGGCGTGTTGAGACATAACCGCTATCTCTGGCAAAGAACTATGTTGAGGATAAGGAAACAGTTTAATGGCAATTTCCCCTAAATCTTGGGCATAGTCGCCAATACGTTCTAAATCTCGAACTAGTTGCATAAAAGCACTTAAACACCGCAAATCTTTTTCTGTGGGTCTTTGACGGATAATGATGGCGGTACAATCTAATTCTATTTGTCTATAAAAGCGATCAATTTTTTTGTCTAATCGGGGTATTTGTTCTGCTGCTATTAAGTCCCCATTAAATAAGGCCTGGTGACTGAGACGAAAAGATTGTTCTACTAAAGCGCCCATGCGTAACAAATCCCTTTCTAAACGCCTAATAGAACGTTCTATAGGCAGTATTTCAGAATTGGGTGTATAAAATACAGTTTTCACACTTGTCATATAAAAAGAGTATAATCATATATTTTCTTAATTATAATCTTGATTAGGCGAGTTTGTCATGATTCGAGGTAACTGAATTTGTATCCAAGCTCCTCCTGTTTCTCTGTGGTTCATGGCCTTAATTAAGCCACCATGGGCAATGATTACTTGCTGGACAATAGCCAAACCTAAACCAGTACCTGCAATTCCGGTCGGGGAATTTGCTTCATTGACTGGTGAACGGTAACGGGCCTTATCTCCGCGATAAAATCTTTCAAATACATGGGGTAAGTCTGCAACAGCAAAACCAGTACCAGAGTCAATAATATTGATTTCCAATATTTGACCGTTGTCAGTAGAAATTATTTTAGTTTCAATGTCAATAGTAGTATCATTGGGACTATATTTGATGCTATTATCTATTAAGTTAATAAATACTTGGTATATTCGAGATTTATCTGCTTGAATGTAGATGTTTTCTAGACCAGAATAGATCATGTCTAAAGATTGACGTTGGGCAATTGGTTCTAGGGTTTCCCATGCGGACATAATTAGCGATCGCATTTCCACCATTTCTAAATTTAACTCCATGGTGGGGCTGTTTTCTATTTGCGTCAATTCTAACCAGCTTTGTACCAAATTAATCAGCCGGTCAACTTCGTGCATTAGCCTATTAACCCAACGGTCTAAAGGTGGTTCTAATCGGTTTTGCAGAGTTTCTACCACCAGACGAATAGCAGTGAGAGGAGTACGGAGTTCATGGGCTAAATCGGAAAACGAGCGATCGCGTTCTTGTTTCAAATCTAGCACAGCCTGACAATTTTCCAAAAATACCCCCACTTGACCCGTAGCTAAGGGTAAGGTTGAAGCTCGCAAAAACATAGACTTTACCTCTGTCATCACCTTAGCATCATCACAAGCAGGATGAAACACCCATTCTTGCACCTGGGGTTTTTGCCAATCACGAGTTTGTTCAATTAACTGGTCTAACTCATAGGATCGCACCAACTCTAGCAACAAACGCACCTGCCCTGGTTGCCATCTTTGAAGATATAAAATTTTCCGTGCTTGCTGATTGCACCATAATAGTTGATTTTCCTCGTCTACCTGTAAATATCCCATTGGGGCAAAATCGAGCAATTCTTTATACATAGATAATGATTGCTGCAATTCTTGGTACTGCTTATTTACAATAGATATTTCGCGGCGTAAACGAGGTCTTAACAGCAGTTGAACATTAGTAACTTTACGAAAACGAGAACTAGCAGGTTGTAGTAATCGCTCTAGATACCAGTTAAGATGAACTTGTTGCCAAACCCAAAAACCAAGGCCGACAAGTAAACCTAGCAAAAATCCCAATAAAAACATTCAAGTCCCTAGTTGCTTTGTGATTACTCAAAATTAGCAACTATCTTCAACAATTAACCAAATCTGTAGCCAAAACCTCTGACAGTGACAATATATTCTGGATGACTGGGATCTTCCTCCAGCTTTTCCCGTAACCAACGGATATGAACATCAACAGTTTTGCTATCCCCAACAAAATCAGGCCCCCAGATTTGGTCTAACAACTGTTCCCGTGACCATACCCGACGGGTATAACTCATAAATAATTCTAACAAGCGAAACTCCTTCGGAGATAAATTTGCCTCTTGTCCCCGCACCATTACCCGACATTCTTGGGCATTTAAGGTTATATCCTTGTGTTTGAGTACAGGAACTTGTGGCAATGTAATTAAACGCTGACGGCGAAGTAAAGCCCGACACCGTGCCACTAATTCCCGCATACTAAATGGTTTAGTCAAATAGTCATCAGCGCCCACTTCCAAGCCCAACACCCGGTCAGTTTCGCTACCTTTAGCACTTACCATTAAAATTGGTACAGAGTTGCCTTGATGACGCATAAAACGGCAAATATCTAGACCGTTGATTTGCGGTAACATTAAATCTAATACCACCAGGTCTAAAGATAATTCTTCAGGATTATTTTCACAACTTTTCAGATATTCTATCGCTGCTCGCCCATCACTAGCAGTAATTACCTCATATCCTTCTTCTTCCAGGGCGAGAACTAACATTTCCCGAATCAGTTCTTCGTCTTCCACTATCAAGATACGGCTAGTTTGTCCAATGTCCGTTCTTACAGAATATTTAGCTAATTCACTGGTATACATTAATTTTGTAAGTGTATAACAAAGTCTAGTATATTATAAATCATCCCAATGATACATTTATTTTGATTTTGTTTATATTTCTCTAAATTGTAAATTTTTGTATCAGTATCTCTCCCTTGACAACCACAGATTACTCTATTAAAATTTTAGTACAAAAGTACTAATCAAGGGAACAGGGGGCAGAGGGGCAGGGGAGGGTTTTTGTTCTTGATCTTCTTCTGCCTCCTGAACTCCTCCCTTTTACCTTATGTCGCTAATTGAAGGAAGTAGAAATATGACCACAGGTGCAGTTAAAGACAGTAAACAACAATTGGTACAATACTTTCAACAAATTCGTTCAGAAAGAAAAAAACTAGATACGAAAATAGCGACTAAACATGAAGCATTTCCTAAAGAACAAGAAACTGCTCTCAAACAAGTTCAGGATTTGGCTGTTAAGGCTATTGAAGGTAGTTCAAATGTCAATTCTTACCAAGCGATGAAAGAGATAGCCTTGGAACAGGCTAAAAGCCAAGCAAAAACTAAATAATTGAAATTTAAATATTTTCACTGTGTATTGATGGGCAATGCCCACCCTAGGAAATAATTAGGGTTCTAGACTTGGATTTTCGCAAATCAGGTGATCCTTTGACATCAGCTATGAATACTACCATCAGGCATAATTGCCCCAGTTAAGAAGGTTTCACTCATATCTGTGTCCTCTAAATTAGCTCCAGTTAAATTCACTTCGCATAAATTAGCTTCGCTTAAATCAGCACCACTCAAATCTGCTCCTTGCAAGTCTGCTTTCCACATTCTCACACCTCCCATTTTCGCACCACTCAGGTTTGCACCCTGCAAGTTGGCGGCGGAAATTGAGGCCATGTGTAAATTAGCATCACACAAGTTAGCACCACTTAACAATGCACCGCTAAGATCGGATTCATTTAGATGAGCAGTTGACAAAGTAGCTTCAGTTAAATCAGCACCACAAAGAATCACCTCGGATAAATGCGCTCTTTCTAACTTTGCCCCTTGCAGATTGGCTTTACTTAAATTAGCTCCACTTAAAGATGCCGCTGTGAGATTAGCTCCTCTTAAATCTGCTCCGCCGAAGTCCACACCACCTAAGTTGACTCCTTGTAAATTTGCTCCGGGTAAAGCAATACAATTAAAGCTTCTTTCTCCTATGGCGTATCTGGCTAAAAGTTCTTGAACATTCATAGTTTTCTAGACCTTAGTAAGTAGTCAGACAAAATTCAAAAAGTAATTAAATATTGATTACAGAATAATTACTGATAATATGGTTTATCTTTGTCGTTCATTTAATCAAACCATAAATACATCTTCAATTATCAATCTATTCACATTTTTTAACTTATTGACAACAAAACAAATGCGTAAGAATTAAGGTGAGGTAAAAAGATCCCCGACTTCTTTTATTAATTGTGTCCATAAATGATAAATTGATCACAGAAGTCGGGGATCTGAGTATGAACGAGTGCTATAGCTGAATACTTACGCAAATGCTATAATCAAACTACAGGCTATAGGAGAATAAGTATTTATGAATACTAGCAACTTCAAATTAGGTAGATATTTGACTTTAGAGGAATTTTGTACCTGTAGTCAAACCTATCATAAATATGCCGAAAATATCAACCCATATCCGCAAAATATATCGGAAGTTATTCCTGCCTTACAGGATTTACACAAATTTATCATTGACCCAATTATAGATTATTTTAGTCGAGAAAAATTTCGACTTACCTACGGTTTTTGTTCACCAGATTTAAAAAAGTATCTGGAGAAAAAAGACCCAGTTACAGGTCAAAAAAATGGGCGTGTCGCTCCTAACCTTGACCAGCATATCAGCTATGAGATCAATAAAAATGGTAAATACTACTGTGAAAGATTAGGTGCTGCTTGTGATTTTTTGATTATAGATTTACCGAGTACAAAATTAGTAGAATGGATTTTACAAAATAAATTGTCTTTTGATTCTCTCTATTTTTACAGTGACCACCAACCAATTCACATTAGTTATGGAAAGCAACATAAACGAGATATTTGGACATTTAATAATTCGGGAATTCCCACAAAAAAAGGAATTGGAGATTGGATAAAATTAGCTCAGGAAATTGAACGCGGATAAGAGGCAGGGGAGCAGAGGAGAATATTGGTTTTTTCTATTCCCTATCTTGACATTGATTAATTTTGTTCCTTTCTATTTTACGATGATTAACAGCATTTTTTAATAATTTTAATTTATAGGGATCAGCATCTTTCGCCCAGATTAACTTAAAACCCTGTAAAATGCAGCAATTTTCTTTTAAACATTTTTTCCAGCCAGAAAGATGACTAATATTATGCCAATTATCTAAAAGTCCCCTATCTTCTTCTTGACGAGTTAATTTAGCGAATTTTTCATATTGGGGATAATCGGGAGTAACTAAAGATTCTATTTGGTGTAAAATTGGCGGATCATCTTCTAGATCATAATCTTGATAAGTAACTTGTAAATCTCGTAAATCAATTGTCATAACTTTTGATAAAATGGGATGGGGATCAATATCAAAATCAGGATAAAATAAATAGGAAATTTTAGGTGTTTTCAGATGGAATTTAATCACATTTGCTTCTTCTAATCTCCCAATGGTGCGACTTGCACAACCTTCATAAAGACGTAATAAAGGGTCAATGGCTTGTAATGCAGAAATATGAACCCAAAGGGAATTATGTAATTTTTTTCCTACCTTGCTTTCCTGACAACGTTTAATAATTAGTTCTGTATTTCCTAGACTGCGTAACATTAAATCCGCATCTAAACAGGCTTGTTTATAACTACTATATAAACTGAGTATGTCCTCTTGTACTGCGGGAGCTAATTGTCCTAAGCGGGGACGACGGCTAAAATTACACAGTGCTAAATAGACCATTAAATCTTGACGGCGTTTATCGGCGATCGCTTCCCATTCATCTACGTCTGTTGCCTGTATAATGACATTAAAAGCCCGGCGTAAAGTCCCAAATTGTTCGGTAATTTCGGCTTCTTGAGGTAATTCCCCTTTGCTAGGAAGTCTTCCCCGTTCCGTCATAAAAGTCATTAACGGCGTTAATAATTCCTGGTATTCTTCAAACCGCTTCACACAAGCGCGTATTCTGGGAGTAGTGGCACGGGAACGGAAACGAGAAGCGCGAAATAATTCAGCTTCAGCTTCATCTCGAAAAACAAAATAAATCCCCAAACCGGCAGGAATAGCATCAACTCCTAATACCTGGTCAATGTAAATTTTTAATTCTTCTTGCTCATAATATTTTTGAAATGTGTTGCGATTAGTAATGATTCCATCACCATAGGCAATCACACCCCGTTTCATATCTGATATTAATACTTGGGCAGCTACTAGCAGCACCTTCTGAGTCAATTCCCAAGCTTGTATTAAAGCTTCCCGGCGCTCGCTTTGATTTTCAATGACATTAATTACAAACCCAATATTAACAATATCCGCAGCTATTTTAGGTGTATCTGGTGAGTAGTAAGGGTCCCAACCAGAACTGTTATAACCTTGTGCAGCAATGCGAGTAATATCCCCACCATGGCCACAACCATAATCAAAAAAGGTAGTTTCTGGACTAAATAAGCCACATTCTAGGGCTAACCGCACAGGACGGGATAAATCAGGACGAATAATAGCAGCTTTATGTCTGTCTATTTTGGGAACTGTATTTGTAGCTATGGAACTACTTTCTCTTTTAATTAAGCGATGTCCTTGTAATTGGACACCATAGACTTGTAGACGTTGTTCCCAACCCAACTTAGTGCCAATTCCTTGAGGATGATTAAGTAAACCCAAAGCCACTTGAGCGCGAGTTAAGGACGCAAACTCTTCATAAAGGGGATAGTCAGGAGTAACAAAGGTTTCTTTGCGGTGGAGAATAGGGGGATTTTCTGAGTCGCTATAATCTCGATAGCTAACTTCTAGAGTTTCTACGTCAACCTGAATACTAGCCTGTAAAGCTGGATGCGGATCAGTATCAAAATCAGGATAAAATAAATAGGAAATCTTCGGTTTAGTAGTGCTAAATTTAACTAGAGTTGGCGTATGTAATTGAGGTAAAGCACTACGGGCGCGGCTTTCATATTCCTGAAGCCAAGGGTTAAGGGTATATAACCCCAAAATATGAATGTAAAAAGCATCAGGTAACATTTTGCCAACGGAATTGTCTTGGCAACATTGAGTTATGTTACTCAGATCAATAGGATGAAACATTGAGATATTTTCCTCAAGTACATTCCACTTTATGATCAGATTTAACCATGAGTCTATCATTTTGTAAAATTATTATCTTAGGCCTAGGGAAGAGAGCAGGGGTATGGCTACGCTCACCAACAGGGAGCAGAGGAGCAGGGGAGAAGTATTTTTATTAGCAATTACTAATTACTAAATTTTCTGATTGTTTGCTCTAAACTTTATTGAGATAAATAAAGTAAATTTTTGTTAATTTATATAAGTTGATATTTCTTAATTTTAAGTAAGATATAAATTGACTTCTTAAATTTTTAATAATACTTATATCTTGTTGTAGATTTATGCAGTCAATCAATATCAGAATTGTGTAATCTGAAAAGAACTAAATTAATGATTAAATAGAGGTCTAATGACTCCAACTATCATGCGTCAACTTTGGTCTATAGTTGAAGCCACCCATACAGTAACTCTCTTGCAACTAGATGATGCGAGTTTGGTACAATGGTTGGTCAAACAAATCACTAATCAATCCTTCTTAGATGCCCATGAAATTGATTTTCTTTGTGAGTACATTCAATCGCGTCTGAGTCTGATTCGTGATTTAGCTTATGAACGCCAACAATCTTAGTTGAGTATCTATGCTATTTAATTACTGATGGTAAATAACCTTCTACTAAACAATCAGAGCCAACTATCCGCCAACTCACACGTTCTAAGGCTAACGCTTCAGTCATATTAGTTAAACCCAAATCCCCTACAGGTGTAGGCGCGTAATCTCCGCCAATAATTTTAGGGGCGATAAATGCCATAATTTTTTGCACTGCGCCTTGAGCGATCGCACTAGCTGCTAGGATACCCCCACATTCCCATAGCACACTACAAAAACCACGCTCATATAAATGGTTCATGACTTGCTCCGGTGTCAATGACACAAATTCCACCACTTCCACCCCTTTTGATCGCAACATCTTTTGAAAAGGCTGTGAACTACCAACTTCCGTTAATACTAAAGTTGGGGCTGTATCAGTATCCCATAGTCGAGCTTGTTCTGGTAAGTTCAGATTCCGACTCATCACCACTCGCAGGGGATTATGAACCTCAACTTGATGGCTAGTTAGGTAAGGGTTATCTTGTCTCACCGTATTACCACCAACAATAACAGCATCACAAGCGGCTCGGAGACGGTGAACCTCAGTCCGAGCATCTTGATTTGTTACCCAAGCACTATGACCACCAGTAGTGGCAATTTTGCCATCTAAGGTCATAGCATATTTCAAAATTCCTAAAGGGCGTTTGTAGAGAATGCGATGAACAAAACCTTCATTTAATCTTTGACAGGCTGCTTCCTCTACTCCTACTACTACTTCTATCCCGGCAGCACGTAACCGCGCAATTCCCCCACCAGCTACTAAAGGATTAGGATCAACCATGCCCACCACGACTTTAGACACACCAGCATTAATTAGCCCTTCAGAACAAGGAGGAGTGCGTCCATGGTGGTTACAAGGTTCAAGACTGACATAAATAGTGCTGCCCCGCGCTCTGTCTCCTGCTGCTCTTAGGGCAAAAACTTCTGCATGAGGTTCGCCGGCACGGGGATGAAACCCTTCCCCGACAATCTTTCCATCTTGGACAACTACCGCACCAACTAAAGGATTGGGTGAAGTGCGTCCCAAGGCAGTGCGGGCTAGTTCCACACAACGTAACATCATTCGCGAGTCAAAGTCATTACCTACCATTTCTTTGACTACAGGTTGATGATCTTGGGGTAAAGATGCAGATGTTGTAGAGAACCCTGGGGAATTATCCATTTAACTTATGAATTACGAATTGATTTGATCTGCTGCCACCAACGATTGAGAGGATAGTAAACCACAGGGGCCCACAAACTACTGAGAATTGCTGAAGCTAAAGTAGCACGCTGGTAATATGTCCAAATACTTTCCCAACGGCGATCGCCCATAAAAAATAACTGCACAGCAAAAATAGTATCTGCTACCACGGCCATCCCAAATACAATTAAAGCAATAGAAATAAAGTCTTCTTGAATAAATCGCTGCTTTTGGATTAATGCTGTGAACATTCCTACTATTCCTAAACTCAAGGCATGAGTTGGATCTGGTGATGTCATGGCATCTTGTAACAGTCCTAAAATTATTCCTGATAGCATACCAGAAAATATCGAGCGATTGACACTCCAAGCCACAACCCAAATCAGTAACCAGTTAGGAGCAATGCCTAATAATTCCATGCCAGGAAGACGAGTTGGGGATAAGAGTAAACATAACAGCACAGTTCCCACCATGACCATCCAATCTACAAATTGATGCCACCAAGGATGCCAACGTGCTAATGGCGGAATTAAAAAATAAGATTTGCGGGTTGATGATGGTTTTTTATCTCTTTTACCAATAAATCCAAATATCTTCATCTTTATGGTCATGGGTGATGGGCAGGAGGAGGCAGGAGGTAAAACTAGGTTTTTACATAGGTTTCAATTTACAAACAAATATTTTAACTCCTGATTCAATGAATCCTGTAGGGGTGAATGGCCTTTCACCCCTACTGACTCCTGAATTTTTAATTTTTAATTTTTAATTTCTCTAGACTTTCCGACTCTTGTTTTTCTACTGGAGGATAAACCGTTACCCAATCTAAATAGCGAATAGGTGGAAATAGTTCTACTTTGGCAATTGAGACTGGGAGTTTTTTCAAATCTAAAGATCTAATTCTACCTATGGCTAAACCTGGGGGAAATTTCTGACTATAAGTAGATGTAGATACTGAATCACCTACTTTCACATTAGGAATTTTTTCATAAAATTCTAGTATGCCTTCACCCGAAGCATCTCCTTGTAGAATTCCTTTGGCTGATGTGCGGCTAACAGTCACACCTATTTGACTTTTGAAATCACTCACTAATAATACACTACTGGTATTAGCTGTCACATTTTCGACTAATCCCACTAAGCCACCATCAGCTTTAACAATAGAACCGACTTTAATCCCGAATGCGCTACCACGATTTAAAATTACTTGTTGCCACCAATGGTCTGCACTCCTACCGACTACCCGCGCTATAATTGGTTTTTGTGACTGGACTTCTTTCTCTACATAACCCACTAAACTTTTTAATTTTTCATTTTGGCTTTCTAACTCAGCTATGCGAGTTTCTAACTCCAGCATTTTGGCATCCCGTAGATTTTGTTCCGGCATTGTCCCTGAGTGTAGCATTTGCAAGGGACTAGATATGCCTTGATAAAGCTCACGCAGTAATGCGCCTTTAGTTTCTCTGAGTGTCCAAGCACCACCTATCACTAAGGCTAATAATCCTATTTGTAATCCTTTATGTTCCCACCAACGTCTTACAGTAAACATATATACCTGTACATATCTATAAACTTATTGAATTATGAAGACTGAAGAACTGATTCTAGTCTCTAGGCTTTCTCAGGACAAATGTTAAATCAGAGTAATGGATCCCATAGTCATGAATAGAATAAATACAGAATCCAATATTTCTAATTTACTAGTTGTTGTTACATATTGCGAGAACGACCGCTAAATACTCTTTCTAACTGTTTGAAGTTCTCTAATACACGCCCCGTTCCTAGAACTACACAACTGAGAGGATCAGCAGCAATGTGAGTAACAATTCCTGTTTCGTGACTGATTAAGGTGTCTATACCTTTAAGCAATGCTCCACCACCGGCTAACATGATGCCTCTATCAATAATATCTGCTGCCAGTTCGGGAGGTGTGCGCTCTAATGTCCGTCTAACCGCTTCTATAATCACCCCTAGAGGCTCTAACATACTTTCTCGAATTTCTGGACCTTTGATGGTGACTGTTCTGGGTAAACCAGACAGTAAATGTAAGCCCCGCACTTCCATGGAACTCTCATTATCATCTGCGGTGGGGTAGGCAGAACCAATTTTAATTTTAATATCCTCAGCAGTGCGTTCACCAATTACCAGATTATGAATTTTTTTCATGTACTGGATAATGGCTTCGGTGAGTTCATCGCCAGCAATCCGTACTGATTCGCTAATTACCGTACCTTGTAGACTTAATACTGCTACTTCTGTTGTGCCACCACCAATATCAATAATCATGTTACCTGTTGGTTCGGCAACGGGCAACCCTGCACCAATGGCTGCTGCTACTGGTTCATCAATTAAAAATACTTCCCTTGCTCCGGCTTGGGTGGCGGCATCCATTACAGCCCGTCTTTCTACCCCTGTGACTCCACTAGGAATACCGATGACAATGCGAGGTAACATCAAGGATCTGCCTTCATTAACTCGCTGAATAAAGCTCTTTAGCATTAATTCGGCGGTATCAAAGTCAGCGATCACACCGTCACGCAGAGGACGCAAGGCAATTACGTTGCCGGGTGTACGACCCAGCATTTTTTTAGCTTCTTCTCCTACTGCCAAAGCCACTTTTTCATTTTGATCAATGGCTACGACTGAAGGCTCTTGCAGGACAATTCCTTTACCAGATACATAAACTAGGGTGTTGGCTGTACCGAGGTCGATACCCATATCCCATGATGAACGAAAATTTCTGAAAAACCCCACTCTCTTCTATGCCCCCTATATGCTCGACGTGTGAATATAAAGATAAGATTTAATAATGACGTATCCATGATCTTTGTTGGTCTGACCCCAGTAAACTAAACTATTTTTTGCCTCTAGCTTTTATCAATATTGATTTTAGTTGCAGGAGTCCTATGTCTATCTTCTCAATATCACTCAGTATACCCGTATAATTTTTCTACTTTTCCAGTCTTTTTTGATTTTTTTTGTAAAGTTAATTGTTAGGATTAATAACATATTTTTATTATTTTGACAATTAGTTATTATGAGAGGCAGGGGGCAGGAGGCAGGAGGTGGAACAGCCATCTTGCTTGGGTTTTGGTTGTTCAGTTTCTACCTCACGGATGTGCAGTCTGCTGTATTCTAAAATTTAGATCACACAATACAAACATACTAAAAGGAAATCCATGACTATTAATGTTGTGACTCTGGTTGGTCGTGTGGGCGGCGACCCGGATATGAAGTTTTTTGAGTCGGGCAAGGTACTGTGTCAATTAACACTTGCTGTTAACAGGAAATCACGTAACAATGATAAGCCAGACTGGTTTAATCTGGAACTCTGGGGAAAAACGGCAGAAGTTGCGGGTAACTATGTCCGTAAAGGTAGTTTAATTGGCGTAAAAGGTTCTTTGAAGTTTGATACTTGGAGCGATCGCCAATCTGGAGTTGGCCGATCAAAACCGGTTATTCTAGTAGATCAGTTAGATTTGTTAGGTTCAAAACGCGATGGTGACGGCGGGATGTCTGATATGTCACCAGATAATTTTTAATTGGTCAGTTGTCATTGGTCAGTTGTCAGTTATTCATTGTTTTTCTTTGCTAATGACTAATGACCAATGACGAATCACTAATAACTAATTTGCAATGTTACTGATGCTTGTACTTCCTGTTCACCAGCAACTATGGGAGTAGAAGCTTGTGCTAGTGCCATTTTAGCAACATCAGCCCGATAAGGCATGGGTGGTGGAGGTGGGGTTGCACCATTAATTTGAACGCTGATAATGTCTTTTTGTTCTAAACCTAAGCTGCTAAGAACTGCTTTTGCTTGTTCTTGGGCATCTTGGGTAGCTTTTTTTAAGGCTTGTTTTTGGGCGTTGGCGATCGCCTCATCACTGGCAATAAAACTCACACCATTAATTTGTGTCGCCCCTGCTTTGACGGCATCATCTAATAATATTCCAGTTCCATCTGTAGGAATGCGGAAACTAACTGTATTATTAGCTATATAACCTGTAATGCGTTGGACGTTATTATTGTAGCTATATATTGGGTTGAGAGTAATTCCCGTAGTAGTTAATTTCTGGACATTGCGTTTTTTCAGTAAGGTGATCACCGCCGATGATCTACGGGCGGCCTCTTTTTGTACATCTTGAGGTGTTTTACCTTGCACTTCCACACCCAAACTAACTTGGGATAAGGTTGTGGAAATTGTTTCTACCCCTCTACCACTGACAGTTAAAGTCCGCCATAATTTTTCTTTTTCTTGCGCCGATGCTGGTAATATAAACATCGCGCACATAAATATACTCAAAGATAGAAGTTTCCCACAGTTTTTACGTGGAAAACGAGAATTAGATACAACAGTGATAGACATTTTCCTGGACACTCCTCTAGAAAGGCACCAACTCCTGGTTAGCTGTTAATAATCAACAGCTACCAAAACATTTTCACATTCAAGGTGAATTACTTGATGCCATTTGTATATTTATAGTTTCACACTGCTTCAATTTATGTCGGGGTTGGTTACATTTTTTGTAACGGTAAAAATTATGTGTTGGGTTTCTTGACCTTAACCCAGTCTACTAAAATTATTTTATGATAGTTCTTCCTTGTCTGCTTTATCCTAACAGATTTAAAATCGAATGTCAAGCCCTAGATCCTCTTTTTTGCGCGACTCGATTTGTAGGGTACGTTACGCTACCGCTAACACACCCTACTGGACTCGTTGTAGAAAGCCAAAGATCCCCAACTTCTTCGAGAAGTCGGGGATCTGGAAACAAGTGCTATAGGTGAATACTTACTCTCAATGTACAAATTTGCTCTCATCCTGAATGAAAAAAAGCAAATTTACCTCAACTTCCATTACCCATATTCAAACATGAACCCCATCACTATAGATAATATAAATAATTTATCTCTCTGGGTAGAACAAGCAAAAACCCAAACCCCAAGGGGGAAAGTTCTAGACCGTATTCCTATCTTAGCTAACGCTAATCCTCACTGGTTTGCTGTGCATATAAGTTTTGAATCAGGGGAAAATTATAGTTTGGGAGATACAGCTTGTCTATTTCCGTTTATGAGTGTGATTAAACCATTCTCTTTTCTGTATCTACTAGAAAAAATCGGATCACAACAGGTTTTAGAATGGGTAAGCGTGAAACCATCGGACTTAGCTTTTAACTCATTAGCGCAATTAATAGCAGATAATGGACATCCCCGTAATCCAATGATTAATAGTGGTGCGATTACCCTCGCTGATAAACTACCAGGAAACAATGCTCATGAATGTACACAATTATTTTATGAATGGTTAAATAAATTAGCTAATACTAAATTATATATAGATGCAGATATTCTAGATTCAGTTCGTGCTAATCGTTCTCAGATAAATATAAATATTACGAACTATCTCCATCAATCCGGAAATGTAAAGAATATTGAATTTGCTCTTGACGTTTATGAACAAATATGCTGTATATGTGGCAGGGTAGAAGACTTAGCGAAGTTAGGAAAAATATTAGCTTGTCAAAGCGATGTGATTAACAATGAACATCGGCAAATGGTGAATACAGTGATGTTAACTTGCGGTTTATATGAAGCTTCCGCCGAGTATGCTGTGAAAATAGGTTTACCGATGAAATCTGGTATTAGTGGGGGACTAATGGCCATAGTACCAAATCAGGGAGCAGTGGCCAGCTACAGTCCTGCTTTAGATAGTATAGGTAATCCTGTAGCTGGTTTGGCATTGATGGAAACTTTATCTGTAAGAATTCAGGACTCAGGATTCAAAATAAGCTGATGTGCAGCTAAACTGTATAATTAAAAAACCTGAAGTTACGGTAGCACAAGCATCTTGCTTGTATTAATTATTCAAATTAAAAGCACAACAGCTTATGTGTTAGGAATCTTCGCGTTTTGTGCTTATTTAGCCCCCCAAATCCCCCAAACTTGCAGGGCTGTTTCATTCCCTGAAAGGCGCATAATGTCAAGGTTTCATTTTAGCGATCGCTCTAATTTTTATGGTAAAAAGTTTAAATTTTTGGGTCAATATGTTTATGTCACATCAATTTCGTCCCAAAAATTATCGCTAATGATATTGACAAATCCATCCTCCTTAACGAATGAAACAGCCCTGCTTTTAAAACATTCTCTGATATTACTGTTCAATCTGTGATTGGTTAGGCAAAGTTGTATTTGATACTTTTATTTCTGTTACTTCAGTTTGGGGTGTTGGTGTCACTTCAGGAAGAGGTTGTTTTTCTACCTTCGTTTCTGTTACTTCAGTTTGGGGTGTTGGTGTCACTTCAGGAAGAGGTTGTTTTTCTACCTTTGGTGCGGGAGTTGCTTCTACCTTGGGACTGGGTGTAGCTTCAAGAATTGGTAAATTTTCTACCTTTGGTGCGGGAGTTGCTTCTACCTT
>OGVQ01000039.1_pt1 | contig 38808 bp, 34 predicted proteins | sample 1575801 | NCBI WGS metagenome assembly OGVQ01 (sample SAMN07581550, study PRJEB24739) | freshwater metagenome | place: Singapore | collected 2015-04 | reverse complement strand
GCACACTCTTTCCCTACACGACGCTCTTCCGATCTGTTTCCCAGTCACGATACATTAAAGTCTAAGTATTTGTATCAAAATTTTTCCTATAGTAACATTTATATATTATCTATATAATAAAAAAATTAGGTTTGTAATGTTATCAATATTATTAACATCTATATTATTTCTCACTCCTTTGCTATATTTTGATGTTTCCGTATATCAACATTTTTTTCAAATCATACTCCCCAAATTATTTGGAGAAATTACAACTTCAGAAACAATTAATACTCATGGACAAAATGTGATTAATAATTTAGTCATTTCTTTAGAAAGTACAGGTTTAATAGCAAGTCGAAATCTTTCTAATGGTTTCATGAATCCACTATTAAAAAATAATACTTTTGGTGCTTTTTTACTAGGCCTATCTACTATAATATTACTATTAATAGTTAATCGTAAAAATACGAAAGAATATCAATTTTACGCTATTTTGAATACCATTAACTTATTCAATCCTAAATCATGGATTATGGGATTAGTATGGTATTTCCCAACATTTTTAAGTTTATATCCTCATGCTAATAAATTAGGTATATTTTTACTTTTAATACCTATATTTATGCCACCATTTACAAATATTAATGCAATTTTAGCATTTGTGATTACCTTGTTATTTTCTATATCTTTAAATAATAAAAATTTGCAAAAATATCTATTAAAGAAGTAAATTAAACTACAATATAAACTTAATTTTCTTAGCAGCATATAAACACATACTTAACAAAATTAAACCTTCTCGAAAATGGGAAATATTCGATTTCCCATAGGTTCTTTCTTGATATCTTACAGGTACTTCTACAATATGTAGATTTAACTTAGCTGCACCAAATAATAAATCAAAATCTCCAAAGGGATCAAAATCTCCAAAATAACTACGATTATTGGCTATTTTATCATAATCCTCTCTCCATAAAACCTTAGTTCCACAAAGAGTATCTTTAATATTTTGTCCCAATAAAAAAGATATCACTAAAGCAAAAAACTTATTAGCTACAGAATTTAACCAAGGCATTGCTTGATAAGAATAAGGATATACTAAACGTGAACCATTAATAAATTCTCCATGATTTGTAGATATAACTTCTACAAATTTTGGTAAATCTTCGGGTTGTACAGTTAAATCAGCATCAAGTATAATTAGAATATCTCCTGTTGCTTCTGCAAATCCCAATCTTACCGCATCTGCTTTACCTTTACCTGTTTGTTGAAATGCTTTTAATATAAAATTACCTTGATAATTATTAATAAGTTCTTGAATTTTATCCCAGGTATTATCCTGGGAATGTCCCTCAATAAATATTACTTCTGTCTTTTTCCCTAACTTTGGTAAACGTTCTACCGCAGCAGCAATATTTCCGGCTTCATTTCGGGCTGGTATAATTACACTAACATTATATTTATTGACAATATCATTATTTTCATACCAAGCAGGACGCGCTACCACATAATTAGTTAAACACAGATGATTAATTACTGGTAATTGACTGATATAATGGTTAACAAAATTAGCAATAATTGGGATTTTTTTAGGAATTAAAAATCTTCTCCCTATTTTGACAGGTTGATAACCTGTAATAGATAAAAAATTAATCATATCATTCATTGATAACCAATTTTGTGGAGGTTGGGGACGACGTTGATTAATTTTTTCTGCAAAACGTAATATGGGTTCCCAAAGAAAATTATGAAATACTAAAATAACTCTAGTTCTGGGATGACAAAATATTTTTAACCGTTCCATAACTGCTTGAATATCTGTTAGATAACCAAGTACACCAGCTAAAATAATAAAATCAAACTTACTAGATAAAATAGGACTATTTTTAAGAATATTTGCATCAATATTTTCAGCATCAATACAATAAAACTCTAAATCTGGATATTTCCCTTTTGCTAGAGAAATAACTGCTTCTGAAAAATCTATACCTACTCCTAATTTTGGATTAGTAGCTGCTAATAAATCTCCCGTACCACATCCTATTTCTAACACATTACTACCAGATGGAATAATGAAGTTATGTAATTTATGGATATCTTGATAATAATATTTATTGCGACGATTCCATCTATCTAACTCTAGGGAAATTTTATCAAAATATTGTTTTATTTCTGCTTTGAATGTGTGATTTTTCATGATAACTAATTTTTATGAATGAGTTTCCAATCTTTGACTGTACCAATAATTTTATATTGATTTAAAGTTTTTTCAGGTATTTTGGGAGTTATCCAAGCATAGCTATTATTGCCTAAATCTTCTATGGGTGTTATTTTACCTAATTTTGGAGTATAAAAACTGAGTAATAAAAAAGTTTTAGAAATTTCTACATCAGAATAGTTAACAATTTGTCCATGAGATTGATTTTTAACTGGGTTATCTATAACAAAATTTATAGGATAAGCGGAAATAATCTGGTTAATTTGCAGTTGTTGAATTTCAGTTCTTAAAATTGGATTTCTATCACCTAAAAAACCTGTTAACCCTAGGGTAGCTATTGTTAAATAAGGAGAAACTAACCAACTTGCTAACCAATATTTATTAGGTAAGAATTTACGGTTTTGCCAACTTGTATTAATAGTTGCCCAACTTGCACCTAAAATAATTCCTAATATACCATATTGCCTGATTTGTGGAGTTAAAGATATTCCAGGTAATTGAATATCTAAATTTATAATTAATCCCAAAGTTAATAATATAATACCTAAAGCTGTAAAGGCATACAATAAATAAGATATAATTTGATTTAATTTGTATTTATTACATTGGTAAATATCTTCAATTCTTATCAATGCTATAGATGCAAATAAAGCCATAAATGGTAGTATTTGTAAGGGATAATAAGGTGTGCGGGTCTTAAAACTACATAACAGAATAAATAGAATCAGTGGATAACCTAACAATAAAGTTAGCCGATAATTTTGATAATTTCGCTCAAACCAAATACATAAAAAACCAATGATACTAAATAATGCCCAAGGAAAAGTATTTAAAGGAATATTCCAAAAGTAATAAAATTTTCCTGGGTTATATGTATTATCAGTAGACAAGGTAAATAATTTACTAAATAAGTCTATAACTGGAAATAAGCTATTATATTTAAGGCAACTCAAACCTAACCACATTATTACAGGAATAAAACCAATTAATAATCCTAAATAAATACCAATATTGCTTAAATGTCGGTGCTGTTGATTTCTAAAAATTAAATAAGGAATAATTGCTACTCCTGGCAAAATAATCATAAATCCTTTGATCAGAAATCCTAACCCAAAGGTAACACCAGCTAAAAATCCCCACAATATTTTCTCTTGTTTCTGATTGTTCCCTAATTCTTCAGCACTTAATAAAGCCCAAATTCCCAGCAGTTCAACACAAACCAAAGCTGTATTTTGGGTTGCGGAACGTCCTTCAAATATCCATATTGGCATTAAACAAAGAATAAGTCCTCCTAAAAAAGCAACTTGACGATTTAAGAGAATTTTCCCAATTTGATAAGTCAAAATAATGCTAATCATACAGCTAATAATACTAGGAAACCGGGAGCTAAATTCGTTAATGCCAAATATTTGATAAGTTAAAGCTATTAACCATTGGATGCCAACTGTGCGATCATAATTCGGTGTACCCCACCATTGAGGTGTTAACCAGTCTTGTGTTTCTAACATCCATCGCGCTTGTAAGGCGTAATATCCTTCATCGTGTGCCAATAAGCTATTATTACCATTACTTGCAAGTAACAATACTGTACTTAATAGTAGTAAGATTAATTGTGGATATTTACGAATGAGACTGGATATCATGAGGTCACTGGTGTATTTATTTCAGCAAACAAGCAACTAGAGATATAGTAAATTTTAATACATGAATGAGTGAATCATTAAAATTGTACCATCTGATGATATAGTTTGTCGTAAGGATTCAGGTGAGACAAAAAGATCCCCGACTTCTTTTATTGATTATCTCCATAAATGATAAATTTATTACAGAAGTCGGGGATTCGGGGATGAATAAGTGGTATAGCTGAATACTTACCTTTTGTTACTATACAATTCTCCAGTATAAGAATTAACCCAAACACTGTAAAGTTTTAAGGAATAATTCCCAAAATCTTCATATTTTTACTGGTTTAATTTCGCCACTAGACCTAAAACTATACTAAAATTAGTCACAATTCATGCAAGAATAAAATTCTACTATCCAAAGGCAATATCTGTGACACCTCAAGAATTTGCGTTACTTCTAATGTCAGTTCTCATCAGCGTTGCGGGACAATTTTTCCTAAAAATGGGAGCGCTAAAATTGGGAAAAGTTGATGTAGGTAACGCAGTTAATCTCATTCTCAACATGATCACCATACCAGAACTTTTATTAGGATTAACTTGTTATGGTATTGGTGCTATAGCCTATATTTTGCTCCTGACACGAATTAACTTAAGTGTTGCTGCACCTGCTGTATCAGTTGGTTATGTATTTTCAGTATTATTGGGTTACTTTGTTTTAAAAGAATCTATATCTCTAACTCGTACCTTTGGCTTAGGTTTCATTGTCATAGGGGTGATATTAGTGATTTGGAAAAAATAAAATTGAGCTAATTGAAAATATTTCCAGTCAATGATAAATTATCAAAAGTCATCAATTACTGATAAAAATATCTGGCTTTAAATAGATAATAGTAGCTATAATCACTACTAAAGATAATTTAAAGATGCGAAACTATATTCAGTTAATTATCGTCTAGCTCTTAGATAGTATTGAGCAAAGTCTAAGGATTTTGACAGCATCAACTATGACAGGACTTACGCACAACAGAACGAAAGTAGGCGTAATTCATGAATTACCCCTAGGAAATAATCAGGGTTTCAGTTATATCTTGCGTAAGTCCTATATAAATAAAGTGATTAAGATCAATTCTTAATAAAACTCTACATAGTGTAAAATGCACACAGTCCCCTAGCAGTGAGTTAGTAGGGAAATTGTGTTAATCACTGGGTTGTCAGTTAAATTTTGTAATTGATTTACCTTCTATATTCAGTATACAGTGCATAATTTTATACAGTTAATTCAGTAAATGCTGATATCATTTTTGTATCATATATCTATATAACTTGTGGAATTTATGTAAATATGTATGCCAATTTTCATAATTTTTACTCAACAACTCGAAATTCCTATATATAGAAAAATGTGTTATAACCTACCGTCAGAGCTATCACTGCCATCATTGATTGCTCACCCCTTAAAGGAGTTACACTGTGGAAAATAATAAGCCATTGTTTGAAACACAGACAATATTAATTGCTATCGTCGGTCTAACGGGCACTTTAGCAATTGCTTTGATGATTCTTTTTAAAGGTAATACGTCTGATGCTCAAATTAAAAGCACCAGTGTTAAGGATAAGGAAATTGCTGCTAATGTCAAAACTCAGCAGCGATTAGAACAATTTAAAGCCGAAATGCTCACCAGTTGGCAGGAAGAAGCCCAAGCAAAAGGGTTTGCAACCGATGTACCATCTAGATTTGAAGGGGCTGTGATCGAACAGGCAAAACTGCCAGCCAGCAAAAAAGTTATTGCCCTCACTTTTGATGATGGTCCTTGGCCTAGTAGCACCGCAAAAGTATTAGATATTCTCAAAAAAAATCATATCAAAGGCACATTTTTTGTCGTTGGGCAGAATGTCAAGAATTATCCTGAATTAACAAAACGGATAGTTACAGAAGGTCATACCATAGCTAATCATACCTGGCATCACTGGTATCATCACATGAACCCCCAAACCGCTGCTTATGAAGTTGCTAATACTACAGACATAATCTATAAAACCACTGGAGTGAAAACCAGTCTCTTCCGTCCACCTGGTGGGAATATGAAGAATGGGGTAGTAGACTATGCTAAAAGTAATAAATATGCTGTTATTATGTGGTCATCTGATTCAGTAGACTACTCTCGTCCGGCTGTACCAAAATTGATTAATAATATATTTAGAGAAGCTAAACCAGGTGGTATTGTATTGATGCACGATGGTGGAGGCGATCGCTCTCACACTATCAAAGCCTTACCAGAAATCATTAACAAGTTTCGCAAACAGGGTTATGAATTTGTTACTATTCCCGAACTCTTGGAAATGCAAGATCAATACCCACAGTTAATTGCTCACAATAAAACAAAATCTCAAAAACCTCAAAAACCTAAGAAACCTTAAATAAATAATGTCAGAATCAGGATAACCAGGATTAAAGGATGAACAGGATGAATAAGCTGTTGGACATTTAGATTGTATATTGCTCACAACTAAAACTCTTGTGGAACAGGCATCCTGCCTGTTTTAATTATGCAAATTAAATGTTTCTCAGCTTATACCAATTCTGTATGAAGATGCAGATAATCGTAATTAAATCCTGTAAATCCTTAAATCGTGGACATCCTGATTCAGACAAAAAAGATGAAAGGATAAACATGATAAATACAGATAAAGTAGACATCTCCAAATACGCAATGAGTGGGGAATTATACTGGTGATGAGGGTGATCGCCTATGGTAACGGAAAGGGCGATCGCACAGTCTGATTGGAATCGGCAGTAAACCAGGAAGTGTCATCGGTTGAGTATTTATAAGAGAAATTACTGTATAATAAAAAAATTCCCGTATTATAAATAACGATTAAAAAAGAGTTTGATGCTGCCTGAAATTAAGAGAAGTCTAGATTCCACAGGAAAATAAAAGCAACTTTTTCCAGTAACCTCAACCTGAGTTTGTGAGACTTTTGCGATGAAAGACCTAAATTTTGACCCAATAACAGCCGTCATAAAAGCAATTACCAGCCTAGCAGCCTCCCCCATCAAATATCAGCTTGAACGCAATGAGATAGTTATCGAACTGCGAAAGAAGCTGGGTATATCTCCCGATCATCCACCAAAAGATTTCACTGCGGTTTATCGGTATGCACTTGTTGAATATAATGCTAACAAAATTGTGGAGTATGGCTTTGAAAAGCCACAATCACTCTTTAAACTCTTTCACCAAGAAGAAATAATTCAGGCGTTTAGTCAAGCTTATTCTAAAAATGACATATCCATTCTTATGCAGAAAGGAGAAAATTTTCTCGATTGGCATATCTTAGGCGATCGCATCCGGGAAATGAAATTTGATATTCTAAAAGAATTCACTGAATTTTATTCTATCTTTTCCGAGGTTGTATATTCTGCGCGAGACACTGTTGATGTTTTTCACAGTCATAAATTTGAGGTGATTATAAACGCACTGGAAACACCTCGTTGGGATAGCTATGTTAATTCTCACGGTGTAGAAGGGCTAGTTTTTGAACTTGTAGAAACTACCAGTGCATTGGGAGTCTCAGAACCAGACGATAATGAACGGCAAGAAATTCCCCTTGGTCAGGGATTTTTTCTAAAATGTCAGATTCCATTTGCTGGTTATGCGTTACTTATGCAAGGGTTTAGTTCTAGGTGGGCATTCATACGTCTTGGTAAGAAGTGTACAGATTCAACACTTGACAAAAAAAATCGCTTACTAAAAGAGCGAATTGCAATGGTTTCAGTCGGTAGTTGGTCTGTGCCAACCCACGGAATTCCCTTAAAAGAAAAAACGGATATTGGATTGAATCATTTTGTACTTTTGCTTTCGCAGAAACCATTTCCACACATAATCCAAGAAATAATTGCTCAAGAAACTAATGAAGTCAGTGTATCTGCACTAAACAACTTGGTCAAATATCTTGAAAATGAGCCTTCGAGCGTAATATTGCTAGTTGCAGAGTGTGAAATCATTCGATAAAGATGTATTTTACTTTTTCCCATAACAAAAAAGCAAAAAATATGAATCTATTCAGTCGTTATTTTGAGGATGTGGACGAATTCGCAAGACAGTATGGTCGTCCAATTAATCTGCAAGATTGGACTGAACCTCTTGTTCCAATAGTCTTAGATTTAGGGAAAAAACTTGTTCACGGGGCAGAGACGGCAACAGCCTGTGATGGCTCAATACTAGTAGCTTTAGATGATGGAAACTTACTAGCTTTAACTTGTCTTCCAGATAGAAATTTGGGGGCTTTCGCAACTCGCATAGGCGAAACCTACTTTGTTGCCATTCGATCAGAAATTGCCGTCCTCTCTGCCTAACAGTCTCTTGAATTTCAATTGCAAGTCCCGCAGTCGGAGCAGCAGTCGCAGTTATGTTATCACGCCCCTGTTGGTTACTTAAGCTACCAACTGCTAAGGTGATACTTTCATCAAATACTCTTTCAAGTGCAAAACGTCCAAAAGTGGGTGCAAGCAACTCAATAATTCTGTTGATATATTCACCTGTGGCTTCAAATAGGTTACTTCTGAGGGAGTCAAAATCACGATCTACTCCAGAAATAACATTTCGCAAGGATATTATATAATTCAGTTTAGCCTGACCTACTTGAGTGCTTTGATCAAGAAAGTCTAAGAATAAGTCTCCACGATCAAATGGTATATCTCTAGGTAGGCGCAGTAGTGGGATGTTATCTAACTGACCTCGTTCAATTTGCCTTGTTTGTAAGAGTTCATCAAAAGCTGCACCAATGGTCGTGTCAACGGCAACGCCATTGTTTTCTTCACAAGTGAGGGCTAGACCAAAATTATAGTGGTAGGCTTGGTTTCCAATGGTCATAACATCGTTCATGGCCACTCTTGGATCTGATCGAGTTTCACTCAGTATGCTAAGTGCTGCCTTCTCCAATTTATCACGAGGCCCACTACTCTCAGGATCACGAGAAAGAAAATCGTCGCGGATTCGTAACCATTCATCGTGGGTTACGTTTGCAATTCCTAAATTACGAGGTTCTGCTGTGAAGGCTCTATCACGCATTAATTTAGTAAATCCAACTGACATATTGCGATCAGGCCATCGACGTGCAGTATTGTTATAAAAAGCTGACTGAGCAACACGACGAAATACTAGTTTAAAATCATCCCAGTCATTTCTGGAAACTAATTGCTGAAATGATTCATTACCCTGGCTTGCCATTTTTTCAGGCATTTGAGACAGATCCTCGCTAGAAGATGCACGTGTTAGAATTCGTATAAAACCTGTAGCTAACATCCTTCGCAATAAGCTGTTATCAAAACGCAGGTATTCTTGTGCGATGGGGTGATTAACAAGATAACCATCGTTAATATAAAGACCTCCTCCAAAGAAGATATTTTTTGCAATCATCTTATTGAAGAAGTCTCTACTGAAATACTCATTAGAGTAACGGATCATCACATCATCAAGTAATCCTGTGTATGTCCGTTGCATATTTTCAAGCGAAAATGTTTCTCTACTACTGGTAGTCGAAGATTGATTTCCGTTAGGACTTACGTTGCTATTTGTCATAACTATTTATCTAATAAAGCAATTCAAGATAAATCAGAGAATCTTTGCGTTCTCAAAAAAGTAACTAGAAAAGCATAAAAAACTGCGCGAGTAAAGGCTGAAATAATTGTCAGACATTAACTTTTACATTATACAAATTTTACTCCTCTATTTAGTAATGTATTTTCAAAAAGTAACACAGTTATTAAGTAGCGATGGGTATATCTTCAGTGGGCGTAGCCAATATGGTTTTAGAGCCAACGCTCATGTACGACAATACAATTGCCGTACTACCATGCCAACATACTTATACTTTGGTGAAAACGAATTCTTTCTAACTCGCACCATCAAACAACTAAAAACTCACACTTTAGATCCACAATGGGCAAACTTCAACCACATAGAATACCCCCCAGAATCTAAAGAAACCATTCCTCAAGCATTATCCGATATCATGACACCACCGGTTGGGAGTGGAGGAAGATTAGTACACCAACAGCACATTACTGGGAGTTTGTTCACAAGAAATTTTGTTGCAGTTGGAGTCCATTCTCCCCAAAATTCCCTCAAAAAATACCCTCCTTATCACCAACACTCACAAACCTGATGCGAGAAATAAATCAGTCAAACTCCTACTAATAATTTAGAAATAATTTTACCTATCCGTTAAACCCTTTCCCTACAATAATAGAGGCTTAAAATTCTGCCCTTGACACTAATACTCCTTTTTTACCTTGGCACAAAACCAGAATTGAAATGTGGTTCATTCATGTGAAAATTGCTGTAAAATATTTATATCACCTTTAGAGGAGGTTTGACAATGACATTACAAGAAATAATTAAATCTCTCGATCATTTATCTATAGAAGATAAAACCTCTCTTTTTAATGTACTTAAATCTCAGTTATTACAAACAAAAGAACAACCACAGGAAAAGGAATTACAGAATAAAGGAGATAGTTTTTGGCAAGGAGTTTTAACATTTCGAGAAACAATTGAAAGAGAGGGTATAGAATTTACAGATGAAGATTTTGCTAATTTAAGAGATCGCAGTCTGGGACGGGAGATTGATTTATGACAATTCGCTTTTTATTAGACTCTAATATTATCTCAGAACCGAGTCGGCCAATTCCTAATACTCAGGTTTTAGATCAATTAAATCTCTATCGTTCAGAGGTGGGAGTAGCGAGTGTTGTTGTTCATGAAATCCTGTATGGATGTTGGCGTTTACCACCTTCTAAACGCAAAGATGCTTTATGGAAATATATTGAAGATTCTGTGTTAGATTTGCCTGTTTTCGATTATGATCTAAATGCTGCAAAATGGCACGCCCAGGAAAGAGTTAGATTATCAAAAATTGGTAAAACACCTGCTTTTATTGATGGACAAATTGCTAGTATTGCTTCTGGCAATGATTTGATTTTAGTAACCAATAATGTGGCAGATTTTCAAGATTTTCAAGGTTTGGTAATTGAGAATTGGTTTATTTAATTGATGTATGGAGGAATAAAAATTATTGTCTGAATTCAGACATGAAATTTGAAAACCTGTAGAGTATATTAGGAAGCGATAATTTTTCATAAAAATGGTTTGCTTATTTATGCCTTTCTGTACTAGTTGTTAATTCAATTCTGTAAATCCTAAAATCCTCTAAATCCTGATTCAGAGAAAAAAGATGAAAGGATAAACAGAATGAAGACAAACAAAGTATTTAATTAAATCCTGTAAATCCTCAAATCCTCAAATCCTGTAAATCCTGATTCAGACAAAAAAGGATTAAAGGATGAACACAGATAAAGTATTTAATTAAATCCTGTAAATCCTCAAATCCTGTACATCCTGATTCAGACAAATTACACAGAACTTAATTGTTTTTCTGCTATTTTGGCTTCTGGACTATCAGCTTCCGATGGTGGAACTAATTGCCAGAATTTAGGTAAGTATGCTTCCCAATTAGCAATAATTTCCTGTGCCTTGGGTGAACCAGTTTTCCGGGCATGAGTTTGAATTAACTCATACAATTGTTTTGCACCCGCTTCACTGACAACCCGTTGCACTTTGACAATGGCATGATTGACAAAATCAGGGAAATTACCTACTTCATCGAAGAAATACGCTAAACCGCCTGTCATACCCGCGCCCACGTTGCGGCCAGCTTTACCCAGAACCACAATGACACCACCTGTCATATACTCACAGCAGTGATCACCAGCCCCTTCAATGACGGCTGTTCCTTTGGAGTTCCTCACCGCAAACCGTTCTCCAGCCAACCCATTGGCAAATAACGCCCCACCAGTAGCACCATAAAGGCAAGTATTCCCGACAATTACGTTTTGGGCTGGGTTGTAGGTGGCATTGATTGGGGGCTTAATAATAATCTCCCCACCGTTCATACCTTTGCCTACATAGTCGTTAGCTTCACCAACTAGGGTAAGGGTGACACCATCGAGGTTAAATGCACCGAAGCTTTGCCCTACACTACCGTGGAAATTAAGGTTAATTTGACCCTTAAAGCCCTCGTCACCGTATTTATCAGCGATCGCCCCAGTTAACCTTGAACCGACTGTTCTATCGGTATTTACAACCGGGAGGGTTTTACTAACTGTGCGGTGATTGCCAATTGCCGCTTGAATATCTGCATCAGCCAGTAATTGATCATCTAAAACAGATCCATTACTGTGAACTTCTTCATGTACTAACCAACTACGATTAAGTTTGGCATCTGGTAACTTAGTTAAACAATCCAAATTCAAAGCCTGAGTTTTATTCAAGTTGATATCCGAACGCACTGTTAATAAGTCAGCCCGGCCAATAACTTCTGATAAAGAACGATATCCCAATTTTGCCAACAGACTCCGCACCTCTTCGGCGATGAAGTAGAAGAAGTTAACAACGTGTTCAGGAATGCCAGTAAAGCGTTTCCGCAGTTCTTCTTTCTGAGAAGCTACACCCACAGGACAGTTATTGGTGTGGCAAATCCGCGCCATAATGCAGCCTTCGGCAATCATAGCTATCGAACCGAAGCCAAACTCCTCCGCCCCCATTAACGCGCCAATTAGGACATCCCAGCCGCTTTTGAGACCACCATCTACCCGCAAGATGACGCGATCGCGCAAGCTATTTTCCATCAATACTCGATGTACTTCTGTTAAACCCAATTCCCAGGGACTACCCGCGTGTTTAATAGAAGAAAGCGGTGATGCACCAGTACCGCCATCATGTCCCGAAATTTGGATAATATCGGCGTTAGCCTTAGCCACACCCGCCGCAATTGTCCCAATCCCGATTTCTGCGACTAATTTCACCGAAACTTGAGCTTTAGGGTTAATTTGGTGCAGGTCAAAAATTAACTGGGCTAAGTCCTCAATGGAGTAAATATCATGGTGGGGTGGTGGTGAAATCAAAGTTACACCGGGCTTAGAACGGCGCAACATGGCAATATAGGGGCTTACCTTGAGTCCAGGTAGTTGTCCCCCTTCTCCTGGTTTTGCACCTTGGGCAATTTTGATTTCTAGTTGTTGGGCCGTAGCTAAGTATTGGGGAGTAACGCCGAACCGTCCTGAGGCAATTTGTCTAATGGCACTTGCAGCCGTATCACCATTCCGTAACCCATCCAGATGGGGGAGAGTAGGAGATTTACCGTTAGCATCTACATCTCTCAAAATATTGTAACGAACGGGATCTTCGCCACCTTCACCAGAGTTAGACCTACCACCAATGCGATTCATAGCGATCGCTAAGGTTTCATGGGCTTCCCGTGATAACGCCCCTAAAGACATCCCACCCGTACAGAACCGCTTCACAATATCACTAACTGATTCTACCTCTTCTAGAGGAATTGACGAGCGCTCGCTTTGGAAGTCTAACAAATCACGCAACGCCGTCACCGGGCGATCTTGCAGATGTTTTTTGTAAACCTCATAATGGTCATACTGCTTGCCTTTTACCGCCTTATGTAGCGCCTTAGCTAATTCTGGGCTATTCATGTGGTATTCACCACCGGGACGGTATTGAACAAAACCTAAGTTTTCCAACTTTTTCGCCGTCAATTCGGGGAAAGCCTTACTGTGGAAAGATAACACCTCTTGTGCTAACTCACTCACACTTAAACCACCAATACGGGAAGTTGTACCTCGGAAACCCAAAGCCAACAAATCACCACCAATACCAATAGCTTCAAATATCTGTGCCGCTTGGTAACTCGAAAGCAGAGAAATACCCATCTTCGACAGGATTTTCAGCAATCCCGATTCTACAGCTTTGCGATAATTTTCTTTAGCTTGATCTAAAGTCAGTGTGGCGATTTTACCCCTTTCCATAAACTGTTGGGTTTTGGGTTCAGACCACCAAGCAGTGACAGTATCTAAGGCCATGTAAGGACAAACCGCCCCCGCACCATAACCCAGTAAACAAGCAAAATGATGGGTACTCCAACATTGGGCAGTATCCACAATTAAAGATGTTTTCATCCGCAAACCTTCGCGGATTAAATGATGGTGAACCGCACCAATGGCTAATAAGGGGGGAATATAAGTATATTCCGCCGCAATACCCGTACCTGTTCTGTCACTTAATATTAAAACTTTCGCCCCAGCCCGCACCGATTCAACCGCTTGTTTTTGCAAAGCTTCCACAGCCCTCTTTAAACCATCTGGTCCTGTAGCAATAGGGAACAAAGTTGACAATTCAGCGGTTGCAAATCCTGACAGCTTAATAGCTTCTAACTCTGCTTGGATAAGTACAGGGGATTCTAACTTGAGTCTGCGGGCGTATTCTGGTTTAGGTTCTAATAAATTCCCCTTTTCACCCAACTCCACAGTTAAAGACATCACTAACTTTTCCCGTAACGGGTCAATGGCTGGGTTAGTAACTTGGGCAAATCGCTGTTTAAAATAGTCATACAGCAAATGGGGTTTTTCTGACAACACAGCCAAAGGAATATCATCCCCCATACAGAAAGTTGCTTCTGCACCGGTACTAGCCATGGGATGAATCACCATTTCTACATCTTCTATGGTGTAACCAAAGGCTATTTGCTGCTGTAATAACAGTTGTGTATCAATTTTGTCAGGAGTTGGTGATAAATGTCCATTGCCATTACTGTGGCTATGGTGTCCATTACCGTTACCATTAACTACTGACTGGCCTTTAACTAAGTTACTCAATTCTAGGCGATGTTGTTGCAACCATTCCCCATAAGGATGTTGTTTAGCAATGCGTTGTTTAATCTCCCAATTCTTCAAAATTTCTTGGCTGTTTAAATCCACCGCAATCATTTGTCCCGGTCCAAGTCTGCCTTTTTCGAGAATATTCTCTTCTGGGAACTCTACCACTCCCGCTTCAGAAGCCACGACGATATAATCATCTTTGGTAATCACATACCGCGCAGGTCTTAACCCATTCCGGTCTAATGTCGCCCCTACCTTTTTCCCATCGCTAAATACTAACAGCGCTGGACCATCCCATGCTTCTTGCAGACCGCTGTAATATTCATAAAAATCTACAATTTCTGGATATTCAGCCAAGGAAGGTTGGTTTTTATAAGCTTCGGGAACCATCATCATTAACCCTTCTAGGGGGCTGCGTCCCGAACGCACTAATAACTCCAATACGTTGTCTAAGGTAGCAGAGTCACTATTATCAACATTTACAACTGGTTTGAGTTCCTCAAATCGATCTTCCCAAATCGGATGACTCAGGGTGGCTTCCCGTGCCATCATCCAATTAATATTCCCTAACAGGGTGTTAATTTCCCCGTTGTGACCTAATAGGCGCATGGGTTGGGCTAAAGGCCATTTCGGCATCGTATTGGTACTAAAACGGCGATGATATACCGCAAATGCCACCTTAAAAGCCGGATTTTTTAAATCTTGGTAAAAATCCCCCAATACGGCGGAACGCACCATGCCTTTATAAACAATTGTCCGGCTAGACAAGGAACATACATAGAAATCTGCAGAAATTTTTCTGCCCGCTTGCATAATTCGGCGACGAGCAATATACAATTCCCTTTCTAGTTCATCGCCGCTTTTGTCAGCACAAGAAATGATAACTTGTGCTATTTGGGGCTGATTTTCTTTAGCTTGTACCCCTAATACTTCTGGATGTACTGGGACTACTCGCCACCCCAGTATAGTCAATTTTTCCTCTGCTGCTATTTGTGCAAATGCCGTCTTAGCACTTTCAGCGGCTATGGTATCCTGGGGAAAAAATATCATCCCCACTGCCATATTACCTAAGTTAGAGAAGTCAATTTTACCAGCGTTTTCCCATGCCAATAATTCCCAAGGAATAGCGGTTAATATTCCTGCACCATCACCAGAATCTTGGTCAGCGCTACAACCACCTCTATGTTCTAAGCAAGTTAAAGCAGTTAAAGCTTTTTCTAAAATTTCATGGCTGGCAATATTTTGACGATGGGTAATAAACCCAACCCCACAAGCATCTCTTTCTTCTACTAACCACCTTTGACCGGGGTATGTCTCTTGAGAATTTATATCGGAAGTTTGCTGACCCTGATTCAATGATTGATGACTCATACTCTATTCCTGAAATTTTGAGGTACGGATGTTGCTATTGCTCCTGGTGGAAAATATCTCAATTATGGCTAATGCCACACTGATACTATCGGCACTGGGTAAAAATACATAATTACTAAAATTTAGGGATAACAATTTTAGCCTTAGCTTGACATTTAGCCAAAGCTGTGTTACCAATGCCTATCTATTTTCTATTTGTTTATGCACTGTTGAAAAAAACTATAGCAGGTAGCAGGTGACAGTGAATAATTTTACCAATGACCAATGAGAGTGAATAATTTTACCAATGACTAAGGAGAAGCAATTATATTATTTTACACAATTATTGCTAGTATTTTTAGCATCATAATTGTTGACTTCTCTTGATAAGAGATAAAAACCCAATATAGATAATATCACGATTATTGCTAAAAAAGATCATTATTTTTTCAATTTGCGGATAAATTTTTGTATGGCTAATGGGTTAGCCTGACGTTTAGCATGATAACTTTACCAAATCTATGAAATTGTTGAATCCTGTGTTACCGCTACTGTCAACAGCACTGTATTTTACTGCTACCTATGGGGTATTTGCTCAAAATATGCCCAAGTTACCCACACCCTTAACAGCGATGACTGTAAGCCAAGCTGCATCTACAGGGAGCGGAGGTAATCAAATTATTCTCAATGGACGCACTTTACCAGGAGCATGGTTACAGTCAACAGCAACCTCGATGGGAGTACGAACTTATCTCAGCGATGGCGCAATTAAGCAATTTGTCGGTATAGATTTACTTAATAGTAACAATCCTCATCAACAACCGATACAGTGGTTTTCTAGCTCAACATATCCCCTAATTTTAAATACTGACTTGAGGGGAGGATATCGCTATTTAGATGTTACTGAATTAGCAATGAAACATGGTTGGCAAATTCAAGCTAATGGTAAGAGCTTAATAATTTCTACTCCCCCATCCCAACTGAAAAATATTCGTTTGGGTAAACAACCACAAGGAGATAGGGTGGTTCTAGATTTAGATATACCAGCTCCTTGGCAGATTAAACAAGAGTTACCAGTCAAAAAAGTGGTTGATCCTGACGAAATTATCCCTAAATCTACCACACCACCCAATCGAGAATGGACTGTCACCTTAGATGGTATTGCTGATCCGGCTTTAATCCAACGGTATAACCTCCAACTGCCCCTACCACTAAATCCTCAATCACTAATTCAAAAAGTGGAAGTGGTGAATAATCAAACCATTATCCGTCTTAGTGTTCCCTTTGGGCAATCAGTCCAGGTTAGCACCATTCCCCAACCTAATCGCCTAGTTTTGGATCTTCGTCCTGATGGTTTACGAGAGAGAACTATTGCCTGGGCGCAGGGATTACAATGGCGACAGCAGTGGGTAACTTTAGGCACAGACCGCTTTCCTGTAGTTTGGTTGGATATCAACCCCCGCAGTGTGGGATTAAGTATTAAACCCATAGTGACTAACCCACAAACCGTCATGGGTATTGCCCCTTTATTACAGACTGCTCAAAATTACTTAGCTGTAGCGGCCATTAATGGTGGTTATTTTAACCGCAATAATAAATTACCTTTAGGGGCAATTCGTCGGGATAATGAATGGATATCAGGACCAATTCTCAACCGAGGAGCGATCGCTTGGAATAATAACGGACAATTTTATTTTGGCCGTCTCACACTCACAGAAACTCTAGTTACCAATAATCAGCGTTTACCCATACTCTTACTCAATAGTGGCTATGTGCAAAGCGGTATAGCTCGTTATACTCCAACCTGGGGAAATACTTATACACCCATAACTGATAATGAAACTATAGTGGTTGTGCAAAACAATCAAGTAATAAATCAGTTACTAGGGGGTAAAAGCGGTATAACTCCTATTCCCATACCCGAAAACGGTTATCTTCTGATTTTCCGTAATCAAACCCCACAGTTGCCCATAGGAACAAAAGTTAATCTTACCAGCACTACTACCACTCCCGAATTTAGTCGCTATCCCCATATTATTGGTGCAGGACCTCTATTAGTAAAAAATCGGCAAATAGTTCTTGATGGTCCAGGAGAAAAATTCAACCCGGCTTTTATGAAAGGTCAAGCAGTTCGCAGCAGCATTTGTACTACTTCTACAGGTAATTTAATGATTGCTGCTGTACATAATCGTGCTAGTGGTGGTGGTCCAACTCTAGAGGAACAAGCAAAATTAATGCAAGCGATGGGTTGTATTCATGCCTTAAATTTAGATGGTGGTAGTTCTACAAGTCTTTATTTGGGTGGTCAATTACTTGACCGTTCCCCCAATACTGCAGCGCGTGTTCATAATGGTATTGGGATTTTTCTGGAATCTATAGCAGAAGGCAGTGGTTCGGCTTCCTTCGACTCCCTTCGACTCCGCTCAGGGCAAGTCCCTCAGGGCAAGTCGCTCACCAACCGGGGCAGGAGACAGGACGTAAAGCCTTCTAAAAATAAAAGTTAGTAACAAAAATAACGACTCCCGTTAAATCAGATTTTTGGATTTCTCAATTTTGAAGTTGACAACAAGAAATCTTTTTTTTGATAAAGACTTTGTGTAGAAACATGAGTTTAAGCAAGAAATATCAACGATTGATGATGAGTTTTGTTATCTTGGGCAAGGTGGCTCAATCTCGCCCCACTGGCATTAATTTTTAAGACTAAAAACGGGTTTTTTTATGTCTCTTCATGAGGTAACTATGGCTAAATTATCCGAAACTCTGCCAACTCCCACCCTAACGCTACAACCTACAATTAATTCTAAAACTGCCGCGGCCAGTGAATTACGCCCTTGGGGTTCTTTTACCGTCTTGGAAGAAGGACGGGGATATAAAATTAAACGCATTGAAGTTAAACCCGGCCATCGGCTGAGTTTACAAATGCACCATCACCGTAGTGAACACTGGATTGTTGTCTCTGGGACGGCTAAAGTAGTTTGTGGCGACAGAGAAATCTTATTAAGCAATAATCAATCAACCTATGTTCCCCAATGTACAACTCATCGCTTAGAAAATCCAGGTGTTATTCCCTTAGTTTTGATTGAAGTTCAAAATGGTGAATATTTGGGAGAAGATGATATTATTCGCTATCAAGATGACTATGCCCGTTCGGAAAAATAAGCAGAGGAGCAAGGGAGCAGCGTTATGGCTAACGCCACGCTTTGCGAACGGCTTCGCTCACCGACCGGGAGCAGAGGAGAAAATTTTTTCTACTGACAACGGACAACTGACTAATAAAAAAATTCCATGATTCATTTGAGTTCAGCCGCCATTCAGGAAATCGAACGCTTAAAGGCTAAACAACCAACATATATTTTATTTCGCTTGCGAGTCAAATCAGGGGGTTGTGCTGATTTGTTTTATGATCTGGCTTTTGATACAACAGTACAATCTCAGGATCAGGTACTAGAGTTACATGATATTCATGTAGTTATAGACTCTCAAAGCCTAAATTACATCAATGGCTTGTTAATAGATTATTCAGAAGACTTAATGGGTGGTGCTTTTCGCTTTCATAACCCCCAAGCAATATCTACCTGTAGTTGTGGCAATTCTTTTTCTATTGGTTAGCGGTCAGTTGTCAGTTGTCATTTAAAATCTTCTCCCCTGCTCTCTTGCCCCCTGCCTCTTCCCTATTCCCTTCTAAAATAAATGATTGACAGAAAATCAGAAAAAAAGATATAATCAGGATTTGTTAAAACTTAGATTATAAAGCAGCTTCACGCGCTGTAACTCATGCCAACTATACAGCAGTTAATACGTAGTGAGCGCGAACTAGCGCGTCAGAAAACCAAGTCCCCTGCTCTGAAACAATGTCCTCAACGCCGGGGCGTATGTACCAGAGTATATACAACTACACCTAAAAAGCCGAACTCAGCCCTCCGTAAGGTAGCGAGAGTCAGACTTACATCTGGATTTGAAGTCACAGCTTACATCCCAGGTATCGGTCATAACTTACAAGAACATTCCGTAGTTATGATTCGTGGTGGTCGGGTCAAAGACTTGCCCGGAGTTAGATATCACATCATCCGTGGCACATTAGATACAGCCGGAGTTAAAGACCGGAAACAAGGGCGTTCCAAATATGGAACTAAACGCCAAAAAGCAGGTAAAAAATAGGTGGGTGGCGGTTAATCGCACCAATTACGATTAATCGTCCTGCCTAAGCCTAGATAAATCAAAAACCAGCAGTAACGAATTTTTTTTAAGAAATCAAACTGTATCTGGCATAAAAACAAGTTGCATGAGTGTGGAGAGGATAATCTTGTAAACGATAACAGCACTTTAATTTAAATTTTAAAGTTGATAACGTTGTCGTCTTCTGTGTCTGGTAGCAGATAAATAAGTGAGTTAATTCAGCCTCCCTGCAACTGATAGCGATAGCGCGGCGTAAGCCATAGAGAAAAACTCAGGAAAAATCAGTGGATAATTCAACCGCTTTTAGTTTCCAGTGTTCTGATAGCATATAATTTCGTGTCCAAATTCCGTATTCAAGGATGAAGTATGTCTCGTCGTGGTGTTAGTCAAAGGCGCTCAGTGCCGCCTGACTCAGTATATAACAGCCGTTTGATCAGTATGATGATGCGACGGATAATGCGTCATGGCAAGAAATCACTTGCTGCAAGAATAGTTTATGACGCTTTGAAAACAATTGAAGAGCGCACAGGATCTAGTCCTTTAGAAACCTTTGAAAGAGCAGTACGTAACGCTACACCACTGGTAGAAGTAAAAGCTCGGCGTGTAGGTGGAGCGACTTATCAAGTTCCCATGGAAGTACGTTCAGATCGTGGTACTACTTTAGCATTGCGTTGGTTAGTACAATATTCTCGCCAGCGTCCTGGCAGAACTATGGCTGCTAGACTGGCTAATGAACTAATGGACGCTGCAAATGAAACTGGCAGTGCTATTCGTAAGCGGGAAGAAACGCACCGGATGGCGGAAGCAAACAAAGCATTTGCACACTATCGTTACTAAGTAAGTAGAAAAGCGATATATGGTCTTATTGTGTGCAGTATATCGTAGAATTTATGGCTAATGCCCAACCAAGGCAACAGCCTGGCTACGCTAAGAAAAATACGGTTTTCCGTAAGAGTATAGAATCTTAACAAAGATTAATATACAAGATATCATGAGGCGACAACGATAGGAGGTAACTGTGGCACGCACGAACCCGCTGGAGAAAGTACGCAATATCGGTATTGCGGCGCATATAGATGCGGGAAAAACAACGACAACAGAGAGAATATTATTTTACTCTGGGATAATTCATAAAATTGGTGAAGTTCACGAAGGAACTGCTGTCACAGACTGGATGGATCAAGAACGGGAGCGGGGAATTACCATCACCGCTGCTGCCATTAGTACCAGTTGGAAAGATCATCAAATTAACATTATTGATACTCCAGGTCACGTAGACTTCACAATTGAAGTTGAACGTTCCATGCGAGTGTTAGACGGTGTAATTGCTGTATTTTGTTCCGTAGGTGGTGTACAACCACAATCAGAAACAGTATGGCGACAAGCAGATCGCTATAAAGTGCCTCGGATTGCTTTTATTAACAAGATGGATCGCACAGGCGCGAACTTCTATAGAGTTCATGAGCAAATGCGCGATCGCTTGCGTGCCAATGCCATTGCCATTCAATTGCCCATTGGTAGCGAAACCGAATTTAAAGGCATTGTTGACTTGGTGCGGATGTGTGCATATATGTACACCAACGACCAAGGAACTGATATTCAAGAAACAGGAATCCCTGAAGACTTACAAGAACAGGCTGCAGAGTATCGGACAAAGCTGATAGAAGCAGTAGCCGAAACAGAAGATGCTCTGATGACAAAATACTTCGAGGGTGAAGAACTAACAGAAGCAGAAATCTGTTCTGCCTTAAGAAAAGGGACAATTGCAGGTACAATTGTACCCGTTCTTTGCGGTTCAGCCTTTAAGAACAAAGGTGTGCAATTGATGTTGGATGCAGTGATAGATTACCTGCCAGCACCAACAGAAGTACCACCAATTCAAGGTACACTCCTCAATGGTGATACTGTAGAACGTCATGCTGATGATAACGAACCATTATCAGCTTTGGCATTTAAGATTATGGCCGATCCTTACGGTCGTCTGACCTTCGTTCGTGTTTATTCTGGTGTGCTGAAGAAAGGTAGTTACGTTCTTAATGCCAGCAAGAATAAAAAAGAACGGATTTCTCGGTTAGTGCTGATGAAAGCAGATGACAGACAAGACGTAGATGAACTACGGGCAGGTGATTTAGGAGCAGCATTGGGATTAAAAGACACTTTAACAGGTGATACCCTTTGTGATGAAACAGCCCCAGTAATTCTAGAATCCCTATTTATTCCTGAACCTGTGATCTCGGTAGCGGTTGAACCCAAAACCAAGAATGATATGGATAAGCTCTCCAAAGCATTACAATCTCTGAGTGAGGAAGATCCTACGTTCCGCGTGAGCGTAGATCCAGAAACTAATCAAACAGTGATTGCTGGTATGGGAGAATTACACCTAGAAATTCTAGTAGACCGGATGTTACGGGAATTTAAGGTAGAAGCTAACGTGGGTGCGCCACAGGTAGCTTACCGAGAAACAATTCGCAAAGCCGTTACTAGAATAGAAGGTAAATTTATCCGCCAAAGTGGTGGTAAAGGTCAATATGGTCACGTAGTCATTGACCTAGAACCCGGAGAAGTAGGCACTGGATTTGAATTCGTATCCAAAATAGTTGGTGGTACAGTACCTAAAGAGTACGTTGGACCAGCAGAACAGGGAATGAAAGAATGTTGTGAATCTGGTGTTGTTGCTGGATATCCACTCATTGATGTTAAAGCCACTTTGGTAGACGGTTCTTACCATGATGTAGACTCTTCAGAAATGGCTTTTAAAATCGCTGGCTCAATGGCAATGAAAGAGGCTGTATCGAAAGCTTCACCTGTCATCCTAGAGCCGATGATGAAAGTTGAAGTTGAAGTACCAGAAGACTTTATGGGGACTGTGATGGGCGATTTAATCTCCCGTCGAGGACAGATTGAAAGCCAAAGCACTGAACAAGGTTTGGCTAAGGTGGCATCGAAAGTTCCACTGGCAACCATGTTTGGTTACGCTACTGATATCCGGTCAAAAACCCAAGGTCGGGGTATCTTTACGATGGAGTTTAGTCACTACGAAGAAGTACCTCGGAGTGTAGCTGAAACTATCATTGCCAAAAGTAAAGGGAACGCTTAATTAAAAAAGGAAACGAGTATACATGGCACGCGCAAAGTTTGAAAGAACTAAACCTCACGTTAATATCGGTACTGTTGGCCACGTTGACCACGGCAAAACTACTTTAACAGCAGCTATTACAATGACCTTGGCTGCTCTGGGTCAAGCTGTAGCTAAAGGCTATGACCAAATCGATAATGCACCTGAAGAAAAAGCACGGGGTATTACAATCAATACGGCTCACGTGGAGTACGAAACTGAAAAGCGTCACTATGCTCACGTAGACTGTCCTGGACACGCTGACTATGTGAAGAACATGATCACTGGTGCGGCACAAATGGACGGGGGTATCTTGGTAGTTGCGGCTACGGATGGTCCTATGCCCCAAACTCGTGAACACATCCTCTTGGCAAAACAAGTAGGTGTTCCCAGTCTGGTTGTCTTCTTGAACAAAGAAGATATGATGGATGACCCAGAATTGCTGGAATTGGTAGAACTAGAACTGAGAGAACTACTTACCAGCTACGATTTCCCTGGTGATGATATTCCCATTATCAAAGGTTCAGGTCTGAAAGCTCTAGAAGCAATGACCGCTAATCCTAAAACTCAACGTGGTGAAAACCCTTGGGTTGACAAAATTTATGAGTTGATGGATGCTGTAGATGCTTCTATTCCTACTCCTGAGCGGGATGTAGACAAACCATTCTTGATGGCTGTAGAAGATGTATTCTCAATCACAGGTCGTGGTACAGTTGCTACTGGTCGGATTGAACGCGGTATTGTGAAAGTCGGTGATAACGTGGAGTTGGTAGGTATCAGAGATACTCGCGCTACTACCGTAACTGGAATTGAGATGTTCAAGAAGAGTCTCGATGAAGGTCGAGCTGGGGATAACGCAGGTGTATTACTGCGGGGTATCCAAAAAGCTGATATTGAACGGGGTATGGTAATTGCTAAACCCAAATCAATTACTCCTCACACTCAATTTGAAGGGGAAGTATACGTACTCAAAGACTCAGAAGGTGGTCGTAAGACTCCATTTTTCTCTGGATACCGTCCTCAGTTTTATGTGCGGACAACTGATGTAACTGGAACTATTACCGCTTTCACTTCCGATGATGGCAGCGTGGCAGAAATGGTGATGCCTGGAGACCGGATCAAAATGACAGTGGAATTAATTAACCCCATTGCGATTGAACAAGGTATGCGCTTTGCGATTCGTGAAGGTGGCCGGACTATTGGTGCTGGTGTTGTCGCTAAAATCTTGAAATAACACTCACCTTTTTGCTCTATTAAACAAGGAGCGGAGATGAATCATAAAATCTCTGCTCCTTTCTATTCCCATAAACAATTTTAAATTTTGGATTTGGGGTGACACTTTAACATCTAAAATCTAAAATCTAAAATCTAAAATTTACCGAACCTGGAAAACTTTCATATGGCAACTCTACAGCAGCAGAAGATTAGAATTCGTTTAAAGGCATTTGATAGACGGTTATTGGATACATCTTGCGAGAAGATTGTAGATACTGCTAACCGAACCAACGCTACAGCTATAGGACCGATTCCTTTACCCACAAAACGTAAGATATATTGTGTACTGCGATCTCCTCACGTGGACAAGGATTCCCGTGAACATTTTGAAACCCGCACCCATCGTCGGATCATTGACATTTATCAACCTTCTTCTAAAACTATTGATGCACTCATGAAGCTAGATTTGCCCTCTGGTGTAGATATTGAAGTCAAATTGTAAATTTGTCCTTCTTCAATACGATACCCAAGATCCCCGACTTTTTAGAAAAGTTGGGGATCTGTTTTGATGATAAAATTTATTAGCCATAAAACATAATGATAAAATATAAACAAAGTATGGGGAAATTAGGGAAAAATATATTTTAAGAATACAATTTATACTCAAATAACCATGACATCTTCTTCTAAAATTGCAGTTCGTGAACTACCTCTGTTTCCATTGCCTGAAGTAGTTCTATTTCCTACCAGACCATTGCCCCTGCATATCTTTGAATTTCGCTACAGAATCATGATGAACACGATTTTGCAAAGCGATCGCCGATTTGGGGTATTAATGATCGATCCCGTGCAGGGGACAATTGCTAACGTGGGTTGCTGTGCGGAAATTCTTCATTATCAAAGACTACCTGATGACAGAATGAAAATGTTAACTCTAGGACAACAAAGATTTCGCGTTTTAGAGTATATCAGGGAAAAACCTTATCGTGTCGGTTTGGTAGAATGGATTGAGGATCAACCCCCATCTAGAGATTTGCGTCCTTTAGCATCGGAAGTAGAACAACTATTAGGCGATGTCGTGCGGCTTTCGGCTAAGTTAACAGACCAGGAGATTGAATTACCAGAGGATTTACCAGATTTACCTACAGAATTATCTTATTGGGTGGCTAGTAATCTCTATGGTGTAGCACCAGAACAGCAAGCATTACTGGAAATACAGGATACTGTGGCTCGTTTAGAACGAGAGGTGGAAATTCTCACTTCTACTCGTAATCATTTAGCAGCACGTTCTGTTCTCAAAGATACGTTTAATGAGATGCAATAATTTTATGCTATTGGCCAAGGCCAAAGTTGGCGATCGCCCTTTATGATCAGATTTTGGGCGATCCCATGATTAGCACTTAGATGCAATGAACCCAGTAGGAAACGAATAAAAGATAGTTAAAGATGGTTTCCGAGAGTTTTTGATTAGAGTCAACAAGGGACAATCAAAGATTAAGATAGATAGAACACTCTTATCCAGATTCCATTTATGTCTGACTTGCAAAAATCCTTAATTTATCCCACCATTAGCCGCAGTAATCAAGTAGACGAATATCATGGAACTATAGTTGCAGATCCTTACCGAGTTTTAGAAGATCCAGATACAGAAGAAACAAAAGCTTGGATAGAAGCACAAAATCAAGTTACCTTTACCTACTTAAACGAAATCCCCGCCAGAGAAGACATTAAACAGCGTCTTACCAAGCTTTGGGATTATGAAAAATATGGAACACCATTTAAAGAAGGTGATAATTACTTTTATTTCAAAAATGATGGACTGCAAAATCAAAGTGTTCTTTACACGCTCCCCACATTAGATGGACAACCGAGAGTATTACTTGATCCTAACAAACTTTCAGAAGATGGTACAGTTGCCCTTTCAGGAATTTCTATTAGTGAAAATGGTCAACTTTTAGCCTATGGTTTATCTATTTCTGGTTCAGATTGGCAAGAATGGAAAGTTAGAGATATTACCACAGGTGCAGATTTACAAGATCATCTACAATGGATTAAATTTTCTGGTGCTTCTTGGACTCATGATCATCAAGGTTTTTTCTATAGTCGTTATGATGAACCCAATGAAAAAACTAAATTAGAAGATGTTAATTATTATCAAAAGTTATATTATCATCAACTTGGTAGACCCCAATCTGAAGATATTTTAATTTACCATCGTCCTGAGCAAAAAGAATGGGGATTTGGTGGTAGTGTCACCGAAGATGGCAAATATTTGATTATTTCTGTATGGCTAGGAACTGACTCGAAAAACTTAGTTTTTTATAAGGATTTAACAAATCCCCAGAGTGAAGTTATTGAACTAATTAACAAATTTGAAGCTGACTATAGCTTTATTGGTAATGATGATAATGTTTTTTATTTTCGCACAGATTTGAATGCACCAAAAGGCAAAGTCATTGCCATTGATATTCAAAATCCTACATCAGAAAATTGGCCAGAAATTATTCCCCAAGCTGTAGAAACATTAGAAAGTGTCAGCATTTTAAATAATCAATTTGTAGCTGATTATTTACAAGATGCTCACAGCCAAATAAAAATATTCGATCTGCAAGGTAATTTAATTAGAGAAGTAGAATTACCTGGTATTGGTTCGGCCAGTGGTTTTAGTGGTAAGCGTCATGATACAGAAACATTTTATAGTTTCACCAGCTTTACTACACCAGGAACTATTTACCGTTATGACATGAAAACTGGTAAAAGTGAAATTTTTCGTCAGCCGCAAGTAGATTTTAATGCTGATGATTATGAAACAAAACAGATTTTTTACACCAGTAAAGATGGGACTAAATTACCCATGTTTATTACCCATAAAAAAGGGATAAAATTAGATGGCAATAATCCCACTTACTTATATGGATATGGTGGTTTTAATATCTCCTTAACACCAAGTTTTTCCGTGAGTTTATTAATTTGGCTAGAAATGGGTGGAGTCTATGCTGTGCCTAATTTGCGAGGTGGTGGTGAATATGGAGAAGAATGGCATCAAGGGGGGATGAAAGAGAAAAAACAAAATGTTTTTGATGATTTTATTACTGCGGCTGAATGGTTAATTACTAGTAAATATACTCAACCTGCAAAATTAGCTATTGGTGGCGGTAGTAACGGCGGTTTATTAGTAGGTGCTTGCATGACACAACGGCCAGATTTATTTGGTGCTGCTTTACCTGCTGTGGGTGTTTTGGATATGTTGCGTTTCCATAAATTTACCATTGGTTGGGCGTGGGTTCCTGAATATGGTTCGGCGGAAAATGCAGAAGATTTTCCTATTTTGTCTGCTTATTCTCCTTTGCATAATCTCAAACCAGGAACAGCTTATCCTGCTACTTTAATTACTACCGCAGATCATGATGATCGCGTTGTTCCTGCCCATAGTTTTAAATTTGCTGCCGCTTTGCAAGCTGCCCATAGTGGTGATGCACCTGTTTTGATTAGAATTGAAACTAAAGCCGGACATGGTGCAGGTAAACCAACGACAAAAATTATTGAAGAAGCAGCAGATAAATGGGGTTTTTTAGTCAGAGTTTTGGGAATTTCTAATTAGCCTGGGGTAAAAATTAATAATTGATTCCCCTGTACATTCGCACGTTAAATGTCGCTTTTCGCAGGTCATGTCGCAATAGTATTTACAGCAATTTCCAATCATATAAGATACATCTTAGCCCCCTCCTTGCTTGCGGGGAGGGGCTTGGGGGTGGGATTCTTGTTCCAAGTACAAGCTGCTCAATTTATTCGAGAACAGCAAGCAGAAAATAACAACTTAAATCAAGGTGTAATTAATGATTTATATGTCTGTGGACAAGAAAAGACCCTAGAAACTGTCAAACCAGCATTTAAACCATTTTTTGATAATTTTCATATTGGATTAAAGCAACTTGATAAAACTGTCCGCGCTCATGAAACAGCGTTAAATGAAAAAGCGAAGGAAGCAGGAGACAAGAAACGGGGACAAATTGATAAACAAATTAAAGAACTGAAAAGCACTTTGGAAACGCTACATGAGGAAGTAAAATCAGCAGAATTATTTTTTAATCATATTCACTGGTTACAGGAACGTTTTCCCCATGCAAAATATGAAGATGTGATAGGGTTGTGTAAGTTGGCAACTTTGGAGGAAGTGAAGGAACAGGATTATTCTTTAAATCCTGGGCGGTATGTGGGGGTTGTGATTGAGGAAGATGGGAAGACGGAAGAGGAGTTTATTGAGGAGATTTTAAGTTTAAATCAGGAGTTGGAAAAGTTAAATCAAGAGGTGCATTTGTTAGAGGGGATTATTGCCCATAATATGAAAGAGATTGCGGGGGATAATTAGGTTATCATTAAGTAAAGAGTAAAGGAATAAATCTATGAATACTCGTGAAGTTGTGGTTAATAAGTTACAACAATTACCATATCCTTTATTATCCAGAGTAGATGAGTTTCTTGATTTTTTGATTGCACAACAGCAAAATCAAGCAGTTAACGTTCAATCTTCAGAATCTTTAACAGATAGGTGGAAGCGGTGGTTTGAACAGGTTGATCAATTATCTGTATTAAATCATGAACCACAACCGCAGAATGAGTATCAACAACGCTTACTCGAAAAATATCGTCAGCAGGGTTTAGAGTTATGATTCTTTGTGATGCTGGGGTTTTACTTTGTTTAGTAGACCGCACACAACCGCAACATGAAAATTATAAAAATTTGGTGATGCGTGTTAACAAACCTATGGTGACAACTTGGGCTTGTTTAACTGAGGCGATGTATCTTTCTCTTCATAGAGGCGGTTGGGTGATGCAAAAACAACTGGGGGAAATGATTTTAGACGGTTTGCTTACTATCTATGAAATTCAAGTGTACATGACGGATGGATGTATTTAACAGAATACAAAAAGAATGTAAAACCCTGTTTTTTGTATTATGTGATTAATTACTATCGAGAACATCTAAATAATCTTTCTTATGGTGCAGCTATCCAAAATATAAATACAGAAATAATCAGAAGGCTTCCTTTAATATTACCTACTAATGAAGTATTAATTAAGTCTTATTCTGTTATCGAACCTATACATAAGAAAATCTACAATTTGGGGAAAGTAAATAACATCCTCAAACAAACACGCGATCGCCTTCTAACTCGTCTCATCTCTGGTAAACTTTCCGTAGAAGACTTAGACATTCAATTCCCACCCAGCATGAGAGAAGAATTAGAATAAACATATATTAGAACTTGGAGTTTTTTCAAATGAGCGTCATAATTCCCAATGATATCCTTAGAGCGTCAAACATGACTGAAGACGAACTGAAATTAGAAATTGCCATTTTGCTTTACCAACAAGGTAAAATTAGCAGTGGTAAAGTCCGAGCATGGACAGGAATCACAGTCCTAGAATTTCAACATGAACTAGCAAAACGAGGTTTACACATTAACTATGATGTTGAAGATTTTCAATCTGATATCAAGACACTGCAATCAATGGGTTTACTGTGATTATAGTTAGCGATACATCACCAATTACAAACTTAGCAGCAATTGGTCAGTTAGATTTATTGCGACAGTTGTATAGTAGGGTGATCATCCCGGAAGCTGTATATAACGAGATGGTTAATATAAATAAAATTGTCCCTGGTGCAGTAGAAGTACAAACTTTATCTTGGATACAGACACAGACAGTTATTAATTCTCTACAAGTGACAGAAATTCAAGAAAATAATGAAAGTATTCACTTGGGAGAAGCCGAAGCCATTATTTTATCCTTAGAAATGAAAGCTGATTTGCTGTTAATGGATGAACGCAGAGGAAGAATAGTAGCTACCAATTATGGAATAAATATAACAGGTCTGTTGGGAGTCTTAATACAAGCCAAAAAACAGGGACTAATTCCAGCTATTAAACCATTGATTGATCAGTTAACTACCCAGGCCAACTTTAGAGTTAATCCTCAATTATACACTGTTGTATTGAACAGCCAAAAGTATTAGTGCAAGACTGGTATAAAGATATGCAAAGCCAGCGCAAGGTAAAATCAACAGTAGAAGAAGTTTTAGATCAAAACCTACCTGATAGTTATGATCGAGTGTTATTTAAGTTTAAATGCGACACAGTATTTGATTTGATTTATGATCATGCTAATAAAGGGGCAAAGTGGGTAGTTTAATTAATTTGCGAAAAGCGATATTTAATGTGCGAATGTACATCCCCGAATACTTTGAGAAATGAAACCCAACATTGATAAGCTTTTGTTGGGTTTCACTTTGTTCAACCCAACCTACAAAAACTTGATTTCTACTCTAAATCTGCCAATTGTAATAAATCTAATCCTTGGGTAAAAATATCATCAATCGGTAACATTTCCCCCTCTTGAGTCATAAATTTATGATCTTTTGTAGCGCGAATAATTACCCCATTTTCTAATAAGTATTCATACACTTCTTGCTGTCCTCGATGATGCCATTGGGCAATAGGTTGAGTATAAAGTATGCCATTAATATCAACCGTATACACCCGACATTGAATTTGTTTTTCGACAATTTCCCCAATCTCTAAAAACCCATATTCAACGGTTAAAATTTCTGTCTCATAACTTAAGCAATATTCGGCAAACTTCAACATATCCCCAAATAAATGTTCAGCAACTTGGGGTTTTACACCGTTTTTCGCAGAACCATCAATAAAATTTTGCTTTTGTTTCTCCATTTCTGCTACTTTCTTTTTACCCATAGCGCGACGGAGTAAATCAGCTTGTCCTAAGCTATAACCAGCCATATCTTGAGCAATTTTCATAATTTGCTCTTGATACACCATGATGCCGTAGGTTTCATTTAAGATGGGTTGTAAAATTTGACTATCATATTCAATTTCTTCTCGTCCATGTTTACGATTAATAAATTTAGGAATTAATCCTGCATCTAATGGACCTGGGCGATAAAGTGCGAGAATGGAAGAAATATCTTCAATATTGGAAGGTTTTAAATCTCGGACTATCTGTTTCATCCCGGAAGATTCTAATTGAAATATCCCTTCTAAATCACCTGCTTCTAATAATGAATAAGCTTTAGCAACATCTTTAGGTAAATTGGTATGTTCACCTTTAGCTAATATTTTTTGTGCTTTTCTTTCCTGACCTGTAATTTCATCTGGGTCAACTAGATAGCCTTTACTTTGTTCAATTAAATCAATGGTTTTTTGAATTAGGGTTAAGTTCCGCAAACCCAAAAAGTCCATTTTCAATAATCCCAATGATTCTAAATCTTCCATGAAATATTGGGTAATTACAGAACCATCATTATTGCGTTGCAAAGGAACAAGTTCATCTAATGGTTCTGCGGAAATCACGACACCGGCAGCATGAACACCAAAGGTTTTGTTAGTACCTTCAATTCGCATGGCCATATCAATCCAGTGCCGTACATGAGGTTCATTATCATATTTGGCTTTAAATTCTGGCTCGGGGGTTTCATCAGAAATCATCACTTTTAATTTTGTCGGTTTACCCCGAACTACGGGAATCATTTTCGCCATTTTGTCAGATTCACCGTAGGGAATATCTAATACTCTGGCGACATCTTTTAATACTGCTTTCGAGGTGAGACGGTTAAAAGTGATAATTTGGGCAACTCGATCAACACCGTATTTTTGAGTCACATAATCAATAACTTGATCTCGTTTATCAATGCAGAAATCTGTATCAATATCAGGCATTGATTTCCGTTCAGGATTGAGAAATCTTTCAAAAAGTAAGCCATGATGTACGGGGTCAATATTCGTAATTTTCATGGCATAGGCGACTAAAGAACCAGCCGCAGATCCCCGTCCTGGACCGACAGGAATATTATGATCTCGCGCAAATTTGATGTAGTCCCACACTACTAAAAAGTAGGTAGAAAATCCCATCTGTTGAATCATTTTTAATTCATATTCCAATCTTTCTTTATAGACTGGATCTACCTCGTTACGAGATTTGCGATTTAATCTTTCTAAAAGTCCTTGCCATGCAACTTCTTCTGCATAGGTGTCGGCGGTATGTCCTGAAGGGATGGTAGGGGTAGGAATTTGGGGATCACCCATGATGTGATAGGGTTCAACTTTATCAGCTATTTCTTCTGTTGTCGCTATGGCTTCAGCAATGACATCATCGGGTAAATGATCACGGAATAGTTGCTGCATTTCTTCAGCAGATTTGAGATATTCTGTCCCAGAATACCGCATCCGATTATCTTCACTAATGAGTTTACCTGTTTGAATACATAATAAGGCATCGTGAGATTCTACATCAAAACAGGAGATAAAATGGGAGTCATTGGTAGCGATAAATTTAATACCTAATTCTTTGGCAATTTTGACAATTTCCACATTCACAATTCTATCCTCTTGTGAACCATGATCTTGTATTTCTAAATAGAAATCTTCGCCAAATACTTCTTGATACCATTTAGCGATTTTTCTAGCTGCATCTGGCCTATTACTAAGAATTGCTTGGGGAATTTCTCCACCTAAACAAGCACTAGTGATAATTAAACCTTCACGGTATTGTTTGAGTAAATCTTTATTAATACAAGGACGGGAAAAAATACCTTTACCTTGCACACCTTGGAGATGGGAAATTGTGGTAATTTTAACTAAATTTTTATAACCTTTGGTATTTTTAGCTAAGACAACTTGATGATATTTGGGACGACGTTCTTGTTTTTCAATATCACCATTAATAATATACATTTCATTGCCAATGATTGGCTTAATCGTCTTACTACGGCAGATTTTAATCAGTTCAACTGCACCATACATGACACCATGATCTGTAAGGGCGATCGCTTTCATTCCCAGTGCGATCGCTCGATCTACTAACTCTGGTAGTTGACTAGCACCATCAAGCAAACTGTAATCACTATGAATATGTAACGGCACAAAAGACATAGGAGACTTTAATAAAGTAAGAGAATCTTCAATATATCAGTTTTCAAGTCAGCACTTTCAGCACCAGGAATAAGTCTTAATGTAATGATTTTAACATCATTTTTAGCATCTTCTTGACATTTGTATAGTATTATTGTACTATAAAAATAGTCAGGGGAATCAAAAGATAAACTAATTTGCCAATTTAATAGGACTGACACATTCCTAGGGTGCGTCAGATATCAAAGATTTGGTTATTTACATGGTTTATGCTGTCTGACGCACCCTACAACTGGATCCCCGACTTCTTTTATTTATTATGTCCACAAATTATCAATTGATGTCAGAAGTCGGGGATCTTATCGCTTACCTAAATCCTTACATTTTGTACATATTCAATTGCAACGATCAATTGCAGATGGAAGGAGTTTATCATGTCACAAATAAATCACAAAATTTCCTTGTTAGAATTGATCGGAATTTTATCTCAATATCGTGATCATATCATTTTGAATTTACACAAATTAAAGGAAAATTACCACAGAACTGGTATTAAAAGAGTCCGAGGTTTGAGAGATACCAATGGCGATTTGATTAGTCCTTGGTTAAAAACAGAAGATATTTATCCTAGTGATTTTGTGCAAATGGGTGTATTTGCTATAAATCGCAATACCGCGACTCTTAATATGTTGATTAAACGGAAAGTAAAGTTAGTCAAATCTGAAGATAAGACACCGATGATTGAGGTTGCGGGCTTACTAACAAACGATTTGGATAACTTCAATAATTATACCATTGTTAAAGATGGAAAAGTCAATATTTCTACTTTAAATATCAAAATTAGCAACAAGAAAGTATTTGATTTATTGCAATCTAAAGGGGTAATTATTGCCGATAAATTTGATTTTCGTTCCGAGTACACAATTCAGTTAGACAATTTACCATTAGTTCCTGCTAATATCAATTTTGCTAGTGTGGATGGCTTGTTTACTCGATTAGCAGAAGTTAAAGTTGTTATTAGTATTTTAGCCGCTTATTTACGCCATCAATCTGATGTATTTGTCAGTAACCAAATTGAGGAATTAAAACAGCATTATTTGTCAAAAAACCTCTACCTAAATTTTCCGACAACTCCAGAATATACAGAGAGTATTGATACCCATATCAGTTATAAAATTGAGTTTGGTAGTCATGATATTCTGAATTTGGGTAAATTATATTCTGCTAACCAATTTCTAGCAAGGAGATATGAAGTTTACAACTCAGAAACCGGAGAGATTTTCACAAAACCAACTTGGGACATGGTATTTAACCAAAATATTGCCGTCCGACAAAAAGCTATTTCTAGGAGAATGAAATTAACCGCCGTTGATGATTTAATGAAACCGATTTTTGACGATTTTCTCGGCATTAATATTAATGGCAAAGTTGGCGAAATTCTCAACCAAGTTAGTGAACATAGTTTAGCATTGTTATTATATGCTCGACACCCAGGTAAATCTGTAAACAAAGAGGATTTAATCGCATCTATGACCACAGCTTACCAAAAATTAGCTGCTGATGTTGAGCAAATTTACCAAGCCAATATTTCTCCTATAGTATTTTACATTGGGACAACGGGACTTTTACCCAATAAAATATCAGCTAAGGCAATAAATGCTGATGAGTTAGCTGCTAAATATCCTCATTTGCAGTTGTCAAAACATGAACAAGCTGGAACATTTTTTGAAGTTGGTGATACCATTATTAGCATCTATCCTCAAGCTGAATATCACAGTCAGAAGTCGCTAAGTTGACAAAACTATTATAAACTTGTTCTAGGAGAGTAAATTTCCACAAATAATTAGCAAAAATATAGGAATTATAGATCATATGAATTAGGACATCAAAAACTTAACTTATCTAGTAATTGGCGGATTACATCTCCATCTCTCGCATCAGGAACTTTGAATAGATATACTTGCAAATCTTCCGCAGCTTGGGAAAATTGTCCCAACTGATAACATAATAGACCTCGATCTCTTACTTCTAAAATCCTCTCTGGGAATAATAACAAAATCCGTTCTACTGTGCCTAAACTTCTTTCTAAATCTTGCTGTTCCAGATAAATATATTTTAAATTTGTCAACATTCTCACCAGAAATTGCCGATTAGTAACAATAGATAAAAATTCAGGTTTTAGAGTTACTTGTTGCTGATAAATTTGAGAAAGTCTAGCTTCACAGTCTTGGGGAAACATCACCTCCCCACCATTAAAAGCATCCACAAAAATGCCTATATCTTTAATATCTGGACGAATGAGAAAATGTCCCGGCATTCCCACCCCCACCATGGGAAAATTAATCCGTTTTGCCACCTCCATGTAAACCAATGCTAAGGTAATAGGAATACCTGTTTTGCGTTCAATGACATCATTTAAAAAACTATTGTGGGGATCATAATAATCAATTTTATTACCATGAAAACCCAATTCTTCATATAAATATTGATTAATACTTTGAATGATTCGCAAGGGATAGCGAGAAGATGGTAAACGATCCTCTAACTCCATTGCCATGGTATTAAGCGCATTTAAGTATTCTTCTGGGTCAAGATCGGGATATTCTTCCTGGGCAATATACAAAGCTGCCCTGGCTAGGTTGATATACTCGTCAGGTTGTTGAATCTCCTGGTAAAAATACTGTCGTGCTGACGAGATGTTCATAAGCAATAAGGATGAAGCGACTAAAGAAAAGAACAGAGTTTTTTGTACCTACTCCTATTTTAGAGTATTCGGGAGATTTATTTATCGTTTTCTCGTTCCTCGTCCCCACTCTCCAGACTGGGAATGCTATCTTACAGATTGTACCTTCCATATCTGTTCCCACCCAAAACCTAGGAACAAAAGAATAAAGAATTAATCAGGACTTACGCAAAATATCTCTCAAACCCTCTTTTCTTCGTTCTCTTCGTTCCTATGCCTTCGGCACGCTTCGCGAACGTGGTTTATTATTCCGTGACTTGTGCGTAAGTCCTATTAATATATAATGATCCTATTTGATTTGTCAACGGATTTTTTTAACTAACCACATAGGCCTAGAGGAAAAAAAGAAGGAGTTATTTACATCTTATCGAGGATTGCTATAGTATGATAAATATAGATTTATAATTGTGTCATTTTTATTCAAGTTATCAAAACATGAAACTACCCCACTTAGATACTGAAACCATAGATCGAATCATCGAAATGGCTTGGGAAGATAGAACACCATTTGATGTCATAGAAAAACAATTTGGACTTTTAGAAAAACAAGTAATTGCCCTCATGAGAAGGGAAATGAAATCATCTAGTTTTCAAATGTGGAGAGAAAGAGTCACTAAACGCAAAACCAAACATTTAGAAAAAAGAGAATTTATTGCAGGGAGATTTAAATCCCAAAATCAAAAAACATAAATTTACCGAAAATATAAAATTACCTATGATTGGAATTTGGATATTAGGCGATCAACTTTCCCAACAACAATCAGCCTTAAAAAGCTGTCATCATCAAAGAAATACACCTGTAATTTTCATTGAATCATTACATCATATCCAAATCAGACCATATCATCGCCAAAAATTAGTGTTAATTTGGTCAGCAATGCGCCATTTTGCAGAGGAATTAGCACAATTAAAATATGTAGTCACATACAAAATGGCTACAGATTTTCAAACAGCACTACAAGAATGGATTAACATCAATCAAATTACCGAATTGCGGGTAATGATTCCCAATGATCAACCATTCACCCAAATAATTCAAAATTTACAATTACCTTGTCCAATCACCTTAATTTCTAATAATCAATTTTTATGGAGTACAGAAGAATTCACTAATTGGGCAAAAGGTCGTAAACGCCTATTGATGGAAGATTTTTATCGAGAAGGAAGACGAAATTTTCAAATTTTAATGGAGGACAAACAACCAATTGGAGGGCAGTGGAATTTAGATAAAGAAAATCGTCAACCTCCCAAAGGTAAATTACATCCACCTCCAGCCCAATTGTTTGCACCAGACGCAATTACTCTTGATGTTATAGATAAAGTTAACTCTATTTCTCATTTAACTTATGGAGAAATAGAACCTTTTTCTTGGGGAGTAAATCGTCAACAAGCACTTCAGGTATTAGACTGGTTTATTCAACATCGTTTATCAGATTTCGGTACTTACCAAGATGCGATGATTACCGGAGAACAGACAATGTGGCACGCATTAATTTCTCCTTATTTGAATATTGGCTTACTCCAACCATTGGAAGTAATTCAAGCCGCTGAAACTGCATATAAACAACACCAACTACCTTTAAATAGTGTGGAAGGTTTTATTCGCCAAGTATTAGGTTGGCGAGAATATATGTATGGTATCTATCATTTTGTAGATACAGAATATGCCGAAAAAAATTGGTTTCAGCACACCCAACTATTACCCGAATTTTTCTGGACGGGTGAAACAAAAATGAATTGTTTACACCAAATTATCACCCAGATAAAAAGTACGGGTTACGCTCATCATATCCAACGATTAATGGTATTGAGTAACTTTGCTTTAATTGCGGGAATTTCACCCCAAGCTGTAGAAAATTGGTTTCATGCCGTATTTATTGATGCTTATGACTGGGTGATGCAAACTAATGTAATTGGTATGGGTTTATTCGCAGACGGAGGAGTATTAGCATCTAAACCTTATGCTGCTTCTGCTAACTATATAAATAAGATGAGTGACTATTGTAAAAGTTGTATTTATAGTCATAAAGAACGGATAGGTGAAAATGCCTGTCCATTCAATTTCTTCTATTGGGATTTTCTGGACAGACACAGAGAAAAACTGCAAACTCAAGGACGAATGAGCTTAATCTTAAAACATCTAGATAAAATGTCTTCAGAAGAATTGCAATCTATCCATCAACAGGCTGAAAACTGGTGGAATCTTCATCAGAATTAATTAGTTTTGTGGATACAGAGTAAGTTTGTAAGCTGGGGAACTCATCCATGATCTTAGCTCCCCAACCTCGGATCAAATATCCTTTACCAGCATTAAATTGAGATGCGGCACTTAACTGAATTTAAACTCTTTGAGCTTGTGTTCTAGTATCTTCCCTTTTTTGTGGAATTGTGCTTATTGACAGGATCAACCAAATATGATGTATGGGTTTCAGGCATTTTAACTTGATTTTTTGATGCTTTTTGAGCTAACTGCTTTCAGCAACATTCTGATATCGCGTTTAAGCGTAACTTAATACCCGAAAACCTGAAACGACGAATTTACGTTTATACACATTGTATTGAATCTGTATACTTTACGAGCAATAGGGTTTAGCATTGTTAAACCCCTACCAGATTATTTATATTTATTGTAAGGTAGTTCTTCCTTATCGGATTCAGCATAACAAATATAAAATCCGTTGTCAACCCCCAATACTCTCTTTTCTCGCTCCTATCGTGACTGGGAAAC
>OGVQ01000038.1_pt1 | contig 39016 bp, 41 predicted proteins | sample 1575801 | NCBI WGS metagenome assembly OGVQ01 (sample SAMN07581550, study PRJEB24739) | freshwater metagenome | place: Singapore | collected 2015-04 | reverse complement strand
ACGTGTGCTCTTCCGATCTGTTTCCCAGTCACGATAGGTGGTGCTGAAGATATAATTAAACTACTAATTTGTATTACCTTTATGATTTTTGGGTATCAAAGAATTGTACCAGGTACAAGAACCATGATAGCAGAAGGTTTAATTCGTGAATCAATCATTAGTCCTAATCCTAGCAGCACCTTAAAAAGTCTCATTCCTGTAAATATTTTAGGTTCATTTTCAGGAATTAAATATAGTTGCTCAAAAGCAGAATCTACCCGTACAAATGCTCGTAATATAGAAATTTCCTATTATACATTTATCGGCACTCCGAGAATGTTAATGCACCGTTTTCATGAATTATTCAAACCAGAAAACAGAGAAAAAAGTCCTGCGGTGTTAATGACTTCAGCTACTTCTTTTTTAGAAGCAAGTCCAGCATATCATATTCAAACTCAACCCAATTATTTACTTAAACCTTTACCTAAACCGGAAAAGAAACAGCATTCTTGTGATAGTAAATACACTTTTTTATGTTTAACAGATACAACAGGAAAGAATGAACCTTTACGTTATAGTGGAGCAGGAGAATTTAGAGATAAGAATTTAGAAAAGATGGTAGAAGCATTAGTTAAAGGTGGTGAAAATTCTCACATTTATAAACAAATACGTCACTTTGATGTTCAACATAATATTCAGCGAAAAGTAGCATTAGTGGTTAACAGTTATGAACAAGCTCATAATTTGAAAAAATATCTCAATGACAATTATCGAGACATTGGTAAAAGAACCAAAGCATTAGTCAAATTTTTAAAAGAAGGAGACAGTAATAAAGATTATCTTACACCTGCTCAATGTCCTGTAATAGGTGATGATGAAAATTGCGATATATTAATTTTTCCCATGACAGCTATTGGTAGAGGAGTCAACATAGTTTATACTGATGGTCAGAGAAAATTAGATGCAGCTATTGGTTCAATTTATTTTCTTACTCGTCCCCATCCGACAATGGATGATTTACAACTTTTATATAGTTTAGCAGGAGAAGCAAGTCAAAATTTTGATCAACAAATATTCACAGAAAATGATGATTTAGATAGTTTAGTACAAGCCTGGAAAATAGCAAAAAAAGAACTGGGTAAAAAAGTAGGTCGTTTATTGAGAGAACCACTTATGGCTTCTCGTTTAAGTCCACCTTTATTTAAAGCATTTACAGCTAATCAAATGATTAATATTTTGCAAACAATTGGTAGAGGAATGCGTAATGGTTGTCCAGTTGAAGTATTTTTTGTGGATGCTGCTTGGGCTTCTAATTCTGCTCAAGGAAAAACCGAATCAGCACGAAGTAGTATGTTAGTCCAAATGCGAATTATTTTAGAAGAATGTGTTAATCATCCTGATACAATTAAAAGAGAGATTTATCAAGAACTCTATGGGGCTTTTTTACAACCTTTGAAAAAAGTTGCAGGAGTTATTTACCCTGATGAATTAAGGAATTTTGATGATGATGATGAGGATGATTATTATTCTGATTATTCAGACTTATTAGAACTTTAAATATCTTATTCTTTGCATTGAATATCAATCATTTCAGAGCTAACGCCCAACTACAAACAAAAGGAGAATTTCATGAATACAAAATTTTATATTGATTTATCTCATAAAAAACCTAAATTAATTGATTCCCTATTGTTAGCTTTAACAATTCCTGATGAGATTGAACTAGTTACAATTAATAGTTTTACTATCTCTTGGACATTAGAAGCATTAGCTGAATTTAAATTAATCAAAAGTTCCATTAGCGATAAAAACAAGAATTTGCCCTATGCTTCTCTCAGGGGATTATTACAAATTGCATTTGATAATCTTGCTTATTTAGATTCAAGTATTGGTCTTACTGATACTAAAATCACTAACGAAGAGAAAATTGAACCTTTTGCTTATTTAAGTGAGGGTGAAAATAATTTGACTACTCAAAAAATTCGTCCTGTGCTGGATGAATGGATAACTCATTATTTACAACCTTATATAACTAAAAATAGTGCTGATATTCAATCATTGAATAAATTACAAGATTTATGGCAAGAAAACAACTTAGTTAAAATTAAAGATATTAGATCTCAAGTATTACCTTGGAAATGGTCTCAAACAGGTACAACACAAGCAAATCATGGTTATTCATATAAAGATTTAGTAGAATATATTGCGCGTCAGATAGCAGGAAAAGAGATATTTAAAAACTGTGGAACTATGAAACGAATAATTTCGGAAAATTTCACTGGTGGACAAGCAGAATTAATGACTAATCCCATTTCAATCCAGAGTAAAAAAGAGAAATTTAGCTTAGTCGTTAAATTAGAGATTGTCACATTTCCTGCAATTCATCAACCTGTATTAAGAATTGATGTTTCTAAGAGAAGATGGTTATATGATTTAAAAGAAGCTCGTTATGCTTTAGGGAAGATCAACGGTTATATTTTTTCTGAAAATTATCCTGATAGAGCTTTTCAATATCAACTAACTTATGAACAATATCAAGAGCAAAAATGGAGTTGGAATATTGATAAATCTTTTGAAAGTTTAAGCAGAAAACTCAATCTTCTTGTAACAGTAACATCAAGTGAAGAAATTGCTGTAGGTAAAGCATCTACTCCAGAAAATCAAGTAATGTTAACTTTTCGTTATGGTTTACAAAATAAGAAGTATGATATTCAAGATGGAGTACCAGAAATTGATAAATTAGAAGCTTATAAAGCTATTAGTCAAATTCTTGAACCTATTGGGTTTATCAAGTTTAAGGATTATAAAGAAGTATCGGTAAAACCTGCTCATCCTCCTATTGATGAAAAAGAGGGAATGATTAACAAAATTACTTTGTTAGGTGTCATTTTAGAAAGTTTGGAAACTAATGATTTTGCAAATTTTACAGCCACATATTTTAGTAAATTAACAACAGAAGAAAAAAATAGTTTACTACAAAAATATTTTCAAATTAGTCTGGATGATATCCCGCAAGAAAAGAAAGGTATTGAATACAAAAAAGGTAAAGAATTACCAATTCAAATCCCAAAACTTCAAGCAATCATCAAAACTAATAATGAAGCATTAGAAAGACTATATCCCCATGAACCATTACAGCTAATTATTTTCTATGAAGAACATCTGCAAACAGATGTGAATTTTGTGAAAAATATTGCTCAAATTACTTTAGGTAGTAGATTTCATATTCAACTTCAGCGTTTACCTAAAAATGTTCATGGTGCAAAGAAAACTTTACCCGGTAAGCAACTAGAAGCAAAAGAACGTTCTAAGTTAAGAATTGAAGAATGGAAAAAAATTACTGAACAATTAAAAAATCTCAATCAGAGAACTTTTTGCTTAATTTTAGCTAGAAAATGGTATGATAACCAACTTGATGATATCATTAATAAACCTTCAACCCGTCAAGCATTAGCTTCTTTAGCTGGTTCTGCTGTTCAGTTCCTCTTACCCATAGAAATAACAAAAAAAGGATTATTTAAGTTAGAAGATTATTTTCATCGAGTTCAATCTGCACTGAAAGATTTAATTTCTGCCCATTCTGGACGTATTGATAATATACAAGAAAAAGTAAATACCTATCTGAAAAATATTGCTCCAGAAAAAAGACCAAGAGAAATTATTGGAGTAACTATTGTTCGTAAACAAAGGGGTCGTGTAAGAGGTCATTTAGAACAAACTTATCTGTTAATAGCAACTCGCTTAAACGTAGAAACTGGAATTTGTGAATTACGCTGTGCTTATGATCAAAATAATAATTTTGAAATGAGTAATTGGTATAAATTCGCTGATGGTATCGCTTTTGTTTCTCAAATTTCTCCCGTTAAACTTGCTTCAGAACAGAGTAAGAAAAAAAATAAAGATATAGATAAGATACGCTTTGCTGATTTTTTAAAAACTATCATTTCTGAATCTGTAAACAATGGAAATAACCCAGTAGTTTTAATTGATTCATCTAATTGCGTTAAACTTTGTCCTTGGTTAGCTGATGTGAGAATTACAACTCACAATATTGAGCTAAATAGTCAATATCAAAAGATGGAAGATAATTGGCAAGGAGCAAGAATTATTAGAATTCGTCAAGATTTAGCACCCGGTTTTATTGAAGAAAAGGTCAGACAGTATGCAGAAACTTCTTTAGAAGATAATCGCACGAAAAAAGAATTAAAAAAATTAACTTGTGATTATACGATTCCCTCAGCAACCAGTCCGATGAATGGGTTATTTAAACTCACAGCAACATCTGAGACAGGTTGTGTTACTTATCTATCAATTGGTAAGAGAACCCTACATAAAAAACAAAGAGGACAAAGTTGTTATCGGGAAACAGAAATCCATCAAGTTATTAAAGATGATAATAAGCAAAACATAAAAAATAAAGCAGATTTAGAAATCTGTGAAATGACCAGAAAACCTGTATTTATTGATAAATTTCCCACACCTAATCCTTTAGAAATTGTGGTGACACTAAGACAAAAAGAAGATAAACCTGATGATTTAGCTGCATTTGTAGAGTCTTTGCGTTACGGTTTTGGACATTATAAAGAATGGACAACATTACCAGCACCTCTATTTTTTGAAAGAGTTGTGAGAGACTATATTAGTGAATTTTCTATTACAGATGATGAGGAATTAGAAATAGAGGATAAAAAAGAGCATGAAACAAAGATTAAAAGAAAAGGTAAAAAGTAAACAACTCAGTTTATTCGATAACAAGTACTGAATAATGGGGTTTAATTTTAGGAGTTAAACCAAATTAGATTGGCTAAATTCAGCCAATTTACAGCTTGATTGTATAATCAAAAACTCTGAAATTAAAGTAGTGCAAGCATCTTGCTTGCATCCCATACCTATGATAATAATCCTGTGACTCAATTACTCACCCCTTTACAATCCCTAAAACATAGATGTCAAAATCAGGATATCCAAAATGAGAAGAGGGATTTTATCACCAATTACCAAATTCAACTATATCAATAGCAATTTGCATTATTACTTAACATTTCTTAATCTAAATATTACAACAAGCTACGATTTTGATTAACTCAGATTAAAACATGGATAATAAAAAATTAAAGCAGGAATAATTCTCCTGACCAATCAATGAATTACTCCTGAAAGTAACCAGAATGCGGTTGAGGGAATCACCGTAAAGGAGGGTTTATGAACGAAAACGTAAAATCCGGTTCGCGGAATGTGGCAATTGTTGGCCCTTATTTAAGTGGAAAAACAACCTTACTGGAAAGTTTGTTATTTGTCACAGGTGCAATTTCTCGTAAAGGTAATGTTAAAGACGGGAATACTGTAGGAGATAGTGCAAATGAAGCACGAGACAGACGCATGAGTGTGGAAATATCCACAGCAAATACTGAATATGAAAATACACGCTTCACATTTATGGATTGTCCTGGTTCTGTAGAATTTGCCCAAGAAACATATCATGGTTTGATGGGCGTTGATGCCGCAATTGTAGTTTGCGAACCCATTAAAGAGCGAGTTTTAACATTAGCGCCATTATTCAAATTTCTCGACGATTGGGAAATTCCCCACATCGTATTTGTGAATAAAATGGACAGGGCAAATATTCATGTTTTAGAAACATTAAAAGCCCTCAAAGCTGTTTCTAGTCGTCCCTTAGTTTTGCATCAATATCCGATTATGCAAGGGGAACAACTCACAGGATTTATTGATATGGTGACAGAAAAAGCCTATCAATATCATCCTGGCGCACCTGCTGATTCTATCACATTTCCAGAAAATTTAAAAGCAGAAGAACATCTAGCCAGAGCGGAAATGTTAGAAACTTTGGCGAATTTTGATGATCATTTACTGGAAGAATTATTAGATGATATCGAACCGCCTCAAGAAGAAATTTTCAAAGATTTAAAATTGGAATTAGGTGCAGATTTAGTAGTACCTGTTTTCTTTGGTGTGGCTGAACAAGATTTTGGGGTTAGACCCTTATTAGAAGCATTATTAAGGGAGGCACCAGAACCAGAAACCACCATGGAACGGCGTTTAGGAACAATTAGTGATACTCCTGTAGCCCAAGTTCTCAAAACCTTCTATACTCCCCAAGGTGGTAAACTTTCTTTAGTGCGAGTCTGGCAAGGAACATTAACTGATGGTATTGTTTTAAATGGTGTTCGTACTGGTGGTCTTTATCGCTTAATGGGACAACAACAACAGCCAATTAATCAAGCTGTAGCTGGGGAAATTGTAGCTTTAAGTCGGTTGGAAGGAATTAAAACCGGAGAGACAATTTCTACTAATTCCCAAATTAAACCATTACCAAAAGCGGAACAATTAGAACCAGTTTTTGCTTTAGCTATTACTCCTGAAAAACGCAATGATGAAGTTAAACTTAGTGCTGCTATTACTAAGTTATTAGAAGAAGATCCGGCTTTAGCTTGGGAACAACATGGTGATACCCATGAAGTGATATTGTGGGGACAAGGGGAAATACATTTGCAAGTTGCGTTACATAGATTACGCCGTAAATATAATTTACCAATGTCTACTCATCTTCCCCAAGTTCCCTATAAAGAAACTATTCGTAAACCCGTAAATTCTGTTCATGGACGTTATAAACATCAAAGTGGTGGCCATGGGCAATTTGGAGATGTTTATTTAGATATTCAACCATTACCCAGAGGTGAAGGTTTCAATTTTCATGAAAAGATTGTTGGTGGTGTTGTTCCTAGACAATATATTCCTGGGGTAGAAATGGGTGTGCGGGAATTTCTTTCACACGGTCCTTTAGGTTTCCCGATGGTGGATGTGGCGGTAACATTAACCAATGGTTCTTATCATACCGTTGATAGTTCAGAACAGGCTTTTAAACAAGCTGCACGGTTAGCGATGCAGATGGGAGTAACCCAAGCACAACCAACCCTATTAGAACCGATTTTAAAAGTAGATGTGAATACTCCCAGTGAGTTTACTTCTAAAGTTTTGCAACTTTTAACTGGTAGAAGGGGGCAAATTTTGGGTTACGAAGGTAGACATGATTGGCAAGGTTGGGATAATATTTCTGCATATTTACCCCAAGCGGAAATGCGGGATTTTATTGTAGAATTGCGATCGCTCACTTTAGGTGTTGGTTCTTTCCATTGGGAACAGGATCATCTGCAAGAAGTACCAGAAAGGTTAGCTGAACGCATTTTAATTACTAGCAACGGTAACGGTAACGGTAAATAGTTCAATCTCGTTCCCAGTCTCTGACTGGGAATACTATCAAGAAGGTTCTATCTTCCTTTTTCTGTAGGAATTGTAGGGTAATAAGATCCCCGACTTCTGACATCAATTTATAATTTGTGGACACAATAAATAAAAGAAGTCGGGGATCTGGGAATAAGTGATGTAGCTGAATACTTACCTTTTTTATCTCCCACAAAGAAGCAAAGATAAGGAAAAAATCAATTTTATTCTGGTAAATAATCTTGATTCAAACTTTGATCTATAGTAAAGGCAGAATCCATAGGAAAAGTATCAAGTGATAAACCTGTTTCTAAAGATGCTTGTTTTCTAGCATCTTGATAACATTCATTAAATATTTCCAAGAAATGATTTTTTAAACTTGGGCTTTCAGTTAATTCTTCTTTTAATCTGCGTCTATATTCAAATATAGTGGACAACCAACTATTACTACATTTTTCTGGCTGATATTTATATTTTAGTAAGTGCATTAATAACACTAATAAATTACTTTTTAATGCTCTTTTTTCACTTCTGCCCATGCTTTCGATTTCTTCAATCAAATTTGCTAAATCAATTTCAGAAAAGTTGCCATTTTTTAATTGTTTTGCAGTTGTCTCTATCCACAGATAAAAATCTTGATTATAGAGATTTGAATTAGTAACAGTTGTTGGTTGAATTGCTGTCAAATCAAACTGTATTTGTCATGGTTAAACATTCTGTAGCTTTTGGTGTAACCAGTGAATATTTTCATGATATTGGTAAATCAATAGCTGCTAAACTAGCAGAAAATATCTGAACCCCTCATTTCTCCGTGTCCTCTGTGCCTGGAGTGGTTCGTTTTCGTGATTTGTGCGTAAGTCCTATAAAAATATTACTTTGCAAAAAACCAATGCAATTATCATTAATGAAATATTCTCTTGTGGGAATAATCACTTTCTTATTATTAGATGTTAATATCAAACCCGTATTTTCTACTTATCCTCTGATTCTGGCACAATCTCCAAACAAAACAGCTACAGACGCTTTAAATCAGGGTTTACAGGCGATTCAATTAGGGAAGCTGGAAGATGCTATTACCGCTTTTCGTCAAGCGATTAAACTAGATCCTAAATTAGCAGCAGCATACTATAATTTAGGTTTAGCATTGCGACAATCAGGAAAACTACAACCTGCGGCGGATGCTTTTTATCAAGCAACTCAAGCTGACTCTAAATTTGCTTTAGCTTTTGCTAATTTGGGAGGGGCTTTATTAGAAGGAAATAATTTAAAATTAGCAAAAGATTATTTAACTAAGGCTTTGGAATTAAATCCCAATCTAGGTTTTGCCCATTATAACATGGGGTTACTGAGGGAACAGGAAAAAAATTGGGAAGGTGCGATCGCCTCTTTTCAAAAAGCCAAAACCTATAGTCAAAATGCTCCAGAACCAGCCTATCATTTAGGGATATGTTATTTACAACTAGGGAAAATTGACCAAGCAAAAGCAGCATTTAACCAAGCAATTAACATCAATCCTAAATATGCAGAAGCACATTATAATCTGGGTTCAATTTTATTTAATCAAGGTAAATTAAATGAAGCTTTAGCAGCTTTTAGAAAATCCGCCACCGCTAATCCTAATTATGCTAATTCCTATTATGGTGCTGGTTTAGTTTTTATACAGTTAAAGCAATACAAAGACGCTGTGCAAGTTTTCCAATATGCTAGAGATTTATATAATACTCAAGGTAATTTACAGTGGGTGAAAAATTCCCAACAGTTATTGCAACAAGCACAAAAATTACTCCCTCCCCGGTGAAAGATCACCTATCTTCTATTCTTCTTCCCTTCGTGTTCTTCGTGTCTTCGTGGTTTATTTAATCGGTATTCTTCTAGTGAGAAGGGAGTAAATAAGTAGAGACATTTCACCGAAGCGTCTCCAGAATACAGTATTTTTTCAGCTTTTGGACAGATGAATAAATCTAGGGGAATAAGTAGAAATTAATTAAATAACTAACGGAGTAAAAACATGAGTAAAACTAAAACTCAAGAACCCATTAGTAACTTAGAGTATGATTTTATTAGCGTACTGCATACTAAAGCCGTAGCAGTTCAGGCTTATGAAAATTATATCAAAGATGCCAAGGAAGCTAATTCCCAACCTTGTGTAGAACTGTTCCAAAAATTGCGTCAATCGGAAATTGAACAAGCGCACGAAATTCGCCATCATCTGCAAGAAGTTATGCAGCAAGGGAAAATGTAATTAATGTTAGGGGCGGATTTAATGATTGATGAGTTAAATCCACCCCTATTCATTAACGAATATACTCTTTAAGTACGCTATTCCGATTGGGATGACGTAATTTACGGAGTGCTTTGGCTTCAATTTGCCGAATGCGTTCGCGGGTGACGTTAAAAATCTGGCCGATTTCTTCGAGGGTTTTCATGCGGCCATCATCTAAACCATAGCGAAGTCTGAGAACGTCTCTTTCACGGGGACTGAGACTATCGAGGACTTTTTCTAGGTCTTCCCGTAGCAAGTTCTTAGAAACTTGATCTTCTGGAGTTTCACCATCAGATTCAATAAAATCACCTAAGCGAGAATCTTCTTCTTTACCGATAGGTGTTTCTAAGGAAATTGGTAACTGGGCAGATTTGGCAATAAACCGTAGTTTCTCGATGGTCATCTCCATGCGAGTGGCAATTTCTTCTTCAGTGGGTTTGCGTCCCATTTCTTGGGAGAGGAGTTTGGTGGTTTTCTTAATCCGAGAAATGGTTTCGTAGAGATGAACCGGTAAACGGATAGTGCGCGACTGATCAGCGATCGCTCTTGTAATTGCTTGACGTATCCACCATGTAGCGTAGGTAGAAAACTTATAGCCTTTTTCGTGATCAAACTTTTCAGCCGCACGAATCAAACCCAAACTACCTTCTTGAATCAAGTCTTGGAAGGACAAGCCGCGATTCATGTATTTCTTAGCGATGGAAACTACAAGCCGCAGGTTTGATTGTACCATTTTGTCTTTCGCTCGGCGGCCAACGTGCAAGCGATAACGAAAGGTTGGTAATGGTATTTGTACTTCTGCTGCCCATTCGCTGTCTCTAGGATCGCGTTCTAGGCGTTCAGAAAGCCTTTCTCGCACCCGTTCTAGTTCTAGTAAATCCGCAATTTTTCGCGCTAGTTCAATTTCTTCGTCTGCGCGTAGCAAACGAATCCGCCCAATTTCTTGCAGGTACAAACGAATGGAATCTTCGGTGTAGTGCTTTTTCTTGGTTTGTGTCCGACGGCGCGATTTAGCGGCTTTTCCAGACTTTGCGTCGTCCTCATCAGACTGAGGATCTAAAAAATCATCAATTTCGCCATCATCAACCAGCAATAAGTCCTCTTCCTCTATTAAGAGTTCTTCTAATTCGATCTCCGGCGGATTTATCATTTCTAGGTCAGGCTGATAAATATTATCGAGTACGTTGTTAGCCTGGTTCATGCCGCGTTCCTCATGCTCCTTGCAGAATCATTTATTGAAGACATTTTGATTACTTTTTCCTATTAAGTAATCTTTACACCGAAAATCAGGTTTTAGCTAATGTCCCTGGGATATTTTCGATGATGTTTTCCCTGTTAGAAACAGGTTTGTTTGGTTTAATAGTGACTCATATCACTTGGGGATGATTTGTTCACTATTATGATGGTCATACCCTGGCTTTGGTGCATATCGCTTTTGATTCACTGAATCTCTAAAATTAGGTTCACGGGACTCGAAAAGCTGTTTCATACCAATACAAGTGTATGACATTTGGCCGATTTAACTGTAAATACTGTTCCGATTGTAGCCTGTTTCACAAAAATTGCACTCTTTTTGTGCATTATTTATGAACTTATTTACTAAGATCAGGCCACCTTTATCAAAAAGACATTAAACATGGTTGTTAAACCATTAAATCTTGTCGAAAACTTTTTGGTTTGGCAGTGGCATTCTCATTAAATTAAAAGGTAGGAACACTTGCTCATTTTTTAATTTGAGCCAAAATGCTCACTATTGTACAATTAGTGCTGATGTTCTGTTTTGATTCAATCCGAGGGCGGATTTTTGCCTCCAAGCACTAAATTTTGTATCTGCTATACCAATCTCTTCAACTGGACTGTTAAAGTTGTGGCATATTTTTAGCTCTGTGAAAGATGAATTGAGTGGGAACTCGATTCAGCCTTATTCACACATTAGCGCAGAGTTGAGATTTCTACCCTGTGCAACTTTATAAACTGTTCTGATTGTATACAACGATATTTTAATCAAAAGGATAAGTAATATGGTTGCTAAAGTTGCTCGGTGATATTTTTTAAGTAAATTCACGTATGTTAATGATATTTGTAAATACTGCGGATTTAAAAAAGTTACCTGCCATCTGGTTATGAGAAGTTGGGTGTATGCTGATCAAGCTGTGTTTTGTAACTTGTGTTATCTAAGCATAGCAAATGGTTGCTGCTTTTGTGGGGAAAATTTATCATTTTTCGACAAAAAGTTATGAGTTAGACAAAACAAACCAAAGAAAATGGGTAATAGGTAAGAGTTTTCACAAATTAAAACTTACCAACTACCCATAATCAAAAGCTGAGATCAGATATCTAAATCTGTGAGATTGAGTTTAGAACCATAGGTTTCAATGAATTCTCTGCGGGGAGCGACGCGATCGCCCATTAAAATGGTAAAAATTCGATCAGCTTCGGCTGCATCTTCAATTTCTACTCGTTTCAGGGTACGAGTTTCTGGATTCATGGTGGTTGTCCAGAGTTGTTCTGGCATCATTTCTCCCAGACCTTTAAACCGCTGAATGGTATAGTTAGCATTGCTGGGAAGAGTACCTAGATGTTGTTGCAATTCCCGTTCACTATAACAGTACTGGTAATTTTTACCCCGTTCGACTTTGTACAAGGGAGGACAAGCAATATAGATGAAACCTTGCTCAATCAATGCCCGTTGGTAGCGATAAAAGAAAGTTAACAACAGCGTGCGGATGTGCGCCCCATCTACATCTGCATCAGTCATTAACACTACATGATGATATCGTAATTGTGAGGAGTTAAATTCTTCACCTTTAACACCTAAACCAAGTGCGGTAATTAAGGCTTGAATTTCGTTATTTTTATAGATTTTGGCATCGTCAGTTTTTTCGATGTTAAGGATTTTACCACGCAGAGGCAGAATTGCTTGAGTTCGGCGATCGCGTCCTTGCTTGGCACTCCCCCCCGCAGAATCGCCTTCCACGATGTATATTTCAGATTCAGCCGGGTCACGGGAACTACAATCTGCTAATTTACCAGGCAGAGGAGAAGATTCTAATACTGATTTGCGGCGGACTAATTCCCGTGCATGACGGGCAGCTTCGGCAGCTTTATAGGCTTGAATGGCTTTATCTAAGATAGAATCAGCTACACCAGGATGAAAGTCTAGATATTCGGTGAGAACTTCACCCACAAAAGAATCAACGATACCGCGAACTTCTGTATTCCCTAGTTTAGTTTTGGTTTGACCTTCAAATTCTGGATCGGGAACTTTAACGGAAATAACGGCGGTTAAACCTTCGCGGACGTGTTCACCACTGAGGTTAGACTCATTTTCTTTAATTTTATTCCGTTTGCGAGCGATCGCATTTAATGTCCGAGTTAAAACTGCTTTTAAACCTTCTAGGTGTGTACCACCATCAATAGTCCGAATATTATTAGCAAAACCCAGAACATTATCTGTGTAAGCATCAGTACACCACTGTAGGGCAACCTCTACCTGGACGTTGTTCCGTTCTCCCTGGACATAGATAATTTCTTCATGAAGAGGTTGCTTTTCCCGATTCATGTAGGCGATATACTCTTTAATACCACCCTTGTATTCGTAAGTTTCTATTCTCGGTGTGTCGCTTTTAAGGATTTCTAAACGATGATCCGTAAAAATAATTCTGACACCTGCATTCAGATACGCCAACTCGCGTAAACGTCCCGATAAAGTAATGTAATCGAATTCTATGCTGGTGGTAAAAATTTGTGTATCTGGCTTAAAGGTAATAGAAGTACCAGTTCTATCTTCTTTATAAGGTTTTGCCACCAATTCTGTAACCGGGAAACTCCGTTCATATCGCTGGGTATGTACCTTTTTATCACGCCACACCGTAACTTCGACAAACTCAGATAGGGCGTTAACAACAGAAATACCAACACCGTGTAAACCACCGGATACTTTGTAGCCACCACCACCAAACTTACCACCAGCATGGAGAACAGTTAACACCGTTTCTAACGCTGATTTTCCAGTTTTTGGGTGAATATCCGTAGGAATACCCCGACCATCATCTGTTACTGTCACCGAACCATCTGCATTAATATCAACCTCAACATGGGTACAGTGACCCGCTAAAGCTTCATCAACAGAGTTGTCCACTACCTCGTAAACTAAATGATGGAGTCCTCGCGGACCTGTAGTACCGATGTACATCCCTGGTCGTTTGCGGACGGCTTCCAGACCTTCCAGAACTTGAATCTGATCGGCGCTGTAACTGCTCGTCATGAAAATTCTCCTGATGCTTGGGGTTAAAATCGCCAAGAGGCGAAAAAAGTCAAATCACTCCAAGATTATAACACAAAAGCCTTCCTGCCGTCTCTAGCACAATTTGATGCAAAATTCAGATGGGGATTGTAACCCTAGTGGGAACTGGGATGAAAACTCCCTATTTTTCGTTCTTCTTCTTCCCACTGACAATGGACAACTGACAACTAACAACTGAACTAATGACTAAATTAATTGTAATTTGTGGGGCAACAGCAACGGGTAAATCTGGTTTAGCTTTGAATTTGGCCCAGAGGTTAGAGACTGTCATTTTGAGTGCTGACTCTCGTCAAGTATATCGTGAGTTTGACATTGGTACAGCTAAACCAACTGTAGCTGAACAAAAATTAGTTCCCCATTATTTGATTGATATTTGTGAGCCAAATGAAACAATGACATTAGCATATTACCAAGAGCAAGCACAAGCTTTAATTGCTAGTCTTGGTATTTCTCCGTTATTGCTAGTTGGGGGAACTGGTTTATATATCCGTTCAATTGTTCAGGGTATGAAGATTCCCAGAGTAGCACCACAACCAGAATTGCGATCGCAATTAGAATCTCTGGGTCAAAGTCAACTTTACCAGATGTTAAAACAAGTTGATGCGATCGCTGCTCAAAAAATTCATGCTAACGATTTGGTGAGAACTTTAAGAGCATTAGAAGTTCATTATACCACTGGTATTCCCATTTCTGAGCAACAAGGGGAAAATCCACCAGATTATCCAATTTTGCAAATTTGTTTAGATTCTGATGCAGAACATTTAGATGTGAGGATTGGTCAACGAACTAAGCAAATGATAGCGGATGGGTTAGTAGCTGAAGTGGAATATTTATCTCAAAAATATGGTGTTGATTTGCCTTTATTAAATACTTTAGGGTATCAAGAAATTAAGCAATATTTAGCTGGTGCGATTTCTTTAGAGGAAGCAACAGAATTAATTGCTTTGCACACTCGACAATTTGCCAAACGTCAACGCACTTGGTTTAGACGATCTCCTAATCTTGAATATGTTGATATAGATAATCCTGACTTATTAGAGCAAGTCTGGCAAAAAATTAATCAATTTGTCTGAATCCTGATTCAGACAAAAAATCCATCAATAAAAATCCAAAAAATTCGATTCTAAATAAATAAACTCGGAGAAACTTTAAAATATTCTCCCAAGGCTTTTGCTTGTGCTTTGCTAATAGAACGTTTACCGTTGACAACTTCTGAAACTACACCGCTACTAGAACCAAGAATACGTACTAAGTCAGCTTGACGAATGCCGCTAGATTCCATGATATGTAGCAATATTTCATGAGGTGTAGATTCATCCATTGGATAATTTTCTTCCTCATAATCTTCAATTAGTCTGACAAGCAATTTGTGTAAAGCTCGCTCCTCTGGACTACGATTTTTTTTAAAAGTTAGATATTCTGCAACTTTTAAAAGACGTTCATAGTCTTCCTCTGTTTCAATTACTTGAGGAGCGATATCTGCTAGTAATTGACTATAAGTATTTCTGTCAAAAGTAAGGGTCATTTTTCCATTTATTTTTACTATATTCGGCGTGAGTTAGCAAGTATTTGTAGTACACCGTTTGGTCTTCATAATCCATTCCTACAATTAAACGATAATCATTACCTTTGATATTAAAAACAGTAAAATTACCAACAGCTTCAGCATCTCGGTGAGTTTTTTGAACATCATTTAAACTTTGCCATTCGGATTTTTTAACTGTTTTATACCAATCTTCAATTTGTTTTTTGATATCAGGGTACTTTTCTGCTTCTTCGCGGAGGGTGCATTTTGAAATAAAGTGCATTCAAAAAATTTCCTTGTTTAGTAGGTTTGATAATTAATTTCATAAATGTGCCTTCTCTTTTTTGAGTGGATTTGAAAGGGTTTGAATGGCATTAAGGTTCTGTTAACCGAAAATAGAGGTTTTCGGAATTATAAAAGGTTGATTTTTGTCTTCTTTTATTAAGAAAAATTTTAATGATCAACTTTATATGAACCTTTCTGTATCTATACTCTCATTTTGAGAGTAAATTGTCAAGCCCTAATTAGAACTTACGCAAAATATCTCTAAAACCCTCTTCCCTTCGTGTTCTTCGTTCCTTCGTGGTTCATTTCTCTATAATTAAAAACTCCACAAAGACAAAAAATCCTTGAGGAGTTTCAGAAAGTATTAACAGATTTTACCCAGCCATAAAGAATTAATCCATAACGCACCAAATAGTAAATTTACTAATTATCCGCAATTTGTTTTTTCAAAGCTGCTAATGAAGCCCAACGGCTATCAATAGGTTCTTCAGGAATACTCTGGCTATTATTCAAAATCCCTGGACAATTAAGGCTACATAATTGACGTTGGGGCAATGCTAAACACATCTGCTCATACAGCCATTCACTGGGATAAAAATAACCATCAGGTGCTAGTGTTTCCACTAAATCTTCTACAGCTACTTCCCTTTCTAAAGGCAAATCTTCTGTTTGATTAACATTTGCATCTAACCAAATAACTTCCTGAGTATTGAGAACTACACGATGGTTATACTGCTGTAAACAGCGGTTGCAGGTGCAAGTAATAATTGCTTCTGCCTGAGATGAAACTTCTAAATAATTACCCTGATGTTTAACTTGGATAATTCCCCGCACTGGTGTTAATGTTTCGAGTCCAGGCAGAAACTCTTCAACTTGTATTTCCTCTGTCCGCTCCGGGGCTTTAGTTAGCTGCGGAATAAAAATAGCGTCCATAGGATTGATAAAATACTCTCAAGAAGACATTGATTATGGGTAATGGGTAAATGGTGATTGATCAAAATCATCACCTATTCCCTATTCCCTGGTTATGGTGTAACTGCTTGACGAACTACTAGATGACGATGGGGTTCTTTACCACGACTGAAGGTTTCTAAATCAGAAAATCCCTCTAATAAGTTGTGAACCTGTCGGCGTTCAGCAGCATTAAGAGATTTAATTTCTACCTCTCTTCCAGAAAAGCGTACTTCTGCGGCAGCAGTTTCAGCTAAATTACGAATTTCGGCTTCTCGTTTAACACGATAACCATTCAATTCAACTGTGTAGGATGTCTGATTTTCTTCAGATTGATTGAGGTTAAGAACAGAATTTGCTAGGTATTGAATGCTATCTAGAACTGAAGCACTAGGACCGATTAACACGCTAATTTGTTCTGGTGTTAAGTTGGCTTCATCTATTGTCAACCAGTAGCTTTCTTTGGTTGTGATCTCTGGCTCAAAAGCTGGGTTAGTTTCTAACTTAGCCTTAACTTGAGCAGATATACCACTTAAGAGGAGCAAATTTGTTAACCATTGTTCATCACGCTGCATAGAAATTTGCTTCATAATCAACCAGTTGGCTTTTTCTTAGAACTTTTGGGTTCAAATGGCAAGGCTTTGACATCAACGGTTTGCGCTTCTTGCTCCTGTAAGTCTACGATTTTTTGAATTTCTTCTGGTAGAGGTTCACGGGAGAGGATGTAGGTTTGGATGGTTTGGAAAATGTTACCAATTACCATATACATCAGTACCCCAGCCGGGAGAGGGAAAAACAGGAACATCCCAGAAAAGATCACAGGGGTAATTTTGTTTACTGTATCCTGTTGGGGATTACCACCACTGGAATTTTGCCCAGAAAGCATTTGGCTGACATAAAGACTGATGCCAAAAAAGACAATCATGGCCACAATATCCCAATGTACTGTGTTATCAGGATCAATAGCGCCTACTCTTCCCAGGGCATCAATAAAGAGAAATCCTTGATTAGATGCTAGTCCGGGAATTGTCCCTTGAATGGTCACGTCTCCGGGTTCTAGAGCCTCTATATTGCCCTCGGCATCAATTTTAACCCTTTCTTCGCCTTTGATGATTTTCCAGTCAGGTGTCAACTGAGTTTGTGGGTGTTCGGCTAAGAGTGCATCAAATGGTTTCCCTTCTAGGGTTTGATATTGAATCTTAGTCTTTTCTCCCACTGTTAACTTATTACCCCCAGGTAAGATGGCAGAAATTTGAATGTGTTCTCCATCAGCAATGTAGATGTTTTGTGGGGGAGTGGCAAAGGCTTGGGGTTGAATGCGCTCGATTTGTTCGGAAGGGAAGATTTGCAAATTAACGGAGTAGTTAACGCCGGCAAAGGGTGAACCCCGCAAGGTGGCGAACAGTGCTAATAAGACTGGCATTTGCAACAGGAGTGGTAAACACCCTGCTAGGGGATTACCAAATTCACTCTGGACCTTGAGCATTTCCTCTTGCTGCTTTTGCGGATCATCTTTATAGCGTTGTTTGATATCATTCATCCGCTTTTGCATTACGGGTTGCACGACCCGCATCCGCCGCATACTGCGGATAGAACCGGCGCTCAGAGGATAGAGCGCGAAGCGGATAATTAATGTTAAGGCTACGATTGCCAATCCATAACTAGGAAAAACACCATAGAACAGGTCTATGATTGGCAACATTACGTTGTTCGAGAGAAACCCGATACCAAAATCCATTATTGTGAATTCAACCTGCGGTACTTTGACACCCCCACCCCGATCAGGAGTGGGTTGCTTGGCCGATTAGGTTCTCTAACTATAGTTAGTTGCCTTTCTATGTTGGAGACGTTTATCTTCCAAGCTTTTGCTCTATATTGTAGAGGTTTTTGTTAAGCATTGCTGCCACTATCTATAAGCGATGACAGCTAGGGATAACCGCACATTATCTAAAAATGTGAATGTTAGCTCTCTAAAGTGATGATTTATTTGCTACTGCTATATTCGGGATTTTTAGCAGCTACTTTTTCGGTAATGTAGTCATAGGTTTCCCGAAAGTTAGGTATAGCCCGCATTTCCAGGAGTGTGCCATTTTTGAGGGTAATTGCCATATCTCCCCAGAGGCCAATACCACGGGGAACTTTTACAACTTTGACGATTTCTGAATAAATGACATCAGAGCGATCGCGCCCCATCCACCCTCCCGTTACACATATCCGCCGATCTGTGATGCGGAAACGCAGCCAGACCGCCCTAACTATTGCCCCAATTGCCAAGGGAATACCCACTAGGGTGAGTCCAAGGAGCAAGTTAAGAATCAAATCCCCAATGTGCGGACCACCTTCATAATAAACTTCTTCACGAATGCCCATTCAATACCTCATTTCGCGCCAACAACTCCTCTAATTCTCGCAGAAATTTATGGGTTTGGCACACAGTTTCGGTTGTTGTTGGTTTGACAATTAATACCAGCCGCCATCCTGGAGCTAATTTGGGCAACAACTGATGTAGTGCTGCTGTCATTTGCCTTTTGATTTTGTTGCGAACAACAGCGCGTTTACTAACTTTCGTACTAATGGCAATACCAATTTTTGTGACTGGGAGGGCAGTAGGAGAAGAATTTTCTAGGGAAAGAGCAGGTTTTAAAGCTCTCAAAGTGAAATGAGAACTATGTCGCCGAATTCCTTCCCGGAAAACTGCCTGAAAATCCTGGCGGGATTTAAGACGATATGCTTTGGGCAAGGCCACAACTTTTATTAATTGGGAATTTACCTTATACGCTCAAACGATGCCGTCCTTTTTTTCTTCTGGCGCTAATTACGTTTCTGCCGTCTGGTGTCCGCATTCTGGCACGAAATCCTGATGTTCTTTTTCTCTTACGGCAAGTACCGCCTAGTGTTCTTTGCATACCTTTGTCCTGTTAGGGGATTTTCATAAAAAGTCACAATCTGATATTTTACCACTTTACAGGCGATAAAAACATATTTCTGGATGGAGTTGTTGATTGCCTGTTCCCTGTTCCCTGTTACCTTCCTAAGTAATACTGATGATCCATGTACCAAGGTAACGCAGTAATGGGATATCACCAGGAGAAAGAACTTGACAGTTAAAATAGTACACTCCTCCAAAGGAGGGGTTTTGAACATTGGACAGAATTAACTCGACTCTATCACCAGCCGGAACTGGTTCTTGGGGGAATATTTGAATTACCCGACCTTCTTTATCCCATTTCACTTCCGATAGGGGAACTTTTTTACCTTTAACTTTGACTTCGACATCTTTAGGATCAAAAGTTCCTTCGTAATAATTAGGATAGGTAATGGCAAATTGAGCTACTGCCAATTTCATTTTTTTGGCAGGAATTCTGAGTATATAACGATCAGTGCTATTGGGTTGTCCGCCAAAATCTAAGCGGAAGGGTAGTTGATTTTCGCCTTTAACACCGCTAAAAAGTGTCAAACCAGGTAAGCTCTGCGCCAAGGTCATAGCTGGTAGACCTGTTAATAAACAGCTAGTTACGGCTAAGGCAGAAAGTAGACGTTTCATAGATTAAGTTTCCTCTAGTTGATATTTTGTAACTAAGCCTATTTGTAACTAAACTTTACTACTATATACTTGACAATTGACGTAAGTTAGAAATATAAAGTGCCATGGGTAAAAGCCTATTTATAAAAGTAAAATGACTGTATTTTTACCATCACAATAGCAGGAGGCAGTGGTATGGCTGAGGCCACGCTTTGCGAACGGCTACGCTCACCAACCAGAGGCAGGAGGCAGGAGACAAGGGGAAAGCCTTCTCCTGTATGATTTTTAAGTTTCAGTTCCTATCTCATTCAACTGGATACCGCTAAATTGTTAATAGTGTTACAGAAAAGATACTTTTTGTTACTAATTATGAATATTTCGATATATTCTAAACGGTTAAAAATTCCATCAGAGACTAAAAATCAAGATTAACTTTTCGTGAATATATAAAATATTCTGAAGAATAATATACAAAATCTGGGGATCGGCATAGGATGTGCAATATCTAATTTTAGGTGTAGCTATTTTGTAATGATCATATCTGCATATTCTCACATTGAGCTTGTGAATAAACAAGGAAGAGTGTAAAAGCAAAAGTTGAAAGTTGTATCTACCAAGGTAATTCATGGTTGATCATCCCTAGCAGCTTAGTGATACTAAGTTGGACTAGAAAGTATTAATAGTTAACGGGTGATGTTAAGTATTTATCTCCAGGAGATTTCATGAAAATAGCAGTTGCTAAAGAAATTGAAGTTTGTGAACGGCGGGTGTCATTAATTCCTGACATTGTAGCTAAGTTAGTCAAACAAGGTTTAGAGGTTTTAGTAGAAACTGGGGCGGGAGAAAAAGCATTTTTTACTGATGCTGACTATGAAGCAGCAGGAGCAAAAATTGTGAGTGATTCTGCTCAATTATGGAGTGAAGCTGATATATTGCTCAAAGTTAGTCCTCCTCAAGATAGAGAAGATGGACGTTCAGAAATTGATTTCCTTAAACCTGGTTCTGTTTTAATTAGCTTCCTCAATCCTTTAGGTAATCCAGAAATAGCGCAAAAACTGGCACATCGGCAAGTTACAGCTTTAAGTATGGAATTAATTCCCCGTACTACCAGAGCGCAAAGCATGGATGCTCTATCTTCCCAAGCATCATTAGCAGGGTATAAAACCGTACTTTTAGCTGCGGCGGCGTTACCAAAATATTTCCCCATGTTAACCACTGCTGCGGGGACAATTGCCCCGGCTAAGATATTTATTATGGGTGCGGGAGTTGCGGGTTTACAGGCGATCGCCACAGCCCGTAGACTAGGAGCAGTAGTAGAAGCCTTTGATATTCGTCCGGCAGTCAAAGAAGAAGTGCAAAGCTTAGGGGCGAAATTCGTCGAAGTCAAACTAGAAGAAGAAACTGTTGCAGCAGGTGGTTACGCAAAGGAAATATCAGAAGACAGTAAAAAGCGTACCCAAGAATTAGTAGCTGAACACGTTAAAAACTCTGATGTAGTAATTACTACCGCCCAAGTACCAGGAAGAAAAGCGCCCATCTTGGTGACAGAAGAGATGGTAAAAGCGATGAAACCCGGTTCTGTAATTGTAGACTTAGCCGCAGAACAGGGTGGAAATTGTGCTTGTACCGAACCTGGTAAAGACATAGTGTGGAACGGTGTAACCATCATTGGACCAATTAATTTACCCTCATCTATGCCTGTACACGCCAGTCAACTGTATGCGAAAAATGTAACTTCATTAATGCAATTGTTGATTAAGGATAAGGAGTTACAAATTAATTTTGCTGATGACATTGTTGATGCTGCCTGTGTTACTCATGGTGGAGAAATTAGAAACCAACGGGTTAAGGATGCCTTGCAAGCGGTAGCGGTTTAGGTTTGAGTATTTTTTAAGAAAACGAACCACAGAGGCACAGAGTTCACAGAGAAATATGAGTTTAAGAGAGTTATTGTGTATCCCATCTTTATTTTCTTTGCGCCTTTGCGTGAGCCTTATTCTTTAATCCAGGAATGACATGACAGAAACTTTACTAGCGGCTTTATTTGTTCTTGTTTTAGCCTCTTTTATAGGCTTTGAAGTGATTAACAAAGTTCCTCCCACACTTCACACTCCTTTAATGTCCGGTTCAAATGCCATTTCTGGTATTTCGGTAATTGGTGCAATTCTGGCTGCGGGGGAGAGAAACACGAATTTATCGGTAATTCTCGGTTTAATTGCGGTGATATTGGCAATGGTTAACGTTGTCGGTGGTTTTTTGGTGACTGACAGAATGTTACAAATGTTTAAGAAGAAGGAAGTTAAAGCATGAACGGTTTTATACCAACTGGGATTCAGCTAACTTATTTAGTGGCTGCATCATTATTTATTTTTGGTTTGAAAAAGCTGGGTTCTCCTGCAACTGCTAGAAATGGTAATCTTATCGCTGCGGTGGGAATGCTGTTAGCTGTTGTGGCAACTATGCTAGATCAGCACGTATTAAATTACGAGATGATTTTGGTAGGATTGGCCATTGGTTCGGTTATTGGTACTGTTGTAGCTTACAAAGTGCAGATGACGGAAATGCCCCAAATGGTTGGTTTACTCAATGGTTTGGGGGGAGCATCTTCCGCACTTGTCGCAGTTGCCGAATTTTGGCGGTTGTTAGATGCTTCTCAACCTATTCCCCTCGATATCAATATATCTATGTTGTTAGATGTATTAATTGGGGGTGTAACATTTACAGGCAGTTTTCTCGCTTTTGCTAAATTGCAAGGTTTAGTTAGCGGTACTCCCATTACTTTTCCTTTCCAACAACCTTTTAACCTGTTGCTGTTGGGTTCTTATTTAGCTGGAAGTGCCTATTTAATTATGACACCAGATAGCCTCCCGGTATTTTTGGGAGTTGTGGCTGTTTCTTTGGTGTTGGGTGTAATGTTTGTCCTCCCCATTGGTGGGGGTGATATGCCGGTTGTTATCTCCCTGTTAAACTCCCTCTCCGGTGTGGCTGCGGCTGCGGCGGGTTTTGTGGTGATGAACAATATGTTAATCATTGCTGGTGCTTTGGTAGGTGCGTCGGGTCTTATCCTTACCGAAATTATGTGTAAGGCGATGAATCGTTCTTTGTTCAGTGTCTTATTTAGTGCTTTTGGTTCAGTTTCTACTGCTAGTGGTGGTGCGGCTGCTGGTGCTAGTGATCAACCTGTTCGCAGTATTGATGCTGAGGAAGGGGCGATGATGTTGGGTTATGCCCGTTCTGTGGTGATTGTACCAGGATACGGTATGGCGGTTGCTCAAGCCCAGCATAGCGTCCGGGAGTTGGCTGATCAATTAGAGCGCATGGGTGTGGATGTGAAATATGCCATACATCCGGTAGCGGGGAGAATGCCAGGACACATGAATGTATTATTGGCGGAAGCTAATGTGGCTTATACGCAGTTGTATGATATGGAGGATATTAATCCCCAGTTTGAACAGGCTGATGTGGCGTTGGTGATTGGTGCTAATGATGTGGTCAATCCGGCGGCGCGTAGTGATAAGAATAGTCCTATTTATGGGATGCCGATTTTAGAGGTTGATCGCGCAAAGCAAACTATTGTGATTAAACGCGGTATGAGTGCTGGTTTTGCTGGTGTGGATAATGAGTTGTTTTATAAGGATAAGACGACTATGTTGTTTGGTAGCGCTAAGGATATGGTGGCTAAGTTGGTGAGTGAGGTGAAGCAACTTTAGGTTAATTGTAGGGGTGTAGTTTGTTGACTATGCCCTTTTTTTTCTCTCGCAAAGACGCAGAGAGGTTTATTTTCCTTAAAAATAAATAGGAGGAAATTCTATTCAGTTGTAAAGTGTAAGAGTTCTTTACTATAAGACGAGTTATTAGCTAAAAGAGTTGTAATAGGTAAATAAGTAGGTTCAAAAATGTTTATAGAGTACGCTTTAGTAAGCCAATAAATCTCTTCTGTCAGGGTCGAAATTTTCTTGTATCCATATCTCTTTTTAATTTTGAGGGGATTAGGCACAGTTTTTTTATTTCGTAAAGACTGATCATTTGTAATTAAATAGGATAGATCATTTGTAAATACAAAATACCCCATAAAACCATCTAAATATTCAGTTCTATTATCAAAACTTGAGCGAAAACCAATTCTTGGTGATCCACTTTTGATAACTTCAACTAAATTATAGTTTTCGATTTTAACCTTTTCCATTACTTGATGAAAATATTCTAATTCATTCTGAGTTATCAGACCATCTCTGTGTATAGTAATACGATCAATAGGTTTAGATAATTTTGTTAATATCCAGTTAAATCCTTCTAGTAGATTCTCATAAGAAATAACCTCATCAGCCTTTAAGTTTTTCCAAGTCCGTTTTTGTAATAGGCAACCAAAGTTATCAATGACTGCTATAGTTAAATTACTCGATTTATTTCTATGATTGTGTCCTAAATCAATACCGATAAAGATGTGTTGAGGATCTTCAGAGTCTACATCCTTAATTTTCCAAGGAATAGCTTTACTCTTTAAACCCAGTTTTAATAATGAATTAGCAATAACATAAACGTTAAAGCTATTCAATACAACAAACGCCAACCTATGTTTTTTAACAATTTCTACTAGATATTTATTAATTGAATTTATATTTTCTCTTTCTGATTGATTTTTAAATTGAATCTCTTTAACATCAAATAAGTGTAATATATAACTATAATCTTCATTACTAAGTTGAGATTCTAAGGAATCGTAAATAAAATTATTATAATCAAAAATTATAACGTCTGCATCAGAAATAGGTGTTACAAAATTTTTGTACAAAAATATTAATCGATCATTTATATTGTTGATTATTTTGGACAATGGTTCTATTTTTATCTGCCGTGTAGATACAACAAGTTTTATTTTTAGTCTTTCAGGCATTTTGAATACACCCGAATTGTTTAAACCTTTTGGTGCTGTATAGTGTAAATCTCCATGAGCAAATAGATACTTTCTTTTTCTATGAATGATTTTATAGCGGTAATTTATCTTATTTATATTCTCAAAACAAATCATATTGGAATTATTATTTGAGTTTTGTGCTAAATCATCTATAAAACTCATTGTTTCTTGTAGATTAGTTTGTTCAAACCGATCTTTTTCTTGTGAAAATCTAATATTTTCGTACCTTTCGCTAAAAGATTCAGAAGAGTCAAATGTCTCAAATACATATTCAGGTTCTTTTATATCTGAAACACTTATAACTTTTCTAGGTATTGAACGGCCTGTTTTAATATTTACTAATCTATGTTGATGATGGTCTATAGGTTCTTCTAACTCTAATTGCTTGACTGAATCAACTGTTCTTGAAAAATTCGTACAACTCAAATTTATCCATATTGTGTCATAATTTATAAATTCAACAGAATATTCAATTCCTTTTTTTACAATAAATTTGTTGTTATTATCTGTGATACTTTTATTATTTAATATTATACTTTGAGTGTTCTTGAATTCTAAATTTATACTATTTAAAAAGTTATTTCTAAATTTATCTGATATTTTTTGAATAATTATTTCAGGCTGTTTTATATCAATAATTTTATATTTAACAGTTATTGCAGTTACAAAAGGTTGGAAATTTGTCGTAAAAATACCATTAATATATTCAAGTTGATCTAAATCTATAATAGAGTTCGTTTCTATATCTGCAAGTTTAAAGATTTGCAAAAATAATTTAACTAGAGGTTGATTATCAATTTCTAAATATTTTTGTACAAATAACCTATATTTTGTAGGAGCAATTTTTTTATCTATATCGTGAATAAGAAAAAATATTAAATAAATTTTATCTTTATATATGTTTCTTGCTCCTATTAAATATTTACATTTATCTATAGAAATATTTGTATCTCCAGAATGACTTAAATCAATATTACAATAGTTACATTCATAAAGTTTGATTGATTCTAAGGAAGAATCAAGCAAATTAGGAATATATAACGCTGCTGATGATTTACTAAGTAAGAACATTCTGGTGACTGAAAATTTTATTTAATATAGTTTTATAGTTCAGTTATGCTGCTTGTCTTTTAGCATTGTTTTTCCATTGTAAAGGACGTAAATTGAAGAGAAGATCACTTCCTCCTTTAGACTTTGGAGTTATATGGTCTATTTCCCAACCATAAGGTGATTGACGGTTTCCATATTGATTATAATTGATAATACTCCCGTATTGGTCTTGTCGCCAAATAGTTGATTCTAAGCCAGGAATTGTATAAGCTTTTTCCCAAACCAATAATTTTTGTGATGATAATTTTTCTGATGATTTTATCCAATTTTGAGCTTTATAAAGAGCAAGTTCTTGTATTCCCATATTTTTTTATTTTTAGGTATAGGATATAACAGTAAATCATATCATATTTTATACAATACGTCAAGTATAAAAAACATTATTTTTTATACCATCAATATTAAGAGTTGAGGAGTGCGATCGCTGTTTGGGAAGTTGGAGGGAGTGCGATCGCTCTTACTCTGTGTCTGGAGTGGTTCGTTAAAAAAGGATGTTGGGAAGTTGAGGGGGTGCGATCGCTCAACTTAAACCCCAAAACCCAAAACCACATCCAACGCAGTACGAATTTCTTCCCAATATTCAGCTTCTAAAATTCCCACCAAACCTAAAACCCGACGATAATCTACAGAACGAATCTGAGCAACATCAATAAAACGATCTTTATCTAATCCATTAGTTACTGTTGCTTTGATATTGACAATATAGGGAGCTTGCTTACTTCCTGGTCGGAATGGCATCACAATAGTTAATAATCCATATTGATTCATAATATCACTTTGAACTATTAAACAAGCACGGATTTTTTGCGCTTCTGCTCCCACAGTTGGATCAAGATTTACCCAGCGAATTTCACCCCGTTTATAAGTTAAATTACCCTCTGGCATTAATACCATCTCCAGCTACATTATCCCAAGCAGAAATCTCATTTTGATATTCTAAATCTTTCGCATCTTCTTGAAGTGCAGCAATTATTTCTGCTTTTAAAATTTTGTGTCTTTGTTCTGCTAATAGTGCATTAATATAGGCACTACGATTACCTTTTGCTTGTTGATCAATAAATCGGAGAACGTCTTCTTCTAAAGTAATTGTGACTTTCATCATTATGTATGACTTATTCATCTTACCAATTAATCATACCACTTTTTTGACAATTTGCAAATACTCTGTGTCTGGAAGTAGTTCGTAAAAAAAAGGATGCTGGGAAGTTGAGGGGATGCGATAGCGAAGCGCGACCTAGGAATCGCTGTTTGGGGAGTTGAGGGAGTGCGTTAGCGAAGCTTACCGAAGGTATCGCTCTTTCTCTGTGTCCTCTGTGTCTGGAGTGGTTCGTTAAAAAAGGATGTTGGGAAGTTGGAGGGAATGCGATCGCCATGATTAAACAATACTACGTGGATCAACAACTACAATATCCGAAAACCGTTTAAAATCATCAACATTAAATGTCAATAAATGTGTAATATTATGAGCTACCATAGCCGCAACTAAACGTGCATCATGCACCTGTTTTCCCATCACTTGATGTTTAATAACCAGAGATTCCCACTTAGTAAAAATTTGTGGTGTATCCAATTCCAATATAAATATCTTTTTAAGTTTTTCGCTTTCTTCTTCAGCTTGAGTGATAGATAAACCTAAGCCATTTTTATCAAGTGGTCTTGTAGCAACAGCCCAAAATTCAATTATATTTTGTGGAATAATACATAAAAATTTACCTTGCTTTTTGAGCTTTAAAATTGCCCTTTGAGTATCAAGGTGCATAGGACTATTTTTTTGTACCAAACGCAGTAAAATATTAGTATCTACCAGATATTTCATAACATTTCATCTTCTCTGGTATAAATACTATCTCTACTAATAGCCGCATCTGAAAGTGGAGGTGCTACAGCAAAAGCAGGACTATTGATTAAATTCATTAGTGCTGTTTCCCAATCTTCCTCATTTGTTACTTGAGAAAAAGATTTTTTTTCTTGATTGTTCAAACTATCTTCAATTAAAGATTCAAGATAAGATTCAATTGATAAACCTTGTTTATTAGCTTGGGTAATCAGACGATCTTCTATTTCTGGTTTTAATTGTAGCTGTATAGTTTTATATTGTTTCATATTCTTAGATTCTACTTAATTAATATCAAGTAAAACTTACGATTAACTTGATCTATTAAAAGTATATCAGATTTAAACACCGAAGGTATCGCTTTTGGAGAAGTTGAGGAGGTGCGATCGCGCAAAGCAACTTTAGGTTATAGTTAGGGGGTAGGGGCATAGTAATTCTATGCCCTTAAAGTTATTCATTTCACGCAGAGGTGCAAAGAGTTTTATTTCGTACTATCTTTCTTAGAGAACTCCGCAGAAGAGATAATCCTATAACTATATGGAACTATTTACCATTGGTCATTCAAATCATAGTATAGAAACTTTTATTGAGCTTTTGCTGGAGCATAATGTTACAGCATTGGCAGACGTGCGATCGCATCCTTACAGCCGCTACTTACCTCATTTTAACAGCATACAAATTAAAGATTCACTTCAAAGTGCAAAGATAAAATATGTATTTTTAGGACAAGAACTAGGAGCTAGACCAAAAAACCTAGAATGTTATGTTGATGGTAAAGCTGTATATGAAAAAATTGCCGCTACCGAATTATTTAAAAAAGGAATTCAGCGTGTAATTGATGGGTTGAAAAATTATAGGATTGTTCTCATGTGTGCAGAAAAAGATCCTATTGTTTGCCATCGCGCTATTTTAGTTTGTCAACATTTACGAAATGAACGTAATTTACAAATTAATCATATTAAAAATAATGGTGACTTAGAATCACATGATAAACTTGAAGACAGATTATTGGCTAGACATGGTTTAAAGCAATTGGCTTTGGATATCTGAATTAAAAGTTAATAAAAACCATCAAAACTATAGTAACTTCGCTGTTTGGGGAAGTTGAGGGGGTGCGATAGCGAAATTAATCTAAATCTTCTTCAGTTAAACCAGCATCTTTCAAAATAATTCTGAGTGTACCCGTAGGTAAATCACGATTACCATGAATAGGTATAGAAAGAATCACACTCATACCTTCCTTAACATAGATATGATGACTACCTGTAATCCTTTTTAGATTCCATTCATAGCGTTCAACAATCTTACACAGAGATTTACCAGAAACGGATTTCATAAAGATAACTCAATTAACTGTTTTTGTGGTTCAACTTCTTCTTGCTGACTAGCAACTTCTAACCAACCTTGAACAGCATCTTTCAACATTTCTAATAAATGTTCGTAACTTTCACCCCAGGTATGACATCCTGGTAAAGCTGGTACAGAACCACACCATACACCGTCTTCTTCCCAAATAATTGCTTTTATTTTCATAGCCAATTCCTTGAACTAAGGACATTTTACCGCAGGGGGATTCAGACGTACCAGTTTAATAGAGATGAATAATAGCTTTTTGGGAGGTTGAGGGGGTGCGATAGCGAAGTGCTGCTGCAAGAAGTTCGCTGTTTGGGGAGTTGGGGGGAGTGCGATAGCGAAGCTGACCGAAAGTATCGCTCTTTCTCTGTGTTCTCTGTGTCTGGAGTGGTTCGTTAAAAAAAGGATGTTGGGAAGTTGAAGGGATGCGATAGCGAAGCGCTGCTGCAAGCAGTTCGCTGTTTGGGGAGGTTGAAGGGAGTGCGATAGCGATTGAGATATCGTTGTCGAGATATAACACAAGCATGAACAACTATAGGACAACTAATTATAGTTTGTGTCAAATCTTCCAAAAATTGCTGCTGTTCAACCTTAGATAATTTACCTAACCAAGCAAATCCTTTTTTCTTAGAGCGTATTTCGCCACCATGTAAAGGTTGTTCTTGACTAATATTCCAACGACTTTTAAAATCTAGTACCAATTGATTAATAATTTGTTCATCACTTCTTTTAATTAAAACTCAACCCATAGCAAAAACAGGACATTCATCTTTAGGATTTGGTTTTGCACTACCAGATTCATCAATATATATAGCAAATTCAATATTATCTTGTTGATTCATTTTATAATTTTGTTACATTTAAGAAATTTCCTAATAGTATTACATATTTAATAGCAAAAAGGGATACTTGACTGGAAAATGTAAAATTCGCACTCTCTTCTCCTCTTCCTTCGTGTTCTTCGCGTCTTCGTGGTTTGTTAAAAAAGGATATTGGTGGAAAAGTGCTATCCTTTGCGACTTTGCGCGAAACTCTCTGCGTTCTCTGCGTCTCTGCGGTTCGTTTAAAAAGAGATGTTAGGTGTTGAAGAGGTGCGATAGCGAAGCGCTGCTGTAAGCAGTTCGCTTTTGGGGAGTTGAATAATCTTTTCTGATCTTTGATTAAGATATTGAATACAAACATTGGTATCTAATAAATATTTCATCAGTTTGTATTCCTAACTATTAATCATTTCTTGTAATCTATCATCTAAGCTATCATCAATTCCTAAATCATCCAGAATAATTGGATCATCAGCACAACTTCCTGCGGTTTTATTGATAAATTCTTGCCAGGATAATTGATGATTTTTTGCTATTTCAATATTTTTATCATCTATGGACGTTGGTTTCTTTATAACATTTTCACGAAATAACCGAACTATTTGCAGAAATTCTGGTATATATTCTTCTGGAATTTGGGCGATTTCTAATAATAGATTATAACTAGGAGTAGTTGGGGATATTTCTGTAATGGGCTGTTGATTATTCATAAGTATATTGTCATTAGATATTGAAAATTTATTCATATTCTATAATATCATAAATTGTTGCGATAGCGTACCCTACGGGAAGCAAGCTACGCGGTAGCGTCTCGTATTCCTTACGGGAGAGTAGGAATCGCTTTTGGGGAGTTGAAGGGGTGTGATCGCTGTATATGAAGATACTATTTCTATAAACTATTCCATTCTTCTAAAGTTATTTCCCGTTCTAAAATAACCTCTACTTCTCGAATCATCATTCGCAGTTGAGGTATAGAATACTCATCATTAGAAGGAATAGTGAGACGATTTTGAGCATAAACCATAAATTGGTGTCTTGTACCAGAAAAAGCACCCTCAAAACCTAACCTTCTTAACTTGCTAATAAAGTCTCGACGTTTACACGGTATCCAACGGCTCAAGAATCGGCTCCTGATTAAGATTAATATTATCAATTACTGGTAAGCTATGTCCAAGTTTTAAACCTAGTAAAATCCAATCTTCTAAAGTCGAGCGTAATTCATTTTGGCACTCACGTAAACTAGCACCAAAAGCAACAACACCTTGACAAACAGGAATTTTACCGAAAAATGTACCATCTTCCAACTTGTCATATATGGCTTGAGAAACTGCTCCCTCAACATAATCGCTAAGAATAAATGCTGTAGTCATGGAAACCTATACTTTATTCTATTGATAAATTATATATTACAAATCTGAGCTTTAAGCAACACCTAAGCCAGATTTACAAAAAATTTTATAACTGCAAAGTTATCCATTTTTTATTTTGTGAGTTTACGTGATAAGTAGGTGAACGTAAAATAACCAAAATGTGTAACGATATGTAAATTTACCTCAATGCCTTATTTTGGTTGAGTTTTAGCCATTTCACAAAACTAAATATATTTTGATTTTCCTCCGCCCACCTACTTATCAAAAAGGATGTTGGGGAAGATATGCGATAGCGAACCTGACCGAAGGTATCGCTGTTTGGGAGGTTGAGGGGGTGCGATAGCTGTTAGTGGGACTTAAACATTTTTTGAGGAAAAACATGACTCAAACCGTTACGGAATAAGATAAATACATCAAATAACCAAAAACGCCTCGAAACCAGATATACCAACAAACTAATCAAAAATATGTCAAAGTCACTTGGGGTATAAGTTTAAGCTTATTTTATTGGTGTTTTTTGCCTAAGTCCCGCTAATCAAGCTATCTCTTGTCACCCTAATTTCGTATTTTCCAGAGACGTTCCGGTGGAACGTCTTTACTATAAATTTTATCAAAAATCTAATTTACTCACCTAAATTAATGGCAGGATTTCTAGTAAAAAATCCTCTGGGCATTAACTTAAAACCTAAACGATGGGTTGGCATTACAGGCCAATCTTCTGGACGGGGAATATGAGTTATACCCATCGTGTACCATACTACTAAATCTTCATTATTTAAAGATTCATTATCGGCAATATATTTTGGTAAACCTTCTCCTAATTGTGTTTGATTTGGATAATCTCCACCTGCATAGATTTCCCTGGGTTTATATTTTGTTACCCAAAAATTATGAGTAGCAAAACCAGCTTTTTTCCTAATGTTTGCACCTTCCACTGCATACAAATTTGTATTTCCCCCTGGTGTTAACATATATTCAGGAGGAACACCCAAATGATTTTGTTTATCTCCACTAGTAATCATCCATTCTCGACTGTGTTTAATATCCAAGTCACGCACAGCAGTTTTTTCTGTTTTTAGTGGTGTATCTTCTACAGTGATGGCATTTCCTAATGGATTTTTATCACCTATATGTAAAGCTTCTACATTCATTTCCATGACAGAATTAGCTTGTCCATCTACATCTAAATCTAGGCGATAATTGAAGAAATGCTGATGATTGACACCAAAGATATTTTTAGCTAATAATCTGCCAAAAGGCTTATTTTCAGTTTGTTTTGTGCTGGCTGTTCCTTGAGGTAAGTCAATACCTGTTAACTCATTTTCTACTTCTAAAGTACCATCTTGACGAAATATCCAATTAATACTGTAATCATAATTGTCAACGGTGGCAATCATTTTCATGACTAATTCACGATTACGACGAAGGTAATTTTTTTGTGTTTTGTAATCAAAATGTTTCCAGAGAATACCATTATCTCTTTCATAAATGCCAATTAATCCTGGTAGGGTGAAAGGTTCACCTTCCAAATTAGCAAAAACTGTATTTAATAATAGGCCATTTTCAGGAATTTCTTTGCCTAATTCTAATTTATTGGCTAATAAACCTAGATTATATTCTCCCACATCAAAGGCATTACGAAAAGACCAATTTGGCTGAGGATCACCATAGGGAACTGCCATTTCTGAGAGGCTACCACGATATAGAATTGATCTATATTTTTCACCATCATTGAATTTGACTAAATACAAAATTAGCCCTTCACGGGGGTGCATTAAATAACGAAATTTCCAGCCTTGCCAAGTAATTTCATTATCTTTAATTTGAAAACTTGTCCCCTGTGGTTGAATAATATTTAATGGTTTTGGTGCTGGAATTAGACGATTAAAAGCATGAACATCATAATCCCAATTCTCTGGAGACATAGGAACTATACCATGATCAACAAAACTATCGACTTCACCTTTATTTAAGTTAACTGTCACTAAAACTCCTTCGATAGGACGGGCGTAAAAATTCCAATTTTTACCTCGATAATAAGATAATGCTCGACAAATACGATTACTGGATTTGGCTTCATTATTATTGACAATTCCTGCACCCCAACAACTAATTTCTACATCTTGAAAATCTTTAATTCCCCGTTTTTGCATAGCTTTTTGCCAGCGTAAATCTGATTTAACTACTTCGTTAGCAATTGCATAATCTGGATATAAAATAGCTGGTTGTACGTGAGGTATTTCTTGCCAGTAAGTGAGGTTTTTATTATTTAAATTAACTGTTCCTACAAAGGTTTTATTCTGTTCCCGTTCATAAACTTGGAAAAAAACCTGGCGAGAAAATGATTGTCCAGGTGTAAAATTTAAGACTTCTTTTTTGTCAGGTTCTTGTAAAGCAATAATGGGAAAGATTACGGTATCACTGAGATTTTTTTCATCTTTAATTATGCTAACTGCTGTATTAATTTCTGTTACTGTTAACGGGTTGAGAGGATGATTAATAATACTGTTATCCGCTAAAACAATGTGAGTAAATGCCAGGAAGATACTAATACTAATAAGAATGGTAATAGTTAATTGATAGAAAATATTGAGCCTCTTAATCATGTTTCAAAATTGTTGAAAAATTACCTTTATTAATTCCTCTAATAAATATCAGAAACAGTAAAATTAAGAGGTTATTATAGGAATAATATTTAATTATTAAACAAATGTAGGGGCGAAGTATTCGGAGATCAAATTAATGATTTAAGGGATATATACGTAGGGTACGTTAGCGGTAGCGTAACGCACCATTCATCAAGTTTAGGGTGCGTTAGGCAAAGCCGTAACGCACCCTACAAATACTATACAGAAACTAAGCGACGCAGAGATTCTGCACGTCGTTTTGCTACAACGTTATTGGGTGAAAATTTGAGTGTGGTTTCGTACATTTCCAAAGCTTGAGCATTCAATTTTTTCTTCTCATAAGCGTGGCCAAGATTATTTAGGGCTGATACATAATCTGGTTTGAGTTTGATAGCTTCTTTGTATTGACGAATTGCTAAATCATATTGCTCTTGAGCAAAATAAACATATCCCAAACCGTTGTAAATAGGATATGTAGCTTCTTCTCCTTCTTCTTGGGCTGCTTTGAGAGCTTTTTGAAATAGGGGTATAGCTTGGCTAAATACTTTTTTTTCTGAATAGATACTAGCTAATTCATAATATTCTTGAGTTGTTCCTTTTTCTTTAGTTAATTTGTTTTTCAACTTATTCAAGGAGCTTTCAAGTTTGCGAGTTTTGAATACTTGACGAAAAACACTTACACCTGCAAATGCAAGTAACCCAACAAAAATTGACAGATAAATGACGACTAAATTGCTATCCATTTTCTACAAATACAAAATATTAAAATGTCTTCAGGAATATAGATCCCCGACTTATTGAAGAAGTGGGGGATCTTGGTTGAGCTATTTACCTATTATCAGTGATTACGTTCTCTATTTTTCACTAATTACTGCAATCCCCAATATTCTATCCTTTGTTTTAGCCAACCTGTAACTGTATAACGAGCGATCGCTTCATTTACTTTACGTCTTAATTCATCATACTGTAATCCTTTGGGCATGACTACAGATAATGGTGCGGCTGATAATTTAATTGGTAGGATGCGATATTGAGGATATGCTTGCACCCACCCAGTTAAAACGCTAACATCCGCAGCAAAGGCATCTACTTGATTATTTTCTATTTTTTCCCGGCCTTGGGCATAGGAGTTTACACTAACCAATTCAGCAGATGGTGTAAAATATTTTAAGTAGGAAATAGTGCTGGAGTTGTTGAGAACAGCTATTTTACTCTTTCCTATATCTTTTAATTCCCGAAGTGAGGAATTTTTTGTAATTATTGCTGCACCATCATAATAGTAAGGAACACTGAAGCTAACAATGCGAGAGCGTGATTCTGTGGCTGTAACTGAGGCGATCGCTAAATCAACTTGCTGATTATAGACTACAGGTAAGCGATCGCTATTAGTTACAGGTTGCAATTTTACAGCCTCAGCTTTACCTAACAAATCATTGGCTAACTGCTTGGCTAAATCAATTTCTAACCCTTGTAAATTGCCCTGAGCATCTCTAAAAGCTAAAGGGCGGAGATTATCCTTAACAGCCATATTCAAGTAGCCCCGTTGCTGAATTTCTGCCATTGTTCCAGCAGATGCAGCCAAGTTTGTTCCTAAAATAGATAACCAAAAAATCAAAGTTAAGGTAGCGGATAATACCAGATGTAACTTATTCATAATCGCCCTGGGGTTGACTCCAATTAAAAATGGCAAAAAATTCTTGATTTTTAATTTTTAATGCTCCGAAGCGGCCATCTGTTACATCCGTTATCCATCCGTTGCCACCTTTATTTAACTGAGTTGGCAAGTTCGGCAATTTTAGCGAAGCTGGCAGGATCAAGAATTGCCAATTGTGCCAACATTTTGCGGTTTAGCTCCACATTAGCCTTTTTCAAATTACCGATCAATTTGCTATAGCTCAAACCATGTTGTCTAGAAGCAGCATTGATCCGCGCGATCCATAAACGACGAAAATCACGCTTTTTCTTTTTGCGATCGCGGTAAGCACTGCGAAGCGCCTTCATTACCTGCTGGTTAGCGGTTCTAAACAAAGTTGAATGAGAACCACGGAAACCTTTAGCTAATTTGAGAATCTTATTGCGGCGTTTACGAGCTACATTACCGCGTTTTACCCGAGTCATATCTTATTCTACCTGTGATCTTTTACAAATATGGAAGCATCAAGCGCACATTTTCTTCGTCTCGTTCATGAACAACAGCCATTTTTGACATATTGTTCTTTTTACTAGAGGATTTATGCTCTAATAAGTGGTTTTTGAATGGTTTACGGCGGACGATTTTACCGCTACCGGTGGCGCGGAATCTTTTCGCCGCCGCTTTGCGAGTCTTTAATTTAGGCATGGGATGGCTTTAATTCAACACAATCTACAATTATATACCAGAAAAGGGAAATTGTATGCCCCGCTGGCAAGATCAGTGAGGATTCCCAAAATATTTTACTTCAAGACTTGACAAGGCGAAAAAATTATTGTACACTTATGTTATGGGTGGAAATCTGTGGGCGCAATATATATAGGGTTTTTATTTGTCAGAATCAGGATGTACAGGATGATTTTTTAACTTCTCGAAGAGTTTTGGTGAATATGATTTTGATTTTGCTCGATCACCACCTGATGCAGACACAAGATTTACGCAACCGGCACATTCCTAGGGTGCGTCAGATATCAAGAATATGTTTATTTACATGATTTATGCTGTCTGACGCACCCTACAAAAGATTTTTTTGTGTGACACTTGCATAAGTTATAAGACAATTAAACGCAGATGGACGCAGATAAACGCGGATATTAACACAGATTCTTTTCTTTGTTTAAAAATCCCCACAACCAATTTATCAATCACATCCTGTACATCCTCAAATCCTGGTTATCCTGATTCAGACAAAATACTTAAGATCCCCGACTTCTTTTTTCACCTATCTTGTATCAAAATAAATTATCCTAGAAGTCGGGGATCTTTGATTTAGACATTATGCAAGTTTGGACACCTAACACCAGTCTACAGAACGGACAGTATATTATTCAAGGAGTCATTGGTGGCGGTGGCTTTGGTGAAACCTATTTAGCAGAAGATACAGAAGAAAACAGGTTGGTTGTGATAAAAACTCTCAACCGGGAACAACGAGAAAAACCGGACTTTGCGGAAAGACAAAAGAAGTTTAGAAAAGAAGCCTTAGATTTATCCAAATGCTATCATCCCCATATTGTCCAAGTTTACGACAATTTTCCTGAAGATGGACTTTGGGCTATTGTGATGGAACACATTGACGGTGATGATTTAGCAGTTTATGTGGAAAACTACACTGCTGAAAATGGTTACTTGTCAGAAACAGAAGCTTTGCGCTACATTGACCAAATCGGACAAGCTTTAGAATGTGTTCATGAACGGAAACTTTTACACCGAGATGTGAAACCCAATAATATTTTGTTGCGACGGGAAAGCAAGGAAGCAGTATTAATTGATTTTGGTTTAGCGCGGGAATTTCAACCTGGTAAAATCAGAAGCATGACAGCGACGAAAACGGAAGGTTATGCACCGATAGAACAATATGAACGACGTGGAGATTTTGGTTATTATACTGATGTTTATGCTTTAGCTGCGACATTATATAGTTTATTAACGAATAGAGTTCCTATTCCTGCTAATTATCGCGCTGAGGAAGATGTTAAGTTATCACCACCGCAAAAATTTAATCAGAAAATTAGCGATAAATTAAATGCTGCTATTCTCAAAGGGATGGAGTTAGAACCAGTAAACCGTCCCCAAACTGTGCGGGAGTTTCGGGAAATTTTGGGTTTAGTGGTTAAACCCGTTGTGAATATTCCCACACCATCACCTGTTAATAATAATCCTGTTGTAGTGCAGGAAAAACAGCAGCAAAATATCCCCACACCTCAACCAGAAAAAACTCCCTCTAGGATACCAAAACTTCCAAAAATTTTTATTCCTCAAAATATCCTCACACCTCAACCTGTAAACTCAGAGGTAGAATTAAAATCAGATATGAGAATGGATTATAGAAAACTGCGTGACTTACTCAAAGCAGAAAAATGGGAAGAAGCAGATGAGGAAACACGAAGGGTAATGTTAGCAGTTGCAAAACGAGAAAAAGAAGGTTGGTTAGATGTTAAGAGTATTGATAATTTTCCCTGTCCAGACCTTCGCAGAATTGACCAGTTGTGGGTAAAATACAGTGATGGTAAATTTGGGTTTTCTGTGCAGAAACGGATTTATCAAGGTTTAGGTGCAACGAGAAATTATGATGAGAAAATCTGGCAAGCCTTCTGTCAAAAGGTAGGATGGAGAAAAGGAGGACACTGGTTGTACTACAACGATATTACTTTTGATATAAAAGCACCAGAAGGCCACCTCCCAGGGTTTGGGTTTTGGGTGGGGTTCTGGTCGTGGGGTTGTGTGGGCAGCGTGTGGTCTTCTCTCGCGTCCAGACTTGTAAACTGTAACATTTAAGGGTTACATAAAATTATTAAGTCTGAATCAGGATATCCAGGATTTTAGGATTTACAGGATGTTAGTTTGCATCTAAAGATCCCCGACTTCTGCGATAATTAATGTGATAAATGAGAAGATTATTAAAAGTTGTCGGGTATCTGAATTTCTCAATTGTCAGAATCAGGATACCCAGGATTAAAGGATGTACAGGATGGTAATTTTTAGATGGTTTGTTGGTGATGAAAGTTGTATTTGTCTGAATCAGGATATCCAGGATTTAAGGATTTACAGGATATTATTTTGAAATGTTTGATTTACAATATAATCTTTTAAATTTCTAAATTATTAAAGAATATTTATTGAATATGTAATCATCAATTTTAAAATTGAAAACATGAGAGAGACAGTTTGGTCCCTATCTTCCGTGGGCGTATCGTGACTGGGAAACAGATCGGAAGAGCACACGTC
>OGVQ01000037.1_pt1 | contig 40518 bp, 42 predicted proteins | sample 1575801 | NCBI WGS metagenome assembly OGVQ01 (sample SAMN07581550, study PRJEB24739) | freshwater metagenome | place: Singapore | collected 2015-04 | reverse complement strand
TTTTTTTTTTTTTCAAGCAGAAGACGGCATACGAGATGCGCGAGAGTGACTGGAGTTCAGACGTGTGCTCTTCCGATCTGTTTCCCAGTCACGATATTGGGGGTTAGGGGGCATCAAAACCCTATTAGGCAACTTGATTAGACTGTACACCGTAGCGTTAGTAAGGGGGTAAATTATATGCAACTTTACAAAGAAATGGTAAGCTGTTTTTCCTTTAACTTGAATAATTAATACAAGCAAGATGCTTGTGCTACTGTAACTTCAGGTTCTTTAATTATACAGTTTAGCTGCACATCAGCTTATGAGATGATTAGATTCAATCATTACCAAGATATTTAGCTTTTAATTCTTCTAATTCTTGATCTATTTTATTTTTAACTTTACTCTCACTATTTACTTGAGAAGTGAGTTCATAAAATTTTTCTGGTAAAGGATTTTGATTTTCGGCTTTAATCCCTGTAAATTGAGTTTTCACTTCCTGCAATTCTTGATCTATTTGAGTAGAAGTTTTGACCACAGGGGCAGGTGGGGAACTAGGTACTATGATTTTTGTCGGCAGTAAAGCTGAGGAGTGAAAATCTAAAGCTTGGAGAACTTGATTAATATTTTGATAGCGCTGACTGGGGATAGTTGCCACCATTTTGTTAATAATGGAAGTTAATTCTTTGCTGACGGGGGTGGTGAGATATTTTTGCCATACCCAAGCTGCATTATGGGCATCATAGGAATCAAAAGGCGATCGCTCGGTTAGGAGATTAATACAAGTTACCCCTAAACTATAGATATCACTGGCAAAAAGTGCCTTCCCTCGCATTTGTTCTGGGGCAACATATTCAGGACTACCAATACTTGTACCTGTGCGGTTAAGTGCCGTTGATGTGGCGGATTTTGCTGCTCCAAAATCAACTATAACTAATTTGCGATCGCTACGACGACGAATAATATTTTCTGGTTTAATATCCCGATGAATTACTTTTTTATCGTGACAAAATTGCAAGACTGGCAATAAATCATTTAACAACTGCCGAATTTGTGACTCATTAAAAGCACCATTTTGAGACAATTCTTGATATAAATTAATGCCATCAATAAATTCTTGCACCAAATACTGTCTGTCATCTTGGGTAAAATATGCTAAAAGTTCGGGAATTTGGGGATGTTGTCCCAATTCATCCAACTGAACAGCCTCTTGATTAAATAACTCTATCGCCTTTTGTAGCGTGTTTGTACCTTGGGCTTGGGGGTAAAATTGCTTAATCACACAAGGAGGTTTAGATGGTTTATCCTCATCTATAGCCAGAAAAGTTCTGCCAAAACCACCTTGTCCAATAGGTTTAATGGCACGATAGCGTTCTTTGAGGAATAATTTTGTGCCACAAGTTTGGCACACTTTCATATTCTCAGGGTTTTCTGGATGGGAACACAGGAAATTAAGACAATAACTCATAATAATATTAGGTTTTTAATTATATAATATGCTAGGCCAATAATCAAAAAATTAAATATTAAGTCCTGTAAATCAAACAAGACTACTATTCAATCATCATTTTATTATGTCACAGAAAAAAACAGAACCTAATGGATGTGGATGTGCCAATATTCCCTTTTCTCTGATTTTAGTGATCGTAGGAGGAGGTTATGGGTTATTTACCCAGCGAGGAAATTTCGATATCAGCAAATTTTTACCCCAAAATCAACAAGTCACTATTCCTATTTTAAATTCTACTCCTATCGTTGCGGCAACTCCTACTCCTATTCAAACCATCGTCCCGCCCTTAATTTCCAGTCCTATTGGTGCTACAACTCCTACCCCCGTTGTCTCCACTCCTACTAACATCTCTCCTACTCCTCAACCTACTCTTATCAAAACTATCCTACCGCCAAAAACCCCATCTGCTCAAACTCCTTGGCAAAAAAAAGTAATTAGAGGTATTTATTTAAGTCGTTATCAAGTTACTAATAATGCCGATGAACAAACAATTCGCCAAAGAGTCCGTTATTATCATAAACAAGGATTTAATACTATTATTCATGGTGTTTGGGGTAATGGTTGTACGATGTATAATAGTCAGGTGATGCAAAAAACTCTAGGCTTGCAAAGTTGTCCTAATTTATTTCAAGATCAATGGCTAAATTGGTTAATTGATGAGGCGCATAAACAGGGTATGCAAGTCCATGCTTATTTTGAAAAAGGGATTAAAATAGATAAAAATAGTCCAATTTTTGATTTAGCAATTGCTCGAAAATGGATTGTACCTGGCATAGATAAAACCTATTCTGGGATTGATCATTATGTTCTAGATGTAGAAATTCCTGAAGTTGCTAATTTATTTGAGAATATTCTCGTTGAATTTGTGAAAAAGTATCCGAAAATTGATGCTGTGCAATGGGATGATTATTTAGGTTATCATGCTGAATTACCCGGAAAAGTAGATCGGACGAGTAAATTAACTGCTTTTGTGAAACAAATGATTGGCGGGATGAAACAAGCTAACCTCAATGTGAGTTTTGATATTTGTCATCATAATCCCTATTGGGCAAAACGCTATTTTGCTGCTGACTGGGAACAATGGAATGTAGATCGAGTATTTATTCAAGCTTACAATGATGCTAATTTTCAAGAAGAACTAAATTATGTCAAAAATTCCGCGGGAATTGCCATTACTGAAACACAATTCCATCGTTTACAAGAATTAGTTAATAATCCTGAAATCAAGAGTGTTTTAGTTTTCCCTATATCTGGCAAACCAGAAGCAACAGCTTCTAATGTAAACAGCTTAATTACAAAATCCGGCAGTTTACCTTAACTACAAATTAATCTGGAAGAAATTCAGAATTAAGGGTTTTTTCGGAAGTGTACGGACATATTTCTGGAAATATCTGTTCACCTAATTGAGTTTTTCGAATTGCTAATGCTAAACCTAATTCGTAAGCTGTGAGAAAAACTTGTTCTAAATAAGGTTTTAAACTAGGACTATCTTCTAACAATAGTTTAATTTGAATACGTTGTTCTCGAATGGTACTCAACCAAATACTACTGCGTTTTTCTGCTTGAAATTGCCATTTTAATAAATGTCCTAGTAAGACAGCTAATCTATTTCTCAATTCCTGTCTTTCTTTTCTACCCAAGGTTTCTAATTCTTCAATTAGGTTAACAGTGTCTAATATATCCCATTGTTGAGTTTTGAGTAAATTAACCTGTTCTTGAGTCCAAGCATGGAAGTCATTTGTATAACCTGCAAAGGTGGTCATGGTTGCACCTGTTATAGGTTTATATATTTTTAGTTACATTTGTAAATTGATATTTTAACAAATTATAGCCAGCGAATTTAGTTATATTCAACTTCTATTGGACTACTAACCCAGCCAGCAATGGATTAAACTAGATATTTGTAGTGTTAGTTTGTAAAACGTCGTTTTTGATTGATTTCTCTATGGTGACAAGAATTATAGATGTATATACTATGGCATCAGCGCCCACTGTGACACCTGATCGGGTTAATCAAGTAACTCGGAAAACCTATCCTAATTATAAGGTGATTGTTTTGAATGATGATTTCAATACATTCCAGCACGTTGCTGAATGCTTAATGAAATATATTCCGGGAATGTCAAGCGATCGCGCTTGGGAACTCACCAACCAGGTACACTATGAAGGACAAGCTATTGTCTGGACAGGTCCCCAAGAACCAGCAGAATTGTACCATCAACAACTACGTCGCGCTGGTTTGACAATGGCTCCCCTGGAAGCAGCATAATCATTATGTCTAAATCCACGGATGGTAGACTCGTATGGAATCATTCTACCCATATTCCCGGTTTAATTCCCATTTTAGAACGTCTGTGTCAGCAGAATGGTATTGGAACTGTGACACCTGCGGTTATTGGTAGAGTTAGAGGTCATGCACCAAAAATGCAGTTGCGCGTGTCTGTACCCATTCGCGGCGGTTATAAAATTATTGCCCGTCATGGTAAGACTGTGCAAGAGGTATTTATCCTCACAACTTTACTACAGGATGAACTAGAAAGTGCGATCGCTATTGCTATGAGACTAGTCTGAATTATGAATTTACAAATAGCAAGGTTGGAGCTAAATTCAGTTCTAACCTTGACTTTTGATCATTTATTCTTCAATTTTATGAACTGCAAATTTATGTAATGGCAAACTGAGAATACAAGAAAATGTTAAAAAATATGACAAAGCCGTAGTAATTTTTAAAGTTACAATTACAGCTTCCCAGTCAAATAAAAATACCTTCTCTATACCAAAGGCGATACAATAGACTAGCCAATAAGCAAAGCTCATTCTTAATAGACTTTCTTCTGTTGCTTGTGCTTCATCTATTTGCTTATTGTTATCCCACAGTAACAATAAACCCAAAAGACAAGCTAAAAAGGAAACACCAAGTACAAATTCGTGACCAAACATATTTGCTAAACACATTTGCCTTTATTCCTATCTGATGATGTCTGTATTAGAATTAGTCTAAAGGCATATTGATTGACGTTACACAAAATAGTTACAAACTGAAATATTGTAAATAATTACAAAAAAATCCCTTTCTTTTGTTAAAAATTTTTACAATCAATTAACTAATTACCTCTAGATAACTTTAGTGAACTGGAATATAAGTATTTAGCTATAGCGCTTGTTCATGTCCAGATCCCCGACTTCTTTTATTGATTGTGTCCATAAATGATAAACTGCTCATAGAAGTCGGGGATCTTTTTGCCTCACCTGAATTCTTACCTCAAAACAAAGCTACAGTCCTATATGTTAGATATTATTTAAAGTTGTTGTAAATTTATGATCAGAACACAGACTTTATACCCTACCAACTATCCTCTATATATCAGCATTCTTGATCACACATACCAATGTTTACCCAACTACTAGAACCATCTTGCCAGTGTTCTTTTTTCCAGATTGGTGCATTGTGTTTGAGAGTATCAATTGCATACTGACAAGCAGCAAAAGCTTCACCACGATGGGGACAACCTACCGCCACCAGTACACTAATTTCCCCAACGGATAATCTACCAATGCGATGATATATAACTACACGGTTAACATTAGACCACTGATGACGAATATTATCCGCAATTTGATAAAACACTTGTAAAGCCATGGGTTCATAGGCTTGATATTCTAACGCGATTACTGATTTACCATCAGTTTGATTACGCACCATCCCACTCATTAGCACCACTGCACCATTAGCATGATTATCTACTTGACTATATATTTCTGCCACAGATAATGGCGCTAAGGTAATACCAAAGCTATCTTCCATCCTTGGTTTAATGGGAATAGCAGATTTAGTTATGATCATTTTTTCTTACCAAACACTGACAGAACTTACGCAAATGGCACATTGGTAGGGTGTGGTTCGACAAGCTCTTTAGCCTATTTTCTTATAAAGATACCTTAGCACCTGAATTATCAGCCACACTCTGAACATAAAACTCAATGTTTAGTAAAATCAGGTAAAGTGATGTTTCCATCTGTTTACTAGAAACTATTATTAGCCCATGCAAGTGCAAATCAGTGGATCTAAAAATCCTCTAGGTTATCTACTATTAATTAGTCCTTTTTTCCTCTGGGGTACAGCAATGGTAGCCATGAAAGGAGTAATTCCCCATACCACACCCCTATTTATGGCGGGATTTAGGTTAATACCTGCGGGGGTGTTAATTCTGATTGTGGCGGCATTAATGGGCAAACCTCGACCGAAAAGTTGGTTAGGATGGTTGTGGATTGGTATATTTGCTCTAGTTGATGGAACTTTATTTCAAGGCTTTTTAGCCGAGGGTTTAGTCAGAACTAATGCCGGCTTAGGTTCAGTAATGATAGATTCCCAACCTTTAGTAGTAGCTTTACTTTCTTTGTGGTTGTTTCAAGAACATATTGGTATATGGGGATGGTTGGGGTTAGGATTGGGAATTACGGGTATTAGTCTGATCGGTTTACCAAAAGAATGGATTTTTCATCTGCTGGATTCAGGAGTGATGATTACCACAGATAATTGGCAACAGTTATTTAATAGTGGTGAGTTATTAATGTTACTAGCAGCTTTATCTATGGCTGTGGGGACTGTGTTGATTCGGTTTGTATGCCGTTATGTAGATCCAGTATTAGCTACAGGATGGCACATGATTATCGGTGGCTTGCCGTTGTGGGGAATTTCTTCTGTAGTGGAATCTCAACAGTGGGTAAATATTTTACCAATTGATTGGTTAGCATTAGGTTATGCTACTGTGTTTGGTAGTGCGATCGCTTACGGTTTATTTTTCTACTTTGCTTCTAGTGGCAATCTCACCAGTTTAAGTTCTCTGACTTTTCTCACACCCGTTTTTGCTTTAATATTTGGTTATATTTTTCTCAATGAAGTCCTGACTACTATTCAATGGTTCGGGGTTTTTCTGACCTTAATCAGTATTTATTTAATTAACCAACGGGAAAATATCGGGGGAAATCAGACAACTACTATCATGGATACAAATACCACATCTACTCAGAATTTAACAACCGCCAGTAATTCTCTCGATGTCTAACCTTCAAAACCTTAAATCTGCCCTCCTACCCCCACCCCTCAAAGCAGGTGATTTACTGCGCGTCATTGCCCCCAGTGGTGCATTACGAGAATTTGAAGCTTTTAATCAAGGTGTCGAAATTTGGAAGTCGCGCGGCTACCGCATCAAAATCAGCGATAACATAGATAATAGACATGGTTATCTAGCCGGTACAGATGCCCAGCGTCGTCAGCAATTAGCCACAGCATGGCAAGATCCAGAATGCAAGGGTATTCTCTGCGCGAGAGGTGGTTTTGGTAGTACCCGGATTTTAGAAGATTGGACTTGGCAAGAACACATCATTACCCCTAAATGGTTGATCGGCTTTTCTGATGTCACAGCCCTGCTTTGGAGTCTCTATAACGCTGGTATTTGTAGTCTACATGGTCCGGTACTCACTACCCTAGCAGATGAGCCAGAATCATCAGTAGAGCGGTTATTTGATATTGTAGAAGGTCGGGCGATCGCCCCTTTAAAAGGTCGAGGTTGGGGAGGCGGTACTGTCACAGGTGCATTACTTCCTGGTAATCTCACAGTAGCAACCCATCTTTTAGGTACACCCCTTTTACCGGATTTAGATGGTGTGATCTTAGCCTTAGAAGATGTCACAGAAGCACCCTACCGCATTGATAGAATGCTGACGCAGTGGCGGTTAAGTGGTGCTTTGTCCAAAGTTCGGGGTATTGCATTAGGAGGGTTTACTAAATGTGAAGCACCACCAAACATACCTAGTTTGACTATCGAGGAAGTTTTGCAAGATAGATTATCTGACTTAAATATTCCCATAGTCTCTAACTTACCCTTTGGTCATGATAACCCTAATGCAGCTTTACCTGTAGGAGTACAAGTAACATTAGATGCAACAGCAGGGATATTAGAAATCAAAAAATAAATTTATTAGAAAAATTAGCATGACTGTGAGAAATCACAAATACCAAAATACTGGCGATAATGGTTTCTAAATCATGCAATAATAATTCCAGAGGGAATTTTTGTTTATGCTTGTAAAAACTCATGATCTATAGATAAAAATCTCATAATTGATGTTGGTGTTCATCAGGGTGAAGACACGGAATACTATTTAAAAAAAGGTTTTCGAGTGGTTGGCATAGAGGCAGATCCTCAGCTTTATGAAACTACAAAAAACAGACTGCAATCATACATATAGGAACAACAGCAAGATTTTATGAAGAACTAGGTAAACTAACTGGTTTAGCAGCATTACGTTACACCATTTCTTTATCTGAAAAAACAACAAATTTATTTTTGCGTGATGCCCCAAAAGTGATTAAAGATGCGGGAATAGAAGCACTAATAATTGATGAATGTATATTCGGAGGAATGCAACAGTGAGGAAGACTAACGGGACTTAAACACTTTTGAGGAAGAAATAAGCCTCAAATCCTTCCGGGGTAAGGGAAATACATTAAATACCCAAAAACGCCCGTAACCTAGATATAACAACAAACCAATCAAAACGAGGTAAAATCCTTTTGGAATATAAGTTTGAGGATATTTTAAAAGTTTTTTTTGCCTAAGTCCCGCTAAACAATATATACCCAACGCCTTCTTGAAAATTGAAAATTCCCAAGTAAACGCTATCTTTGCTTGGAGTTAACGCTCACCAGAAATTATTAGGACTTACGCAAGATGTAACTGCAACCCTGATTATTTCGTAGGGGTAATTCATGAATTACCCCTACTTTCGTTCTATTTTGCGTAAGTCCTGATTATCTTTTATCAATCTTGGTTAACCATTTTAGAAATATTTGTGCATGAGCATGACCTTGAATTTGAGAGTGTCCTCAATCATCAGCTTTTTCACCTTTTTAAACTGGATATTTATTTCCGCCAACCTGCAATAGTTAAACAACTAAATTGTCAGATTTTAAACTAACTTACGGTAACAACGAGATGTTATTTGGTAAGGGTGAAAAATTTCTAAGAACTTACTTTGAAGTGTGCGATAGAAAATATCTACTAAATAAGGATCATCGAGATGAAAAGGATGCTCTTGATTGACACCTTTAAAGAAACACCAATTAAGGATAATTTTACCATCATTCGTCAGTGCTTGATGGAATTTTAACAACTGCTGGCTAGGGTCTGGTAAATGTTCTAAAACATCAAAAGAAATAATAGTGTCAAAAGTTTCGTTAGCAGCTATTTCTTCACAAAAAACTATTTTTTGAATCAACCCCATCTGTTCAGCTCGATATTTAACAAAATCACGATTAATCGGATTAATATCACAATATACAACTTGCTCAACCTGCGGACACAGCGCAGTACCCAGAGTATGTGTCCCAATTCCACCACCGAAATCCAAAACTCGACCTTGGGCATGATTTGAAATCAGCAACAAGGTATCTTCAATATATTCATAACTTGCTAAATGCCACGCCCCCAAATCAAATAAGTAAAATTCTCCTACCTTGTCGCGATAAAAAGCTGTTGCTTGTTCCCAATCAAAATCTTTATGACCTAACTTAGCCATCTGCTGCTGACTTGTCTCTAACCTACTCTCTACTATTTCTGAATCCAAATGCAAAAATTCCTGTATATGGCGCTTTAAATTAAATGAAGCTGTATAGTAAGAGCTTAAGGAAGAAGGAAGTGGTAATCTAGGCATAAAAGAGATTTATTTTCATTAATTTACTCAACACTTTAATAACATTACCAAATTTCATGTAGATAAACTTGCATTTAATAAAATTTTTGTTTTGTTAGCTGACTGACTGATTTTTTAAGATCACTTCCTCAATAATATCAACAGCACGACCTACTCCTCCTGCTTGATTCATTGCCGTTTTTAGCCTCAAAGCATTATTTTTGTAAGATGGTTGCGTCAATACTCCTTGAATAGCTTGATGTAATCTAGGAGTAGTTAACCGGGAAGTGGAAATAAACTTTCCTGTACCAGACCAGACAATACGTGCGGCTACTCCTGGTTGGTCATTAGTAATCGGAATAGTCACCAAAGGTACACCATAAAACAATGACTCCAAAACAGTATTAGTTCCAGCATGACAAATAGTTAAACTTGCTTTTTGTAGCAGTTCTAACTGTGGAGCATATTTCACAACTATGGGATTTCCTGGTAAGTTTGGTAAGTCTTGAGGTTCTAGTCCACCTCCCAGTGCAAGAACTAATTGAGCATCTAGACCTACACAACTTTCCGCAATGTGATAGAAAATATTATGCAGCCGATTTTGTAATGTTCCCATCGAAGCATAAATGAGAGGCTGTCCATTTAATTTTTCAAAGGGAAAATCAACGGATTTTCTAGCTGTAACATCAAAGTGGGGTCCAGTAAAATGAAGTAATCTTGCTAAATTAGGTCTTGGATACTCAAACTCGGCTACTTGTTGACTAATAATTGCTAATTTAGAAACAGAGTAAAAATCATTAATATTAGTACAAGGTGGTAAATTCCATTCACGGCGAAATTTTGAAATTACCTGTCGGATAGGTTTACTAAAACTCAACAACATTAACTCATAACCTGCACGATTTCTTAACCTTGCCCACCATGCTGGGTTATATTGCCAAGTTTTAAAATATGGCGGAATAGAATGATCAAAACCATTGACTAGGGCGGAACAAACAGTCACAAAAGGTATATTCAAAAAGTCGGCTACTGTGCTTCCTCCAAATATACATTCATCAATTATTAGTGCTTCTATTCCAGCATCTTGAATAACTTGTGGCGCATCCCGCAAAAATAAAGCTGTGGTTTGTTCTGATAAAGAAGTTGTGTAACGTAATGCGGCTAACCCATTGAGTTTGCCCAACTCCTCATAAAATTTAGCTGTTGTTCCCACTGGCAACTCATCCCCAGAAATAGGACGAAATTCCAAGCCAGCAGCTTCGGCATTGGGTTCTGCATCAGCCATCCCCAAAACAGTGACACGATGACCTCGTTTTTTGAGTTCGCGTCCTAAAGCAGTCATAGTGTTTAAGTGACCAGTAGCGGTGGGGCAAATCGTGCCAAAATGAGTCATAAGCTAAAAAAATATATTTAATGAATATTGAACTAACTGTAAAATGTTTTATCAGATTGGTTTTGACTGCATTCTGAAGTTTGTAAATATTCCAGAATATTAGTTATCATTGTTACCTAGTATTTAAGGGAATGATCACTAACTTAGTCATGTTACCATGTTATGCGATACTAGATATTAGTTGATACGCCATTAACCTACCTTTTATCTGTAAATAACTCGCCATGAGTCCTATCGCTTTTGATATCACCCCAGAAATTAGCATTATTGTCTGTACCTATAACCGCGCTCATTACTTAAATAAAGGCATTGAGAGTGTCCTCAATCAAACTTTTACAAATTGGGAACTTTTAATAGTGGATGATGGTAGCTGTGATAATACATTTGAAATTGTCAATCCCTATCTTGGTCAATACAATAATATCCGGTATTTAAAGCATCAAAATAAAAAACAATGCTATGCCAAAAATGCAGGTATACAGGCATCATTTGGTAGATACATAACACTGCTTGATAGTGACGACTCATATAAACCAAATCATTTAGAGTCACGATTAGAATATATGAAAGCTCATCCAGAAATTGATTTGATTCAAGGAGGATTTTTTAGCGAAGAAGAAATTTTAGTTGCAGATTATTTTCAACCAGGTAAGTTAATTAATTTAAAAGAATGTGTTTTGGGTCCAACATTTTTTGGTAAAAGAAAGGTATTTTTTGAGTTGCAAGGATTTAAACACATGACTTATGGAGAAGATACAGATTTATGGGAAAGAGCAGAAAAAATCTTTAAAACACACACGATAAAAGAGCCTGAAACTTATGTTTATACTAGGGCTGAAACTAGCGTAAGTAAGAATTTTACTAATAGTATTTCTTCATCTATCTAATGTATTTCTATGAACATCAGCCAAGTTCAAATTGTCCCTAAAATTAGAAGTTTTTACCAACAGTTATTTAATTCCAGTCGGAAACTTTCTCTTTTAGTGATTGCAGTTGTTTTCTGCATTCCACTATTATCCAGTTGTCAAAGCTATATACATAAAGACACAAGCATTATTCATTTAACCCTATGGCAAAGTATTAATCCACCTAAGAACCGAGATGTTTTTGATAAATTAGTGGACAAATTTAATCAAACTCATAGGGATATTCAAATAGAGTCTGTTTATGCTGAAGGATTACCCAAAATATTAACTGCCGTTGTTGGTAATGCTCCTCCAGATATTCTCGCATTTGATCCACAACTGACGGGACAATTTGCCGAATTAGGAGCAATAGTACCTTTAGAACAGTGGTTAGAGCAATCACCAATTAAATCAGAAGTTAGTCCCCGTTTATTTAAGGAATTACAATTAGATGGCCATCAATGGTCAATTCCATTTTATACCAGCAACATTGGTATTTTTTACCGTCATGATTTATTTGCAAAAGCAGGAATTTCTCAACCTCCTAAAACCTGGAAAGAATTTAGAGAAGTTGCTAAAAAATTAACAATAGATAAAAATGGCGACAAAACACCAGAACAATATGGAATGTTATTACCTTTAGGTAAGGGAGAATGGACTGTTTTTAGTTGGTTTCCGTTTTTATTAAGTTCTCAAGGAGAAATAGTCACTAATGACCGTCCCAATTTAATAAATAAAGAAACCATTACTGCTTTAAAATTTTGGGAAAACTTAATTAAAGATGGTTCTGCAACTCTTTCTCCCCCAGAAAGAGGTTATGAAGAAGATGCTTTTATTAGTGGTCGTGCAGCTATGCAGATTACTGGATCTTGGACTTATATTACCAAGTCTAAAGTAGATTATAAAGTTTTTCCCATTCCTACTAATATGACTCCAGCTACAGTTACAGGTACAGGTGGTTTTTTTATTATGAAAACCCAACCAGAAAAAGAAAAAGCCGCCTTTAAATTTTTAGAATTTGTTTTAAGTGAAGAATTTCAAACAGAATGGGCAATAGGTACAGGATTTTTACCGGTTAACATGAAATCAGCAGTAAGTCCAGAATATAAAAAATATCTCAGTGATAAACCTTGGTTACAAGTATTTGTAGACCAAATGAGTGTCGCTGGTTCTCGACCAATTCTGGCTGGATATAGTCGAATTTCTGATAGTTTAGGGAGAGCAATTGAGGCGACATTATTAGGTAAATCTTCAGCGGAAACTGCTTTAAAAGAAGCACAAGAGCGTCTAGAAGTAATCTGGCCAGAAAAATAAAAATGGCTCTCCCAGAGTGGGTATGATAATTTAATAAAAAATAATGCTTGAAAATAAAATAACAGATTTAATAAAAATTGATTGTGATTTTATTGAATCTCCTGCTACCTAATTAATTTAGGTAAGTATTAAGTATTTTAAGTTTTTATATCTAGAATTTTTGAGACTTCATAGGATGGGCATTGCCCACCCTATTGTTGTTCAGAGAATCGAAGACGTGAATATATAGATTTTGATTACCAAACTAAGGTACAATCTCTAGGATCTAAGATAGCAACTTCTTCTTTGATTTTAATTTGAGGAATTAGTGCAATAAATTCTTCTTTGGTATAAGAATTAAATTCTTTTGGATTGATTTCATTGTATGTAATATAACCTCGTTGAGCAGGAAGTACAACTTTTTCTAAATAAACTTGTTGTATTTCTCTTCTAATTTCCGTCAAGGCATAATTACTGATCACAAGATCATAACTATTTCCTAATAGTTCATTCATTGTTTTATAAACAACCGTCGTATTTAATGGGTAATGATCTAAATATCTTTGGGCTAGTTGTAGCACGGGTTTCAAATCAACCAATGTATAGGTTTTGATATTGAAATAACTAGTAATAATTCTACATAGCCCTCCATAACCAACACCAATTTCACAAATATTGAAGTTATCTAAAGTTCCAAATTCAGATTCTAAATCTGATAGAATTTTTATGTATCTTAGAGTAGGTGGTGCTATTGTCCCAATGCCTTCGTAATCAAAAACTCTCGGATTTCCAATCAAATCATTCTTCCGAAATTCGTTAATATTGCTTAATACATTAGACTTGGACTTTTGCGTTGCTTCCAAATACTCCAAACCTTGCTCAAAGGAATCATGTTCTAATGCAATATTGTATATTTCATTTTGACGAAAATCCTTAAATATAGAATAGTCTAAACTGGCTTTTAAACAGAATTCAGGATAGTCAAGATTGTCAGTGAGGCTAGTTTGAAAACTCTTATTTTCGTGATACATGGGTACTGCTTTCCTTTTTCATAAGTTGTTTAAGTGCAAAGTACCATATATCAACTACACATTCAATATTATCAGGACTTACGCAACTGGCACAGGCGATCGCCAGATTGATGATATAATCCGTGCCGATACTATATAACTTCTCGTTTGCACATTTGCTGACGCACCCTATCAATGTTCGAGTTGCGTAAATCATAATTGTTATGTATTGTCATGTAAAAGTTTAGCGAGAAACTAAAGCATTAACTAATAACTCAATCAGAGAAGAATTATAATAGGATTGACAAATTGTGTGGATTTTTTCTTGTGAAATATTGGCATCTTTCAGGCTAATAATGTTCCCATAAACTGATTTGTCATTAAATAATTGATCATCTGCTAAATTCAAAGACTGTAAATCAAAAATTCTTTCTTGGGTATGGGGTGCAAAATCAATCATAATACTCGATTGATAACCACATTTTTTAAGAATAGCAAGACAACTTAAAGTCTTTTCTAAAAATTCCTTTGACCACCCTTTTTTACCTTGATTTTTATTGACTCCTCCGCCATATTCAAAGATAATTACCTTGGGAAGTAAGGAGCTAGAAATATGGGGTAATTGCTGGATAACATTAAATTCCCAACCTTCAATATCCAGTTTTAAACAAGTAATTTGAGTGGCTTTTATTTTTTCTAATAATGTAGGTAAAGTTATAGATTGTACTTCTTTTGTTTTCTGAGAAGATCCAAACCATTCAGGAGACAAAGAGCTAAAATTACTATTAGACATCTCCGAAAAAGATTGTTCCATGGAACGTCTCTACAAGGGTTCTGGAAAACGCACATTTAATTTCCGGAGATGTCTATTGGTTGTTAATGAAAAAACTTGCTGATAGATGATTCCTACTACAAAAAAATATTCTAACTCCTGTGCGGGCGAACAACCGTTCGCCCCTCCTGACTTCTTAATTATTACTCTTAATTTCCCCTCACTGGCAATTCTCTTTTATACTGAATTAACAACCCAATGGCCATTCCTATACCCACAATAGCTGTAAAGTAAAATAAGCCAATCAAGCGAATATACATTGGTGGTGCAATTCCCTCGACTTCCACAAATTGCGCCACCTTCACTGCTGGAAATTGACGTGAAGATTCGGGTAAAGAAATAGCTTCTACTTCTACCTTATGAGGTGCGCCATCAAAAAATTGTTCTTGCCAGATTAACTTACCTTCTGCATTAGGAAATCCCTCATAAGCAAACACTGTTAAATTATCTTCCAATGCGATCGCTTTTACTCGCAATCCCACATCCTTAATAGCTGCCCCTGTAGTGCTATCCTTGACCTCAACCGCTAAATTAGCCAATCTCCCCACGGTTGCCATTTTATCCCCTATAATCTTGATTTTCATGCCCTGAGATTGGCTAATTGATGGGGCTATCTTCTCGTTTTTATGATTATGTGCATCACCATGAGCCTCCGCAACTTCCGCCGTGATATTAATAAATAATAGAGTCACAATTGCCACTACGGTTAATGCACTTAATAACAACCGGACAGACTGCGGGGCAATTTCTCCATCTTTAATTTCCTCTTGTCCACCAATTACCCAACCGCCTAATAATCCTAATGATAATAAAATCGCTGCGATCACAGCAAAATATTTATATTTAACGGGATTTTCTCTCACATTTAAAGTCAAAGTTTGCTTATAACTAGCAAAAGCATTGGCCACTAAGGGAGAAACATTAAGTTGAATTTGATAATTACCCCGAATTGGTAACATTTGCTCAAATTCTAATTTACCATTAGGTGCGGCAGCCTCCAATTCTAATAACTTTGTTCCTTCCACAATAGGAAAATCTGTAGTTAAAAAATGATTACGGGGGGGTGTAGAAATTTGTAATTTAATTAAAGCATTGTTTAATAATTTTCCTCTAGCGTCAACAGCTTGCAGTGTAAACTTAACTGGAGATTGTTTCCTATCTGTACCAGCTTCAAAGGGGAGAATTTTTTCTAAAGATGGGTTTGTAGTTAATAAAACTTGAGATTGAGGAGTTTGGGCAACTCCCACCCAAGAATATAAAATTGATAAACAAATACAAGCAGCACTGATAAGAGCAAACAGGCGATATTTTTTCATAGTCAACTAAGATTTAATTGCAAAGAAATATGTTTAGGACTTACGCAAAAAACTCTCAAACTCTTATTCCTCTGCGTCCTGGTGCGGTATGTCTTCGACACGCTACGCGAACGTTATTCCATAACTCGTGCGTAAGTCCTAATGTTATTTATATAGGACTAATATGTAAGAACTCAGGATACATAATAATCAAATTTTTTTATTCTTGATAATTAAACAAAAAACAGACTTCTGGAAGATGATAAGCTGTTGTGCCTTTAACTTAAATAATTAATACAAGCAAGATGCTTGTGCTACTGTAACTTCAGGTTTTTTAATTATACAGTTTAGCTGCACATTAGCTTAGCTACCAACAAATATTCTGACTCCTGAATTCCGACACTGATATTTGATTTCTCAAAAAATAATGTATAGTGGGCATTGCCCACCATAGGCAAATTATCCAAAGATAAATTTAATGACAGGCCACGCCTAAAGCATGGTGACGCGCTGAGTGTGCTGTGTTATGCGCTGGCGGATAGGTGGAGAAAAACACAGTCCAAATAACTAAAGAAGATAACATCATATAAAGTGTTACCTGTACTGGTTTAGAAAGGGTAATACCAGCAGTTTTTTGTAATACTGAACTAGGAGAAAAAGCAGTCATTTGTCAACTCCCATAAATAGTTGGGCTAATTTATCAAAATAAAGTGTACTTTGCTGGTTAATAACTAGGACTTACGCACGAAGTCATCAAAAACCTGATTCTTTTGTAGGGGTAATTCATGAATTACCCCTGCTTTTGAGGTATTTTGCGTAAGTCCTGATAACAAAAACATATTATTGATACCAGCAGTCATTGTCATGATCCTAGCACCTTATTCTATGGACTAGGTTTTACAAAAGGCTAAAGAAACCAATATACCAAGAATAGCCCTGAAAATAAATTTTTCTAAGTTATTGACAATAATTCCTAATTTTTATAATATATCTAAAACTAATTGCAAATAATTCTCATTTTCTTAATATACCCCTAAAAATCTCATGTCTGATAACTTTACCCTCAGTCAAGATAAAATTTGGACCCGTCGCCAACTGCTAAAGTTGGGAGTTTCTGGTATGGGAATTATGACGGCGGGGGCATTGTGGCAAATATTAGACGGTAAAAATCATGCTATGGTGAGAATACCACCCATGGAAATGGCAGCAGCTAACGGTGCTACTAACCCCATGCGGGTGTTACGAGATTGTGATTATGGGACAATTAAACAGGAAAATGGGCGGACAATCCGCGAATTTCAATTAGTTGCTGGAACTTCTACCATTCAGCTTAATAGTGCTGTTTCCTATAACATTTGGGACTTAAACGGGCGTATCCCTGGACCCACGCTGCGGGCAAAAGAAGGAGAAAGAATAAGAATACTTTTTCTCAATAAGGCTGGACATTCTCACTCCTTACATTTTCATGGAGTTCATCCCGCAGAAATGGATGGAGTACGGCCTGTGAGCAATGGTAAAGCGACTATCTATGAATTTGATGCCGAACCCTACGGCGTACATTTATATCATTGTCATGTTGCCCCAGTTACTCGCCATATTGCCAAGGGCTTATATGGAATGTTTATCATTGACCCGTCTAAACCTCGTCCCCCTGCTGATGAAATTGTTTTAATCATGTCTGGGTATGATGTCAATGATGATAACAAAAATGAATATTATGCGTTTAATGGTGTACCACATTATTATATGCACCATCCTATTCAGATTTATCAAAATCAGTTAATTCGGTTATACGTCCTAAACATTATTGAATTTGATCCGGCAGTGACTTTTCACCTGCACGCTAATTTCTTTGATGTTTATCGTTCCGGGATGACCATGACACCCAGTGAAAAAACGGACGTTTTAACAATGGGTATAGCAGAAAGGCACATTTTAGAGTTTGCTTTTAAGTATCCAGGAAAATATATGTTTCATCCTCATCAAGATGCGATCGCTGAAAGCGGGTGTATGGGACAATTTGAAGTAATCGCGGAAAAAGATTCCCAAAAATTGGTCAATAAATCCTGATAAAACTCAGAAAGATTAGCAACTTAGTAAAACCCAAATTTAGTAATATCTGAAATTTACTTACTTTCTACTTGTCCTTTAGAAAAGGAGTTGATAAATATTTGCATTTGTGATAAATCATAATTATATCTAAAATGAAATATTTGCAAATTTATCTACTGCTAAATCCTTAAATTACAAACATTAACAGTTTACCAGGAGCAAAAATGATAAAATTCCGTTATTTATTCTTGTCTATCGCTGCTTGTGCCATGATTTCCTTGAGTTCTTGTACCAGCGACACACCAAAAGCAGAAATGCAAACACAAAGTACAGTCCCGGTTGCAGAAATGAGCGCTCATGGTGGTCATGGTAATAAAGCTAAAATTAATATCAATAATGCAATTTTATCCCAGTTAGATAAATTAGAAGCTACATTAGGAGTCCCAGCTTTATCAAACAAAATTCAAGCCAACCGTCCCTACGCTAGTCCAGCGGATTTAGTCAGTAAAAAAGTAATTACTCAGCCACAGTTTGACCAAATTAAAGACATGGTGACAGTAGAGGAAGTGGTACTCACAGGAGAAGCCAAAGATATTGACTACATGACCAAATTGGGCTTGATGAAAGGACATCTTTTGGTAGCCAAAGAATTGTTAGATCAAAATCAGCCTAAACAAGCTCAACCCCATATTGGACACCCAGTAGAAGAAATTTATATTGATGTTGAAGAACAATTAGAAGAACGCAAAGTTAAAGAATTTAAAAGTAATTTGGTTAGTTTAACCGACTTAGTTAAATCTAATCCCAAGGATGCCAAAATTAAAACTAACTTTACCACTTCTGTAGAAGCTATTGATAATGCGATCGCTGCTTTACCAACCCAAGAACGTAGCAAACCAGAATTTGTTCTCCAAGTAATTAACGGTTTATTAGATGCAGCTAACTCAGAATATGGTGCAGCAATTGCTAATGGCAAAATTACTGCCCCCATTGAATATCAAGACTCTCGCGGCTTTGTAGTCTATTCCCAAGAACTATATCAAAATATTTCTAGCCAAATGACCCAGGAACATCCTGAGTCGCATAAAGCCATAGATACAGCTTTTATGGAATTGGTGAAAGTTTGGCCTACTGCTATCCCTCCAGTCCAAGCAGTCAACACTCCAGAAGATGTTACCAAGCTAGTAAAAATCATCGAGGAAAATACCCAAAAAGTGCGAACAAAAACTAGCACTGAAGCACAAAATTAGTATTTTCACACCATTGGAAGTCCAGAATAAGACGTTTAAAATGGTGAATAAGAGAGAAAATAGTTAAAAACTAAAAGTGAAACCAGTTTGGGGTTTCAAAACCTGAAAAAAGTATAACTGCTCACGAATAATTGGTAACTAAAAACTCTCCTGATGTAACTTTGCTCAACTTAACAACTAATGCAAGAACTCGACCACCAAAAGACCATTGATATCCTCAATGCCATCATGGAATTTGAACTAGCAGGGGTAGTTCGCTACACCCATTATTCCTTGATGGTAACAGGGCCTAATCGTATACCTATTGTGGCATTCTTCAAAGCCCAAGCCACAGAATCCTTACTTCATGCTCAACAAGTTGGAGAAATTCTTACAGGTTTAGAAGGACATCCCACTTTAAGAATTGCCCCCATGGAAGAGACTTTCAATCATACAGTCAAAGATATCTTGACAGAAAGTTTATCCCATGAAAAGAAAGCTTTAGATATGTATAAAACTCTTCTAGACACCGTAAATAACGCTTCTATCTACCTAGAAGAGTTTGCCCGTGGCATGATCGGCCAAGAAGAAATGCACAATCTCGAACTCAAAAAAATGTTACGCGATTTCAGCTAATAAAATAGGAGTCAGGAGTCAGGAGTCAGGAGTCAGGAGAACCAACAACTGATAACTGACAACTGATAACTGATAACTGACACATAACAACTAATTAATAAATATGAATTTTAGTACCGCCTTACCCACTTTTGTGATTACCCTACGCGAAGGAGTAGAAGCCGCCCTAGTCGTGGGTATTGTTCTGGCATTATTAAAAAAAGCCAAACAATCTCGATTAAATCCTTGGGTTTATGCTGGCGTAATCGTCGGTATTATTGTTAGTGGTTTAATCGGGTTTTTATTTACTGGAATCATTAAATTCTTAGGTTCAATTAATCCTCAATACACCTCTGTAGTTGAACCAGCTTTAGAAGGAATTTTTAGTATTTTAGCTATAATCATGCTGAGTTGGATGTTAATCTGGATGACCCAACAAGCCAGATTTATGAAAGCCCAAGTTGAGGGCGCAGTTACCGAAGCACTAGGAAAAAATTCAAATGCAGCTTGGGGGGTTTTTAGTTTAATTTTAGTCGCCATACTACGAGAAGGATTTGAAACAGTTCTCTTTGTCGCTGCTAATTTTCAACAAGGATTATTACCCACCATCGGCGCACTAGGTGGTTTAGCCACAGCAGCAGGAATTGGTGTCTTGTTATTTAAGTGGGGTGTAAGAATTAACATTCGCCAATTCTTCCAAGTTATGGGAGTGTTATTAATCTTAATTGTTTCTGGTTTAGTCGTTTCTGGTTTACAACATTTTGATGAAGCTACAGCTAATTTAGCTTTAAGTAGTCGTTCCTCGGAAAATCTCTGTTTCTATTACGAACATTTCACCAGAATTCACTCTTGTATTCTTGGTCCAATAGTTTGGAATACATCGAAAATTTTACCAGATGAACAATTCCCTGGTATTATTCTCAAATCATTATTTGGTTATAGAGACAAAATTTATATTGTCCAAGCAGTAGGATATTTTCTATTTCTTATTACTATTGGTGGGTTATATTTCCGTAGCCTCACAGGTGGAGCTGATCACAACAGTAAACATAAAATCATCCCTACTACAAGTAGGAATTAAAAAGGCAAGTTTAGACTATAGCAGGGAACAGAGAACAGGAAATCAAAAAATATGCAACATTATTTATTTGATATAGCGGTATGCAGTTGAATGAGACACAAACGGTTACTGAGCGATAGCCTGCGTGGCGTAGCCATAGTCCAAGTCCTGAAAATTAAAAATCATACAGGATGAGGCTTTCTCTGCTGCCTCCTACCTGCCGCCTCCTGTCCCGGTTGGTGCATCTCGACTTCGCTCGATGTCCGCGACTTGTACTGAGTGAGCTTGCGATGCCTTGAGCTAGTCGAAGGGTCGAAGTAAGTCGAACCACTGCCCCTGCTATATGATGTCTACTCCGAAACCCGAAAATTTGAACTAATGACAGGTCCAAACATTTCGGCAAAAGGAGATACTACCTTGGGTTGTATTGAATTGGTATTACTCAATACGGCTATTATTTGTAATAAAAATGTAATCAAGGCTGCTTGCATAAGTTTTTCTAGCATAGTACCCCCTCTTTTTATATGGATGGCGTTTCCATAAGAACCTGTGATTTTGAAACTGTTATTGTAAATACACTTCGTGTTTCTCGTTTATCGGATTTAGTGAATATAATTTGAGAATATCTCACAAATATTTAAAAAAGTGTGATCTAGCCTTCTATTTAAATGTACCTGACAACTGAGACGTTAGTTTGAGTAAAAAGTGTCCATAAAACAGAAGTTTATTTTTAAATTTTTACCAATAGTTGATAGTTTTACCTGACTCAGTTTCAATATCGACACCGTAAAAATACTTAACTTACCCTCTGCCCCTACCCTCTGTCCCCTGCTTATTTCTAATCTTTAGTTGGCAAATTCAACACAATCAGCCATTCTCACCGATAGAATAAATGGAAAATAGCTAAAAACACGCTGCATGATTCCTATCGTTATTGAACAATCAGGTCGAGGCGAACGCGCCTTTGATATTTATTCACGGCTGTTACGTGAGCGGATTATTTTTTTGGGAGAACAGGTTGATAGCAATTTGGCTAACCTGATTGTTGCCCAACTGCTGTTTTTAGATTCTGAAGATGCCGAGAAAGACATATATATGTACATTAATTCTCCAGGTGGTTCAGTGACAGCAGGAATGGGCATTTTTGACACCATGAAGCAAATTCGCCCCGATGTTTGTACCATCTGTACAGGATTAGCAGCAAGCATGGGTGCTTTTCTCCTCAGTGCTGGGACAAAGGGTAAAAGGATGAGTTTACCTCATTCACGGATCATGATTCATCAACCTTTAGGTGGCGCTCAAGGACAAGCAACTGATATCGCCATTCAAGCCAAGGAAATTTTGTATCACAAGCAGCGCCTTAATGAGTATCTAGCGGAACATACTGGTCAACCTTATGAGCGTATTTCTGAAGATACTGAACGGGATTTCTTTATGTCTCCAGCTGAAGCTAGAGAATATGGCTTAATTGACCAAGTAATTGACCGTCATGCGGCTGGTAGTCGTCCTGTAGCATTGGTTTAGTGTTAACTGTTGTACGGGCGAACGGCCGTTCGCCCCTACTGCCCAACTTATTTAAAATCCGGCAATGGGATCTGGTTGTGATTTGAGATAAGTGAGAAAATTTCGTAATTCCTCTTCACTAAGTAAAGAACGTCCGCGTTTACCATAGGTTTTGAGCAGATAATCTTTTCCCTGTTCTGGAGTCCAGCCTAAACGTTCTATTTCCACATCTGTTTGGGCAATGACATCCGATAAATTAACTGGTTCGTTATGTCTCTTTTTCTTACCCAAAGCTGACTGACTACCAGCATCTTCATAGGGGGTATAAGTACGAGGTGTGAAAGGCGTGACGTTACTGGGAGGAACTTCTGCTAATGGTGGATATTCTGGTTCTTGACTGGGAAAGATGTCTGGTTTGATAACTTGGGTATTAATTTGTGATTCTATCACAGGTGGGGTATATGTCTGTGTGTTACCCATAGCAGTTACAGGTTTTGACTCCTGGAGATTTGGTTTAATGGATGCAGGAGCAACAGATGGAAGGGGAGATTTTGCCAATTCGGTGGGGATATTCTTCATTCCCAGCACTATCAAAGCTCTATCTATAGCATGATCTTCTGCTGCTTCTACTGTTTCTGCCCCTGCCATGCCGGTTGCACGGGTGATTCCTTCTAGCTGGATACTGACACGAACGATATATTTCCCTTGAAAAATTTCTACTAATTCTGAGATAATACTGCCGTTGGGGTACAAGTTCTGAAATTGCGCCAACATCATAGTTTCAACCATTTTTATCTGAATTCTCGTAATAACATAAATAGCTAGTCAGGGAACAACTAACAACTGACAACTGACCATCCTCTAGACAAAACCCCATATTTCAATATAAAGTCTTACTGAGAACTCAGCAGTCACGACATTAAATATGTCTTGATACTACCAGTTGCTCAGGGTTAATTAACGGCAAATCCTCATCTTTCCTTAAATGCTATACTAGCCACTCAATTAGATATCTAGAAGTATTTTCAAATAAGTGCGCTCTAAATCTACAATGGTAAGGATAAGGTTCGCCCTCACTGCCTGTGTTTTACTGCTTACCTAATTGTTACCGATTCTACGTTATGGGAGAATTGGGTTTATCGGCAGTTTTTGCTAGTTAAGACATGACTAGCACCACGCTAGGCTATCAGATGCTCATGGCGTGAAATTACTGTTGTTCTCGTTCTCAACAATTAAAAACCTGTGATGAACCGAGTTGATAGCTTTTGGGTAGCAGGGAGAGTTCTCCAAACCAAGTCTCTCATCAAACCATGATCTAATTAGCTAGTGGTGAATCATTGAGTATCAGGAGTGCAGAGTGAAAATTGTTGGGATCAAGATTCAGTAGCACCCAAGCAGATTCTGAGATGGTTGTTCAGTCACAAGTCGGAGCAGGGACTTTTGCTGACTGTCACCCTAACTAGTAAAGAACCAGATTCGACAAAAAATGATGTTTTGACCAAAGGTCGGTTCACTGCATGGAATTTTCAATCGCTACACTTCTTGCCAATTTTACAGATGATAAATTGGTAGCTCGTAAAGTCCTAGAAAAAAAACTGGGTTGTGAGAATGAAGAAAGTCTCGAAAAACTGCAAATTATTTTAGATGTGCTAGAAAAAATTGGCCTGTTGGTGAAGGAACGGGGCAAATACCGCCGCGTGACTGAAGAAGGGCTGATTGAGGCTAAATTGCGATGTTCTAGTAAGGGCTTTTGTTTTGCAATTCAAGATACGGAAGCCTCGGAGGATATTTATATTCGGGAAAGTCATCTCAGTAATGCCTGGAATGGCGATCGCGTTTTGGTCAGAGTCCTCAAGGAAGGCAGTCGGCGGCGATCGCCTGAAGGGGAGGTGAAGTTGATCATGGAGCGATCTAATCACACTTTACTAGCTCGAATTAAGCAGGTAGAAAGCGGTTTTCGGGCTGTACCTTTAGATGACCGATTGCTGTTTGAATTGACACTGCAACTCAATAATATGGATTTGGCGGCAGCAATTGATCATTTAGCTCATGTGGAAATTCTCCGTTATCCATTGGCACAATATCCCCCCTTGGGTCGGGTGGTACAAATCCTAGGCAGTGATGCCGAAGCAGCAGCAGATATAGATTTGGTGACTTGTAAGCATGATCTTTCTCGCACTTTTGCCGATCATGTTCTAGATGCAGCGGCCAAGTTACCGAAGCGCATCCTTAAAGCAGACCTGAAAAATCGTCTTGATCTACGTGATGTATTTACCTTCACTATGGAGAACGCCAATCAAGATGATACTGTGGTCGAAAATGCCTTCAGTTTGGAAAAAATTACTGCTGATAATTGGCGATTAATGTTTCACATCACGGATGTTTCCCATTACATCCAACCAGATGAAATCCTCGACAGGGAAGCATTGAAGCGAGGTAAGTCGGTCTATCTGGGAGAATTATTATTACCGATGTTACCAGCAGCGGTGACGGAACGTTGTTCTCTAGTTCCTGGTAGCGATCGCTTGGCTCTTTCTTTTGTAATCACTATTAACCCCCAATCAGGAACGGTGGAGGAATGGGAAATTCAACCCAGTGTGATCAATGTAGATGTGGCTGTGACTCATCCAGATACACAAAGCATCCTCGCTGGTGAAACTACCAAAGTAGTGCGAGACATTCAAGAGCAACTCAAAGATTTGCAGACTTTAGCACAGGTCATTAAACAGGTACGTTTTGAGCGAGGTAGTTTACAGCTAAATCTACCACCTAGCCATAATCCCTACTATGATGAAGGATATTTGGGATCGGTTGTCCTGAATGACTTACCGGGACGACGCTTGTTCACTGAGTTGGTGATTTTAGTCAATCAACTTATGGCTGATCATCTCAGCGCTTTGGGTATTCCCAGTATTTGGCGGGTTCAAGGTACACCTGATACGGAAGATGTCCAGGAAATGCTCAAACTAGCCGTTAATTTAGGTGTGGAATTAGCTCTTGATCCAGAATTGGAAATCCAACCCCTGGATTATCAACACTTAACGGCTGCTTTTGCGGATTCGCCATCGGAACAGGTTCTCACTTATTTATTACAGGACACACTCAAACCGGCTGTATATAGCACTACCAAGAGTTCTCACTTTGGTTTGGCTTTATCCCAGTATGTCCATATCACCGCCCCCCTGCGACGTTACCCAGATATTCTTTTACAACGGGTTTATCATAATTTATTAGAATACGGACGCGATCGCCGTAATACCCGCGTCAAAGAACGGGTTAACCTGCGACATTCCAATTGTCACGAAGAAATTAATTGGAATGTTCTCCCCCCAGAACTGCAACAAGAACTGCAAAGCGACTTAACCAGAGTTATTGTCCAAATTAATGATCGGGAAAAAGAAGTCCAAGAAGCTGAATCTGATTTAGCCGGACTCCAAAAAGCCTCCTTAATGAAACAACGCATTGGTGAAGTCTTTCCTGGAGTCATTACTGGTGTTCAATCCTACGGGTTCTTTGTGGAAATTGAAGTCCCTCTAGAATCGCCCACGGAAGGAAATTTATCTAACACCTTACGGGTAGAAGGTCTAGTTCACGTCAGTTCCCTTAAAGATGATTGGTATGAATATCGCGCTCGACAACAAGCTCTATTTGGTCGCAAAAATCGGGCTTCTTACCGACTAGGCGATCGCGTCAGTGTGCAAGTCAAGAGTGTTGATTATTACCGCCAACAAATTGATCTTGTCACCGTTGGCCCCGATGGTTTACCCAAAGGCATGGCCGCAAATATCACTAATGGCGATTCCACAGATATTTATTCAGCCAATAAAAACGAGTCTTTTGATTTAGAACCCTATGATGAGGAATAGTCAGGTTTCCGTTGTCCGTTGTCCGTTCCTCTTAAATACTAGCCACCAATCCTAACCACTGACCACTGACCGCTGACCACTGACTAATGACTAATAACACAAAACCTTTAATCCTCGGCGTAACAGGTGCATCTGGCTTAATTTACGCCGTTCGCGCTCTCAAATTCCTCTTGGCAGCAGAATATCACATTGAATTAGTAGCCTCTAAATCTACTTACACCGTTTGGCAAGCTGAACAGGAAATCCGAATGCCAGGAGAACCCGATAAACAAGAGCAATTTTGGCGAGAACAAGCAGGAGTTCCTGCACAAGGTAAACTCCGTTGTCATCCTTGGAGTGACGTTGGTGCGGGTATTGCCAGTGGTTCTTTCCGCACTCTGGGGATGATTATTATGCCCTGTAGTATGAGTACAGTCGCCAAACTCGCTGGGGGACTAAGTTCAGACTTGCTGGAACGTGCTGCAGATGTACAAATTAAAGAAGGTCGTAAACTGGTAATTGTCCCCAGAGAAACTCCTTTTAGCTTAATTCACCTGCGGAACTTAACTACCTTAGCCGAAACTGGAGTCAGAATAGTACCAGCTATTCCGGCCTGGTATCACAACCCCCAAACCATTGAGGATTTAGTTGATTTTGTTGTTGCCCGCGCTCTAGATCAATTAGATATTGACTGTATCCCTATTGAGCGTTGGCAAGGTCATTTATAGCAATTAAAAATTAGCAATTAAAAATTAAAAATAGCAAAACTCAGTTTTTAATTGTTAATTTTTTACCGGAGAAATGTCATCTATGCCAACAACAAGCACTCAATTTTGGATTTACGATTTTGGATTGACTCTACCCTAAAGTGTAGAAGGTCGCAAATTTTAGATTTGGGATTGACGTTAGCGAAGCGAGTATTTTTCCGTCCTGAAAGACAGGGACTTGTAACAAATTTTTTTAATATAAAATCTAAAATCTAAAATTTCCGATCATGGTTTTGTTCGTTGATTTGAATTTTGAACTTTGAATTATTTATGGCTGTAATTCGCTTAATTATATTAGTAACAGCAACCTTAGGACTAATAATATTATTAGTCCAAAACTTATCACCCTCACTGCCATTGGTATTTTTAGGAATGTGGACTCAATCCTTACCATTGGCACTGTGGATTTTATTCAGTATCATTGCTGGCATGATTACCTCTGTAATAATTATCAGCTTGATGAGATTTACTACTTACTTAAATTTACAAGAACAACCTATACCTGCCTCCAAGTCAATTCCTACGTCATCCCGTGTCAAACCAAACACTCCACCGTCGACAAGTCCTCCTCCTCCAGTCAGTCAATTTGACGATGAATTTGACGATTGGGAAACAAATAGGAATGAAGATAATTGGAATGATGAAGATAATTTAGAATCAGTACCAGAAGCTTCTCCACCTGGAAGCAGACCTAGTTCTGTTTATTCCTATAGTTCTCAATCACCGAAAAATACTGCTGTGGGTAAAACTGAAACTATTTATGATGCTGATTATCGAGTCATTATTCCCCCATACGAAGAACCAAATCAAAACAAAGCTACAGATGACGACGACTGGGATTTTTTTGAAGATGATGAATTTACAGATGATAATGAAAATAAGCCCAAAAAATCTTAATTACAATATTGATCGTATTAAAGAATATAGTCGAACGGAACGGAGACATAGTAGTTTTTATATCGGATTATATATGTTTCCCAAATATTTTGAAACAATAGTAATGTCGTTGAATATAGGACTTACGCACTGTACAAATTAACCATCATGGTCAAATAATTTGGCAAACGACATGAGTTAACTAGATGTTTGAATTGTATATCAACCTTATATTTTCAATTTCAATTACCGAGGATAATGCTGGGCTAAAAATTCTTTTGCTTCCGCTTTATTCTTAATTATAGCATCTACAGTTACAGTTAATAAATCATCAAGCATTTGCTTATATTGGGGACTAGGTTTATAACCCAATTCTTTTAAATCATCTCCATTTAATAAAGGTTGAATATTTCCTAAATTTGTTAAATATTGCCAAATCTGTTTTCTAATTTTGCGGGGACTTTGTAAAGCAATTAAGATTAAAGTTTGTAAATCATATTTTCTCAATAAATACAGCGTTTGACTAGGTTTCGCAAAAGTTGGTAATAAAGTAATTACCTCAGATTGAATTTGAGATAATTTCTCTAATCTAGTAATACTATCATCAGTTAATTGTAGATTTTTAGCTACTTTTACACGATATTCTGGTTGTAAATAGGCAATTAATACTTCTAAACGGATTTGCCAATATATTAAAGTTTGTTTTTGGTCAAATTTTCGTAAACAGTGTTCTAGTAAATTTAATTGCCGATAAAGTTCTGCTTCTAATTTTAGACTAGGATGAATACATTGTAAAGCCCCTAAGTTATTCAGCAATTCTAAGGCTGATTGCCAATAAGGTGCAGATAATATATATTTTAATTCAGTTTTTAGGCGAGTTTGCAAAGCGGGAGTCTTACTATTTTCTTGACTAGTGCGATCATAAACTCCGCTATTTATAGCATAACGAATATAAGTTTCTGTTTGTGGTTCTATATTAAATCGAAACCGCACAGCAAAACGTACTCCGCGATAAATCCGAGTGGGATCTTCAATAAAACTATTAGCGTGTAAAATCCGAATTTGTTGATTTTGTAAGTCTATAAAACCACCAAAAAAGTCTAATAATTCGCCAGCACGGGGAGAAGTTAGCCGCAAAGCCATCGCATTAATTGTAAAATCTCGCCGATATAAATCTTGACGAATGGAACTAGCTTCAACTTCTGGATTTGCTGCTGGATAAGGATAAAATTCGGTTCTAGCTGTGGCAATATCTAGCCATAATGAATCTAATACCGGATCTTTATGCCATAATAAAGCCGCAGTTTGAAATGCACCATGAATTTCTAATCTGGCATTTGGATAAATTCGTTGTAATGCTTTAGCTAATTCTACACCCGCGCCCACATTGGCTGTTTTATGAAAACCATCTACTACTAAATCAATATCGTTAATCATTAAAGTATGATTTTCTGTTTCTGACAATAGTAAATCTCGCACCGCACCACCAACTAAATAAAGATGCCAACCGCGTTTTTCTGCTTCTTGGGATGCTGTGGCTAGTAATTCCCAAAGTTGGGGGGTGAGACGGTTTTCTAATTCGGTATTTAATCCTAAATTCTGAATATAGTTTTCAGTTTTTGATTCTCGATTTTGAATTGTTAATTGATGTAATTCTCTTAAAATATCTGTGCGAGTGACAATACCAACTAATCGCCCATCATCTAATACTGGTAATCTGCCAATATCATAGGTGACCATTAAAGATTCAATTTCTGGTAAGGAAGTATCGGGGGTAATTGTCTTTAAATTACCTGTCATATAACCTTTAACTGGTGCATGACTAAATCCATGATGTAAAGCAATATCTAAATCCCGACGGGAAATAATTCCAATTAATGAATCTTGGTTATTAACTACAGATAAACCTGAATGTCCATAACGTAATAAAATCCGTTGTGCTTCAGCTATGGTAGTTTCTGGGCGAATTGTCCGCACTGGGGAAGACATCAAATCTCTGGCTGTGGGAGGATGGGGAATTTGCGCTTTTAATCCTGCTAATAATTCTTGTACAATTGGTTGGGAATTTGTGGTACGAAGGTTAAGCGATGCAGCTTGAGAATGTCCACCACCTCCATGAGGTTGAAATAAGTGATTAAGATTTGTTTGGGGAATTTGGGTTCTACCAATTACTGTTAAGCGCCAATCATTTTCACTTAAAGGATATTCATTTGCTAAAAGTACAGCATCAGATTCTGTTAAATCAATAATTTCGGAAGCTAAACCTGATAAACCTGGGACAAAACCATCGGTTTTTATTATCACCCAAGCAATTGTATATCCTCGTAAACACAGATATTCTAAATTTTCTAAGGCTGCACTTAATAATTGTTGTAATTGTGGTGATAAACCTGGATCACGATAAGTAGAAATAACTGATAAATTTGCCCCTTGCTGCATTAACCAAGCTAAAGCTAAAGCATCTCTGGGTGTAGATTGTTTATATGTTAATGAACCTGTATCAACATGAATACCCAAAGCCATGACAGTTGCTTGGGCACAATTGAGAGAAATATGATTTTTTTGCAACAGTTCTACCATTAAAGTAGTTGTGGCGCCTACTTCGTCCAGGTATAATTGGGTGGAGGGAATATCCCGATCTTGTGCAAGATGATGATCATAAACTATGATTTCTTGAACATTGGGTAAATCGAACCAGATAGCGGCTTTACCCAAGCGATCGCGCTTTTGAGTATCCACAACCATTAAAGAGCGAATTTTTTCAGGATTTACCGAACGTCGTTCAATTAAGGGATACTCGTCACGATGTAAGGCCAAAAAATCCCGCACGGGAGGATGCGCGCCTCCAGTGAGGACAATTTTACTCCCTGGTTTGAGACAAGTTAACCCCACCGCCGCCCCTAAAGCGTCAAAGTCAGCAGTTGTATGACAAAGAATTAAATCCATATATTAAAGATTAGAGGGAACAGGGAACAGGGAATGGGGAATAGGGAATGGGGAATGGGGAATGGGGAACAGCAACTAATATAATTTCTATCTTAATCATTTTCCCAATCACCAATTACCAATCCTCCGTACGCGAAAGAAAAAACAGATTAAAAGATTAGAAGTGAGCAACTGTTACAAACCAGACGTAAAATATTAATTGATCAGGTGATGCCTTGTGAGTTCATAAGGTTCACTGAAAACCCCAAACTGTTTATACAGTAGCAGTTCTGGGATAAACTAAGATTTCGTTATGTTGGGAAACACAAAGTCAGTAACCCAGTGCCTTTAGGACTGGGCTTGCAAGAGTAATCAAGCGAGCCGTACTGACCAGACCACCCACAAGCGTAAGTCGTTCGCGAAGCGTCCCGTAGGGTAGGGTAGCCGTTATTTGAGTCACGACACCTGGGAATGCGTAGCTAGTTCCCCGCTCTGTCGCTTGTGATTAAACAGTTCTAAGGTCACTGGAACAGTGTTACAAGCCTAACAAGCTCTTATAACTGGTCGAAGCTAACATTACCCCAGAAATGGGAGGCTCTTTGGAGCAAAACATTCATTATGCGTACAGAGTTGGGAATTTTGAATCGGTAATTGTCCCGTTGAAAGTACATCACAAAAGTACCCCGAATTTCCTAACTCCAAGGCGGTAATGAAAAAATATTCAAGGCGGTTAAAACCGCACGAGTCATTTTCCTCTCAGCACTAAAGTGACTGAGTTTCCCACTTACCGGATATCCTTATGAGCATAGTATTTCAAATCGCTTTAATATCATTAGTCTTGTTTTCTTTCGTGCTTGTGGTTGGTGTACCTGTTGCTTACGCCACACCTCAAAACTGGGTAGAATCTAAAAAACTGCTCTGGGTTGGTTCTGGAATTTGGGCGGCTTTAGTTGTGTTAGTTGGTATATTAAACTTCTTTGTGGTTTAGTTGACTGCTTTGATTATCCACTGGCGCATACCATAGACAGTAAATGAGCAGAAAAGCTCAGGTAAAGAGTCAAAAAGAAAAAACAAAGTTTTTTCAATATCTTCCCCATTGTTTGTAGGTTGGGTTAAGGGACAGCGCAACCCAAAGCATTTGTTGGGTTTCCTTATGTCAACCCGACCTACTAATCAAGGTTGTTTTAATTTTGTGAAGGTATTGTTTTCTCAACGACTTTTTCCTGATTGTGCTTTCCTGCTCTTCTATTTTGATTGCAGAAAAGTATATTGGTAAAGCAGTTATTCTAAATTTATTCAGAGGCAGTTATGGCAGTTTTTGAAGGGAATTTTCAGCAAACGGAGTCTTTCCGGTTTGGATTAGTCATTGCTCGCTTTAATGATCTTGTAACTTTAAAACTGGTAGAAGGATGTAAAGATTGCTTAAAACGTCATGGTGTTAATCCTGATCCCGAAGGTGAACAAGTAGATTATGTTTGGGTTCCCGGTAGTTTTGAAGTTGCCACTGTAGCTCGTCAGTTAGCAATGTCTGGCCGTTATGATGCCATCATTTGCCTTGGTGCAGTGATTAAAGGACAAACTCCACATTTTGATTATGTATCGGCTGAGGTTTCTAAAGGTATTGCTGCGGCTAGTTTCCAAACAGGTGTACCTGTGATTTTTGGCATTTTAACCACAGATACTATGCAACAAGCCTTAGAACGAGCCGGAATTAAGAGTAATCATGGTTGGGAATATGCCATGAATGCTATAGAAATGGCTAGTCTGATGCGTCAATTACGCCCGAATTTAGCTGGGTAATGGGTAATGGGTAGTTGGTAAATTCTTCCTCCCTGCTCCCCCACTCCTCTACCCTAATCCTGTCCTCTAAAAAAAATTAATTTAGGGGTTGACAAACCTGAATAAATCTGGAATACTAGGATTATTGGAGATGCGGGTGTAGCTCAGTGGTAGAGCGCAACCTTGCCAAGGTTGATGTCGTGGGTTCGAATCCCATCACCCGCTTTCTAGTTACGTAAAGTATATTAGAATGGGATAAGGTATTTTTCCATCTCTACTGACTTAGTAGGCGATGGATTTTTAGGTTGGGAGTTTGTTAGTGAATTTTCCGAGCTATATCATTATAAGTAATTTTACGTTTCCCCATGCTGATTTTAAGAGAAATTGGGGAATAATGTAAAAAACCGCCCAAGTTACTGACCTTGCTTGTGCAACCTCAAAAAGCAGATAAAATTGACTTGAATATGGAATATAGTTGTCCTTGTCGTCGCAAAGGACAGTTAATTCCAATTACTTTAACAGACGCATTTGGATGCGATCGCTGCCAGCAGATTTTTGTGGTGGAAGAAAATGGATATATTTTGGAACAACTGTCTACCGCCTATCCCTATAAACGGGCGTGGCGCTGGAAAGGCAATAGTTGGCAAATTATTCAACCTGCTTTGGGAGAAAGCTATCTACCAATAGCATTAAGCATTATTTTTGTGTTAGTCATTATATGGCTACCATTAGCTTTGCGATTGGCTACCAGTTCTAGTATGATTGTTTGGGCTATGGTAGCAGTGTTATTGGCAATTCTGCCAGCGTTAATGGTCTGGCTTACTTACAGACGTTAAGTCTATGACAGGTGAAGTGATTGATGATTACCCCGAAACAATAACCAGTGCTCAACGCGCTTTTCAAGCTTCCTTGAAATTAGGAACAACTAAGGGGATAGAGAGGAGTCGGGCTGTGTTAGCAATGGCACGGGCAATAGAAAATGATTTTGATGAAATTCTCGAAGCTAATACTTTGGATTTAGAAGCTAGTCGAGAAATGGCTGTTCCAGAGTTAATTTTAGATTGGTTGAAGTTAACTCCCTCCCGGTTGGAGAATACTATTAAGATTCTGCAACGATTGGGGGAATTATCTGATCCTTTGCGACGGGTGAGAACTGCTGATTATCAACAGGAAGATTCCCAAAGCTATACTCAATTAATGCCGTTAGGGGTGATTGCTTTTATTTATGAGGCTTTTCCAGATTTGGGGGCGATCGCTGCTGGTTTTTGCCTCAAAACTGGTAATAGTATCATTCTTAAAGGTGGTACGGAGGCTAGTCATTCTAATGCGGCGATCGCCAATGCCCTCCAAACAGCTATTAGTGAAGTGGGTTTACCGGAGGGTTGTGTAGAATTAATTACGGCAGAACATGGTGCTTCTGTGCGAGATTTAGTGACCCAAGATCAGTATTTAAGTTTGGTTATTCCCTACGGACGTTCGAGTTTAATTCAACAGGTGGTAAGACAAGCAACTTGCCCAGTTTTAAAGTCAGCAATGGGTAATTGTTACCTGTATTGGTCGCTTAATAGCAGTTTAGAAATGATTCGCTGGATGATCATGGATAGCCATGAAAGTGAACCAGATCAAGTTAATGCTATTGAAAAAGTTTTAATTCATCGTCAAGCTTTACCATCTTCCTTATCTGTGCTGTGGAGTAGCTTAAAAGAAAAAGGTTTTGAACTTAAAGGTGATGCGGAATTAGTGGCGGCTTTTCCTCAATTGCAATTAGCAAAAGATGAAGAATGGGGAATACCTTATTTAACAAAAACTGTGGCTTTTAAATTGGTGGATAGTTTAGAAAGTGCGATCGCTTGGATTAATCAATATAGTAGCAGTCATGCCGATAGTATTGTCACAGAATCCTACCAAGAAAGTCGCCAATTTGCATTAGGAGTAAATAGCGCCTCTACCTACATTAATGCTTCCCCTCGTTTTTCCCGTCACTCCTCACGGGGAGAGGCGGTATTTTTAGGAATGTCTAATCAAAAAGGACATCGTAGGGGATTTATTAGTTTGGAAACTTTAACCACAGTCAAGCATATTGTTCAAGGAAATGGCAGGTTTTGAGTAAGAACTCAGGTGAGGTATAAAGATCCCCGACTTCTGTGATCAATTTATGATTTATAGAAACAATCAATAAAAGAAGTCGGGGATCTAGCCATGAATGATCACTATAGTTGAATGCTTACTGAATACTTACGGTTTTGATTAGGGTATTGTTGTTGAATTTTTATTAATTTTATCTATAGGAATCCTATAGTTTTAATATAATATTACTGCACTGCATAAGGTGTAAATTGCCGTTTAAAAGCAGAATGAAAACCAAGGACAATATCTGAGTTTGGTACACCCATTTGCACCAATTTTTCAGCTACAGATTCTTCAGTTCCGTTATACTGAATCCAAATTTTGCCGTTTTCAATATCAAAGTGCATCACTGGTCCAAATACTCGTTTATCGCCTTGCCATCCGATATAATTCAGTTGATAATGGTCATGTTCATGATCAAATATTAATTGTGCTTTGACTGTATCGGTGGTGGTAGAAATTTGGGCGTGTTCTCTTAAAATTTCTTTGATCAATTGTCTATATTTTTCTATTTTATCCATTGTCGAATTTCCTCGTGTTTAGAGTTTGACTTGATATCAAAGTCGTAATAAGTCTCAAAAGGAATGGCCATTTTGAACCCATTTTCAAGACATTTTCAACATGGTTTCAAAATAGGTTTAAAATTGAATATCCGTCCAGTTTTTTGCCTCAGCAAAGCGACTTAAATGTTTAACGTTTGTAGTTGCTATGATAACATAGCGCCCAGGAAACTCTTGTTTAAGTTTTTGCCAATGACTACAGATAATAATATCAATATCTAAACTTTTATTATCTGCTGTTGGTATTCCTTGACTGCGAGCAGAAGCCCAAAGTGTAGATGCTTCTTTTAATAATTCTGAAGTTACTGGTAGAAAAGAAATAATTTCTTGAAGTTCATCTAAATTCTGAATACTAGATGATTGAGGTTTATTTTGAGAGATTAAGATTAAACTTCTTCTAATTTCGTAATCACATAATTGAGAAGAACAAATATACACTCCACGAGCAAGCAAAGCATAAAGCCATTCTTCACAATCTCTAGCTGCATCCATTTTATAGGGATTTGTGAGAAGTCCTAGCACACCGGAATCAATAAATACTATCATAATTCTGAATATAATTTTTGTCCTTGAGGTCTTTGTGAATCAACTGTTTTTTTAAATTCTTCAAAAAATTCTTGTTGCTGTAATGATTCTTCATCAGACATATTTTTATGTTGTGCGATAAGTTTTGCTAAGATTGCCATTGCTTTTTGATTTTTTTGAATTTGTTCTTGTTGATTCCATGTTGATTGATGGGTGTTAGTTTTGGTATTTTGATCTAGTTTTGATTGCAATATTATTTTCAGATTTTGAGCATCTGATGATTCTAAGTTGATAGGATGGGGATATCCTTCTAAGATTAATTGATAATCACTATCAATGTTATTATGGGGAATTAGGGCAATAAATCGGTTGATGTTAATAATTTTACCACTTGGAAGTTCTATGGAGGTGTTCATGGGTTTATCCTTGGTGTTGTGCTTGCTTAAGAACTTGGGGAATATAGTAAAGATGATATGGGATATGGTGTCAGCGGTGAAAAGCGTTTAGGAAAGCGTAATGGTATCATATCGTGGGACATGACAATAAAACGACAGTTAGTATATAAAGGTGCTTCGGGAATGGGGGAAAGACTCTGGCTTTTTTTAAGTAAACTGAGTCTCCGGTCACTTCAAATTCTACTTCTGTGTTAGGTGTTAGTCCTAATTTTTGTCGTATTTCTACGGGAATAGTTACTTGTTCTTTAGATGTAATTTTCATATTTTTATTGTCAGGTCAGAATTTTCTTACTTTCAGTATTACATATTTCTAAATCATCAGCAATAAATTATGATTTATCTGTAAATAAATGGAATCACTAACTAATAATTCAAAATTTGACGATAAAGTTCTGCTGTTATATCTATAAACGCAGATATTTTCATTCCTTATTATACAGGGAAACGCTATATTATTTTCTCGCTATGAATAAATAGTTTTGGGATAATAGAGAAAAAGGATATTTTAAAATCTCGTCGCTAATATTCCAAATGTTACATATCAAGTAATTATTTTTAATTGAGTTTGGTAAATTACACCATATATTTCTGGGCAAAAATCCATATCGTTTAACTTCTATAATTTCTAGTCTTGTTTGTTGACATAAACTATAAATCATTTTTCTGTTATAGCGGTATTCATGGTGATGTTTATTAGGAATAAGCGAAGAAATTGATTCAATCCAACTGAATTTATTTGGAAAATGATAGCATATAAAATAACCACCAGGTTTCAAAATTCTATATATTTCTTTGAGACTGTCAATTTCATTTCCTCCTGTTTCTCTAACGTGTTCCAATACTCCTACAGAAACAACAGCATCAAATGTATTATCTGAAAATGGAATTTTCTTAGGTTCATCAATATGTCCTATTTTAAATTCATAATTCAATTGATTAAGATATTCTCGAAATTGAAAATCATTAAATGAAAATCCAGAAGTTTGATAACCCGCTTTTAATAAAAAATAAGAAAAGTGACCGTTTCCACATCCCCAATCTAAAACTTTACTATCTTTAGCTATATAGTTTAACAGAATTTCATAAAGCTGACAATATTGATTAGCACTGACTAAACTTTTAAACTGATATAAACCATTATTAGGATATTTATCTTGAATTTGCATTATATCATTAATAAAATCATCAATTGGTAAAGAAGTTAATTTATCTAAACTCATAATTGTATACCGCCTCTTTATACTACTTATTCAGAATTTTATTATAGAGTATGGCTGTTTCATTTGCCATATTTTGAGCAGAAAATTTATCTGAGATAGTTATTTTACTCTGATTAGATAATTGCTCACATAATTTATTATCAGACATTAGTAAAACCATTGCTTGATATAGATTATCTATATCATTTGGGTTGACTAAATATCCATTGACTCCATGATTAATAATTTCAGGAATACCATTAACAGCAGAAGCAATACAAGGTTTACCCATTGCTAATGCTTCTAATAAAGCAATAGGTTGTCCTTCCCATAATGAAGGTAATACAAAAATATCAATAGCTGATAAAAATTCACCAATATCTGAACGTTTACCCAGAAACTTAACTTTATCGCTAATTCCTAAATTCTCAGTCAGTGATATTAATTCTTCTTTTAGTTCACCATCTCCAATAATTAATAAATGGGCATTATTATGAGATTTAACTATTTTAGCAAATGCCTGTAAAAGTATTTTATGTCCCTTTTGTTGATGCAGTCTAGCTACATTACCAAAAATAAATGTTTCATTGTCTATATTAAATATTTTTTGACTTTTTTCTTTATCTAATATTTCAGAAAATTTATCAATTTCAATTCCATTATAGATAATTGTAGAGGAATTAGAAGATAGGACTTTTGCCGTTAATCCGCCAATATAATCTGCATGACAAACACATATTGTTTGATCAGTAATAGATAATAATATTTGGTCAATTATTTGGAATATTCTTGATTTTAAACTGGTATTATTGAGATAATGTAATCCATGATAAGTATGAATTATTTTAGATGATTTAGTAAATATTCTACTCAATAATCTCCCCCAAAATCCTGCTGTACCTCCGTGAGTGTGAATGATATCAAATTTTTTAGTTTTTAGAAGTGTTTGAACTTCTTTAAAGGCTTGCCATGTTAATTTATTTGATATATTTATTTGATATAATGGAATTTTCAAAGCATTTGCAGCATCAACTAACCAACCTTGAGATTCTGTGGCAATGGATACCTCAAATTTAGATTGAGAAAGATATTTAGCCAGTAAGAGAACGTGCATTTGTCCCCCACCAAGACTGGCATCATCTATCATTAATAATATACGGGTTTTTACCATTCAACTTTACCTGTCAGCCTTAAATATAATTTCAGAATTTCCGTTTGAAATCTTTCCAGATGTTTTTGATAGTAATATACCTGACTATCTCGATAATAACTATTTACACTTTTCTTCATGCTTTGGGAACTTCCACCTAATAAATGAATTAAACTTGTTTTTGGATAATATATAACTTTAAAACCAGTATCATGAACTCGCTTACAAATATCCTTATCTTCAAAGTACATAAAAAATGATTCATCAAAGCCTCCTAATTTCTCAAATATATCACGCCGTATCATTAAAGAAGCACCTGTTACCCAACCAACCTCTTGTACTGATGAATATTGTTTATCATACAAAGTTGAGAAAATAGAATGCCATTTTTTGTCTAAGCTATATCTAATTTTGTCAATAAATTCAATGATTATATTTGGTAAGTTACCACAGGATAATTGATAGCTACCATCTTTAAAGGTAATACGAGAACCAACTACTCCTACATCTTCATTTTGATGTAAATAGTTTGATAATAATTGGGGTGTATTTTCTATGAGAATTGTATCCGTATTTAATAAAAATAGAAATTCTCCTGTAGCTATTTTTGCCCCAACATTATTTCCCGCACCAAAACCAACATTTTTGGGGAGTTTCATTAATTTAATATTAGGAAATTGATTTTCGATAATATCTATACTATTATCTTGTGAATTATTATCAACTACAATAATTTCGGAGTTGTTTTTATTAATATATTTTTCTAGAGAATAGAGACATTCTGGTAAAATCTCTGCACCGTTATAGTTAACTAGAATAATTGATATTGAATTAGTTTTTGTGTTCATGCGTATTGTTACCTGTGAAAAAAATATCTGTAATTTTTTGTATATCAAATAAAACTTTCAATATCCAAATTCTCAAAGCTATACCTTGAGAATTATAGCCACATAATGTACTTCTGTATAATAATTTTAGTATTTTTATGCCAAAATCAAAATGTTGATCATCAAAAGGATTAGTCCATTTTAAAATATCTAATTCTTGTTTAAATCTTTCATAGAACACCTTGCCAAAGTCTCTATGTACAAAATAACTATTACCACGAATTTTAAACTTTTTACCTATCCAGGTTAATAACTCTCGATGAATTTTACCTGCTTCCTGTGTTACTCCTACATTATTTGTACTATGAATCCTGTATTGAATTAAAGGTTGATTAATATGTCCGATTTTACCTTTATGGGATGCAACTAAAGCAATCCACCAATCATGATACCAAAGAATTTTCTCTTGTGGTGGAAAAGGAAGTATATCTTGTATTATAGATGTGCAAAATAATACGGAACATCCAGTTACTACGTTACGAAGTAATAATAAATTAGTAGATAATTTTTCAGGATTACGGGCTTCAAATTTCCAGGTAGAATGATTAATGATTTGATCATTACTATCTATCATTTCTAAATCTGAATGTACTAATACTGCTGTTTCAGAACGTAGTTTTTCCAATGATACAGATAATTTTTGAGGATACCAAATATCATCTTGATCCGCTAAGCTATGGCAGTAATTTCTGAGTTTTGAATAGCATATTTTAAACCTCTTTCAAAGTTATGATAATGATTCAGATTATTATTATGGAAGTGAAAAATAAATCTTGAATCTTTAACAAGAATTTTTTGAATAGCTATTTGATACTCCGTTTCAGAACAGTCATCAACTATGTGACAAACCCAATTTTGATAAGTTTGATTTTTAATTGATTCAATTTGTTTTTGGAAATATTCTAAGTTGGGGTTGTAGGTTGCTAAAACAATAGCAACTTTTTGTGTAATACCACATCGGGAAGTACCGCTAAACTGGTTTCTAAATACCGTCCCAGCACACCAATTATTGCCCTCACCTCTGACTGTACCACCTATCGTGACTGGGAAAC